>VFSW01004853.1_pt1 | contig 20010 bp, 15 predicted proteins | sample 5358111 | NCBI WGS metagenome assembly VFSW01 (sample SAMN11554181, study PRJNA540505) | mine drainage metagenome | isolation source: sediment from site ElyBrook_90M | place: USA: Ely Copper Mine, Vershire, VT | collected 2017 | reverse complement strand
CAAGAGGGTGCGCGTAAGCACACGCAAACAGTCCGCGGCAATGCCGCGGCTGCGGTATCAAGCAGGAATCAAAGTGCCCGAGGGGGGTGCCACAACCCGGAAGGGTCGTGTAAGAGAAGAGGTGTATCGACAAGCGCAACGACGGTCTGCGAACAGACCAATGGATGAAACAGGGTGGGGATTAAAAGGGATAGGCAAACTGAGCATATCTTACATCCCAGCCCGGATTTGCACGGACTGGAAGGTGTGGCCTTGCCTGGCAAGTCGGTCTTGCCACTACTCGCCGAGTGGCAGCAGTGGTGGCAAGCCGATTTAGCCATGCCGTGGGTCACGCCATACTGCATCGGGCACACATTGGTACCGCTCATTATGATCCCTGCCGATGCCACCACGGGAATCGCCACCGAGAGCATCAGAACAAGAATCAGTCGAAAGATCTTTGCCATGCTTCATAGTATACCCCAGTCTAAAACCGGAGCACTACCCGATATCGGTTAGCGTGATGACACCTAAGCGGATCCATCCACCGTACGGTCGCTACCAAGCAATGCGCAACATACGACGAAGCAACCACCTTTAAACCATGCAACACGCCGGAGGGCAAAGCAGCAGCGCCCCATACCATCCCGAACATGCTCCGCATGATTGCTGATGGCAACGTGAATCCAGCCCATGCTGCCAGCGCCGGCGCGTGACAAACTCATCACGGAAATAGTCCAAGTGAGCCACTCGGGCCCCCAATGGCTCGATTAATCGGATATCCGCAATTTTTTCGGCACCCCCATCTCAAAAAAGGATTGGTCGCTGTTAGCGACCAATCCCACCACAGCATACCGTCGGAGCTTGATCCTACGGCGCTATGTTCGCCCAACCCCGCGCTTCATGATCCAGAACCGCGCTGATGCCGGCTGTGACATATTCCACGCCGGGCAGTATGCCGCTCGATGCCGGTATCCCCGTGGTGACATAATTCGGGAGCAGCCCCGCCTTGATAAACCCGCGCATCGTGTTCTGACAGAAGTAGAATTGCACGCCCTTCGCTTGCAGCGCCTGCACCTGGCTTGCGAACATGTTGCCCTTCAGAAGCATTTTGGCGCCGGAACCGTAAACGATTGCAATCATCTTATAGTCGCGGCCACGCACCATCCCGTCGGTGATCTCGTAGTCATCGATGACATTCTGCATGTTGCCTAGCGCATAAGGACTGGTGCAAGCCGCGTCAGTCTGCATCACGTTGCCACAGAACCTGTCGATTTGGAACATGGCGAGCACATCGTGGCGCTTCTTTATGCAGTGTGTCAGCGTACTCGCATCCGGGCCAAACTCCTGATTAAGCGTCATGCCGCTCACGAGACCGACCGGGCAGGTATTATTTCCAGCATCCGGTTGTTCACCGCCGGATGGAGCGGCGGCACTGTCCGCCCAAGCAAATGTTGGCGCCGCGCAAACAGCCAATAGGCATAACGCACGGAGACACCCTTCGATACTTTTATTCATACATATTCCTCCAAAATAGGTTAGCGGCGACAGATCATGTCGAGTTGTTTATGGACCATTCCAGCAGCGATGCAATCTGCAAATATCACCTCGCGCTCCTGGAGCGGTGTGATAATGCGGCTTGTATTATAGTTGCGCAGATCACCGGACACACTCGTCGTTCGTCTAGACTCGATGGCATACCAAAGTATAGGTAAATGCCCATACCTCCGGGCGCATGGCGACCCTAATCGGCAAGCGGCGGTTTTGTGCGCCGAGCGCGCGGCGCGCGGATGCATTATTCCGGCGGGAAATGCCCGGCTGACATTGTTAGGCCGGACACCGTTAATAGATAGCGGGCTACCAGCGCGGTAACGGCACCCGCTTGGCAGTACTCCTCACATCAGCCTGAACGCACCCGACAGCGCGCTTCAGTCACTAATGAGATCCATCCAATGCTGGTAGTGTTCAGCGTACTTATGATGCACGAAGTCTACCTCATCACCGCTGATTGTGTATCCAGTCGCCTCACTGCCTGTTTTGGATAGCCCGAGGTCGACGGCATACACCGCCAGCGGCATTTCATTTTCTTCAACCAGCACCCAACAACGTATTTTGTTTACTCCCGCAATAGCAACACACTTATTCTCCGTCTGATTGACGATATTGCGAATCGGCACGGGGACATTGAAACGTCCTTGCGCGCTGATAACTTTGTGCGCCAGGAATTGATCGTTCGGGACCGTATAGGTAGTTTTATGCATAGCCCGGTCAATCCTAACGAATCCGACCCCGCCATTGGCGACCACCGTGAGACCCGAGATGCCCGAGAGCGTTTCTGGCATCGCCGGGCGGGGATTGAGCCATCCTTGTTTTGGCCTCGCGAGAGTCATAGCGGATGCCCGGTAAATCAGATCCCAGCCTCCCCGGCTGAGTCGCATTTCGGTGCCCTGCCACACCGCCGGGACCGCACGGTTCCGCTGATCGCCCGACGCCAGGATCGCCGCCGGTAATCCGTAGGTTTTAAGGACAGCGTCGACGCGCATCCCGATCATGGCTCCGCCCGGCAAAGACTTCATTTCGGCCAATGTCATTGCTGAACCGGAGATCGGTACAAAAAATACCACGACCAAGAGTAAACAATACCAATCCCCGAGCAGTCCGGTAAGCGGTATATGGACCGGCCATTTATCGACGAGCCAATCTTTCACATGCCTACACAACGCCAGACACTCTCTGTACGAACCAAATTAACCCGCAAAGACCGATGACCACTGACATGGCCCGCAACACCTGAACCCTCCAGCGGCTCGACGACAGCCATGTCAAGCCCACCATCGCAATTGAAACGATGACGAGTTGTCCCGCCTCGATGCCGAGATTGAACGAGACCAGCGAGGTCAGCAACTCGGCCCGGGACACGCTGATCTGCTTCAATGCATCGACAAAACCGAGGCCGTGGACCAGACCGAACGCGAACGCCAGCATCCACCTTCGCTTAAAGTCCTTTACCACCAGGTTTTCGAAGGCCACGTAAACAATCGTCAATGCAATTAACGGTTCGACAATTTGGCTTGGCAGTGACACCACGCCAAAAAATGCCAGCGCCAATGTTATGCTATGCGCCAACGTAAATGCGGTTACCAGTTTCAGTGTCTCAATGAATGAAGTGGTTACCACGATGACCGACAACAGAAACAGAATGTGGTCGTATCCAGTCAGGATATGCCGAACACCTAACTGAAAAAATGCGATTGCATGATCCAACCATTTCGAATTTTGCGAGACGGCATCCGCGATATTCCAGAGCGGATGTGCGTTCGAAAGCAGGCTCTCGCCCAATACCTTACGCGGATCCGAGGCACTGACCAGCCGGATGACCTGTGTGTGCGATGAATCGATATCATCGAACAATCCCTTGCTCTCGACCGCAAGATCACTGATCTTTACCGGGCAGTGATACAAGATATGAATAATCTGATACCCCGACGCCTGCGGCGCGATGGGGAAGATCTTTTCGGGTGAACACTGCTTGCCCTGGGTGCTTATAGCAAGGTCCTGACCGAAATACTTGCCATACCAACGCAGATCTTTGCCATCCCCGAGCAGGTTGGCAATGACTGGAGGAACTGTCACATAGTAGTCAACGGTATCCTTACCTGCGACAAGGAATGCATTGCTGACGGTGCGCATCGCCACATGGCAGACTCCAAGGCGGGGGAGCGCCAGGAGATAGAGGCCCAGCATTAATGCGGATACTGCTTTCAAACTGCGGATGAAGCTCGATACTGCGTAATTCTTCAACATCCCGACCTCACGCTTATGTGCTTCACGTGTTAGATATAACACTGCTGGCAACAAAATATGCCCCGCCCAACTTTTTTGTTGGGCGGGGCTGCCGACAATCATCGGTTATGCAAAGTTATTCAAAAAACCTGCTGGTTACTGCCGTTATCTTACTCGGATGTTCCACCGTTGACAGAGCCAGTCACTGTTTTATGTTCATTACATCCGGGCGAGGACCACGAGTAGCATGAGGGATCTACGCCTACGTTACTCATGCCCGCCGGATTGGGTCCCTGATCCAAGCGCACGGCACGATTGTCCAGTGCCGGCGATACGGTCCCTTGACCCTGAATGTAGTTGACCATCTCGTCCACCGCCTCATTAGGATCAGTAGAGGCTACTGGCGGCGTCGTCGGCCCGGTCGGGAAGGATGACGCAAACGTGTACTTCTTACCCATGTTCGCCGCAACCGGCATACCACCCTGCACCAGATAATCGTTGCCAACCTTCAGGTCGACAAGGTGCTGGTTGTCCGGCGTATTGACGTTGTAGGTGTACTGCACGTTTTTGTTGAAGCGCATAACGTCAGCACCCGGCCAGTTCCAGGGATCCGGACCATACTCCAGGTTCAAACCGGTATTCAATGTGCCATACACCTGCGCACCGGTAACCGTACCCACATACACCTTATTGCCGCCGATATTCGGGGATATCATGTTCCACACATCGCCGACAGTGATGTTACCCGGTATGGTGCTTGAACCGTAACGTATCCCAGGATGTTGCGAGACGTCCGCTCCGTACATGGACTGCCATGCGTCATTGAGGAGGTCGGCCATGGTGCTCTGGGTATCACCCCGACGGTCGAGGGTAACGGTGGTCTTGCCAATCACCCGGTCGAGGTAGTCCTGAAACGGTGCATACGCCTGCTGTGCAACGGCGAAGACGGCCGGGTCCGGTGTGATGTTTTTGTCAACAACTCTGTGAATCTTGTATCGATAGCCAACAACCATCTGGTTCTTGACTTTGACATCCAGATCGCCCAGGAACTTTCCGTGCGAGCCGGCCTGCACAACGATGCAGTCGTGGCCATTCAGATCCTTGATGATGGTGGGGACGAAGACATTGTGATGGGTGTGCGCACCCAAGATAACATCGATTCCCGCCTGATTCGCCGCGAACTTGACATCCTGCGGATAGCCGAAGTGCGACAGCGCAACGACCAGGTCGGGGTGCTCCGTGGCGCGGATCTGAGCGACCAGCGCGGTGATTTCAGGACCGACATCGAAGCCACCGTAGGCACCGTTCGGCGCCAGCGCCTTGCCCAGCGCAAATCCGGCGGTGATCAACGGATGGGTCAGTCCGATAATCGCGACCTTCATGGTGGGTAGTTGCTTGATCAGGTAAGGCTGGAACACCAGTTGTCCCGTGACCGCGTCTCTCAGGGTACTGGAAACGATGGGCATATTAAGCTGCGACGTGACCGCCAGGAATTGCGGCTTGCCGTAGGCGAAGTCGCGGTTGCCCGGCGTATAGGCGTCATAGCCCATAGCATTGATCACGGGCACTACGGCCTGACCGCGCGTCATCTGCGCCACCGGAGAGCCGTCGAATGTGTCTCCGGAATCCATAAATAGGGCATTGAGACTCTCGGGCTTGAGTTTCTTTACCATGGCCTCGATATAGGCGTAGCCACCGACCATCCCCTCGGTTGCGGCCTGAGCGGGATAGGAGTCCACCTCGTTTTGTTCGGCATGATAGACCGGCATGAAGTAGCCGTGGGTATCATTGGTCCAGAGCAATCTGACGTGGTCGGCGCCGTCCCGAGAGTGTGCTGAATCGGGACCATCATCTCCCTGCTGCATACTGCCGGAATCGGCAAAAACACTGAAAGATGTGGTATTCAATAATATAGCGGCACAAGCGCACAACAATAACCGACTCCGACTGGGTACCGCAGGGTATTTTCTTGGACGACTCATTTGCCCCTCCTAAATTTTGCGTGAATATTACGTATGACTTCTGTTATTTGACCGGATATCGGCCGACCGGCCCTCCTGGCACGCCAGAGATCGCATCTGGACCAAGTACGGTAAAAAAGAGCATGGCAGCGACCTTACCGCATGCGCTTTCCTCTCCGTAACATCATAATAATGCGCCGAAAAACTTCACAGTCGTGATTCAGGAGAGTGAAGCTCGCCACGCAGATCAGATTCGCATTGAAACAATAAGCGCATTGCTATTTATCTACAACCCGCCATATGTATAGAATTATTAGTAGACGTTTGTATAGGTATACGGCCCATTGGCCCTGAAAACGGCAACTACTGCGCGGTTACCCGCCAGTTTACGGAAGCTTTCCGGGCGTGAACAGTACTCGCCCATCGGGTAAAAAACTTAGCGTATGGGTCGGTTCGCGACAATCGATGATGAAGTTCAATATTTTACGGTGACCATACCTACCCGCAGCGGTTGGGGCAGCCCTTTCGTTCCTTGCTTCCCATGAATTTATGTGTCATTAATACAACTAGAAATTTCCGCTGGAAATCGCAATAAAAACAGCGATACCGTTGAAAGGCATAGAGATGCGCCACGCCATGCAGTTTGCATCATTCCGTGTATCCTGTCGCCGCGAAACAAATACTCGCCGGACGCCATCGGTTCAAACTCCGACGGTATCGTTTTTGAGTACACGCCTTGATTGCGCTCGGGACGCCCACGACGTGTATTCTTGATTTTTTTAGTTGCTTGATCCGAGATTAGGCAAGCGTCAGCATCAGGCGGAGGAAGCGCCCATTGAGGTATAGCTAAGGGGCATAGCGTTATGAAGCGTCGCACCGCATTGAATCCTAGAAACGAAGCTCGCTCGATAAACACTGATCCAACACGCATATTCGTTGCCGCCAAATCAGATTTCGCCATCGATGGCCTGCTGAGCTTGATGAAAGACAGCGACGAAATAAAAGTCCTGGCCTGCGTCGAGCCCAGCGATAGATGCTGGCAAGTATTTCATCAGGAAGAGCCTGACGTTTTGTTGCTGCATGCCGATGCAGCCATCTCTCCGGTCCACGAGTTCATAGATAAAATAAAAAAAGAAATGCCTAACATACACATCCTCGTCTTCGGTCAGAAAATGCCCCAGATGTTTCTCCACGAACTCGTCATGGCGGGTGTCGACGGATATATAAACGAGAAGATGAATAGCGCGCATTTGTTGGCAGCGATTAAAAGCGTCATGACGGGAGGACTGTGGGTGGAGCGGGAACTTCTCGAGAAGATGGCCGCCCAAGCCAGGCAGATGCAGGCGTTTGTGGAGGCCAGCATCCTCGAAAAATTAGAGTCGGTTCGGGCGCATCTTACGGAACGGGAAACCATGGTACTGCGGTTTGTTCTTGAAGGCATGGTCACCAAAGAGATCGCCGTCGCGATGCATGTATCGGAACAGAGCGTCAAATTGCATCTTGGCAATATGTTTGCAAAATTCAACGTAACCAACCGCTCACAACTTATTCTGCAAATGTATTCAAGGGTGTGTCCAGTGAACAACATGATCCGTCTGTTCAGAATGAGTCTCGATCGACGCCGCGTGAAAGCGGGCCATCCCGCTCTGCTCCCCGATCCGCTGGACTTTCCCATTGTTTGATTCTGACTTCGACGTCAATTATATTGCATGGGTTAAACTGGTCTTCTATTTGCCCCGACGTGACCGCTCCGAATTTGTCGTAGCGGCCAATGGCTGTGTGGATCAAAGAATGCGCAGACATACACAGACAGCCATCTCGGCGGGAGCAATCTTTCTATTTCTATTGGGCATCGGCCTAGGGGTATACGCGGACTACGACGTTGTCCAGACGGAGGAATCCAGCGCGCCGGAAACCGGCGGGGCTTTTCATAAAGGCGATTTGATCGTCGTGCCGGAGCGCTCTCCCCTGCGCGCGCAAATCCGCGTGCAGGCCGCGGCCATGCTGGAGACGCCGCACACCCTGCTGGTCCCGGCGAGCGTAGAGGCCGAGCCCTCAAGGACCGCGAACATCCTGCCGCCGGTGACGGGCAAAGTGGTCGAATTGAAAGTGCGGCTGGGTGATACCGTCAAGAAAGGTCAAGTCCTGGCGGTGCTCGCATCCGGTGATTTCGCTCAGGCAGCCTCCGACCTCAGCAAGGCCCGCGATGCCCTGCAACTGGCCCAATGGGAACGCGACCGCACGCGCAAGGTATTTGCTGCGGGCGGGGGCGCAAACAAGGATGTCGAACAGGCGGAAAGCAATTACACCCAGGCGCTCAAGGAAGAGCAACGCGCGGTGGATAGGGTCAAGGCGATCGGTGGCGGAGCGAGCGGCGATATCCACCAGTTGGCGCTGACCGCCCCTGTGTCAGGCAGTGTAACGCTGTTGTCGGTATCGCCGGGCGCCTATATAAACGATGCCACTGTCCCGATCATGACCATCTCGAACCTGGACTCCATCTGGTTCACCGCCTATGTGCCGGAGAACTCGGTTGCATTTGTCGCCAAGGGACAAAAGGTCATCATCACCTTGCCCGCGTATCCGGGCAAGGCATTCAACGGCACGGTGGCATTCACCAGTGCCGTACTGGAGCCCGACACACGCAGTGATAAAGTGCGCATCGCCTTCGACAATCGGGATGGCAAATTCAAGCCCAACATGTTCGCGAATGTGCGTATCACGATCCCGCAAGGACGACATATATCCATTCCAGACTCCGCGCTGCTGATGAACAACGACAGCACAACGGTGTTTGTCGAAGTCCGACCGTGGACGTTTGTGCGTCGCACAGTGGAAATCGGCGACGACGAGGGCGCCAACGTCGGCATTGTGAAAGGACTGCATCCGGGCGACAGGGTGATCGTAAAAGGTGGAATTCTGTTAAATGATTGACCGCCTGCTGTCCTTGTGCCTGCGCAAGCGCAATGTGGTAATCCTGGTCGCCGTATTCATCGCAATCTTTGGCTATTATTCGTGGACCCGGATGGCTGTCGATGCCTATCCGGATATCAGCGATGTTGCCGCACAGGTGACCACCCAGGCCCCCGGGCTGGCCACGGAAGAAGTGGAACAGCAGATCACCACGCCGCTGGAGCGCGCCCTCGCCGGCACACCGGGCCTGGTCAGCATGCGATCGAGCAGCACCTTCGGCCTGTCTCTCATCTCCTTGGTGTTTCGCGAGGGCGCCGAAGACTACTGGGAACGTCAGCGCGTCCAGGAACGCATCGGCCAGGCAACCCTGCCCGCCGGTATTCAGCCCGGCTTGGACCCGGTGAGCCCGCCGACGGGCGAATTCTATCGCTACACGCTGGAGTCCAGCACCAGGAATCTGATGGAGCTTTCCGAGATCCAGCGCTGGCGGGTCATGCCTGCGTTGCAACAGGTGCCGGGCGTGGCGGGCGTGAACAATTTCGGCGGTTTCACCAAGACGTATGAGCTGCAACTCGACCCAATGCAGTTGCAGCGTTTCGGTCTCGGCTTGAACGATGTCACGACGGCCATCAACAACAACAGCGCCAATGCCGGCGGCAGCCGGGTCGCTCTAGGGGAGCAGAGCTATGTGATTCGCGGCATTGGGATGGCGCGCACCTTATTCGACCTTGGCAATATCGAGGTGAAGCAGAGCAACGGGGTGCCCGTTTTCTTGCGCGATCTGGGCAAGCCCCAGTATGGCCACCAGGAACGGCAGGGTATTCTGGGCAAGGACAACAATCCCGACACCATAGAAGGGATTGTCCTCCTACTCAAGTACGAGAACGCCTCGCAAGTGCTCAAAGGCATCCACGCCAAGGTGGCCGAACTGAACCGGCAGCTGGCCGCCCAAGATGTACGCATCGTGCCTTATATCGACAGGGATGACCTGATCCAGGCGACGATCGGCAAAGTCTCCCATACCGTGCTGGAAGGCGTCGGCCTGGTCTGTATCGTCTTGATCCTGTTTCTCGGTAGCCCGCGCAGCGCGCTGATCGCCGCAGCAACCATCCCGTTGGCCCTGGCCACCGCCTTCATCACGATGTATCTGATGAAGATGCCGGCCAACCTTTTCTCACTGGGCGCGATTGATTTCGGCATCATCGTCGATGGCGCCATCGTGGTGACGGAAGCGATTCTGAGACGCAGGGAAGCGAAACCGGCCGAGGAACTCACCACCGAGGATGTGCGCTCGGCGACCCAGCAGGTCGCGCGGCCGATGATTTTTGCGACGTTGATCATCGTCACCGCCTACTTGCCCTTGTTGACCTTCGAGCGCGCCGAAGCCAGGCTCGTCTCGCCCATGGCTTACACGGTGGCTTACGCGCTCATCGGCGCGCTGCTTGCTACGCTGACACTGATCCCGGCGCTAGCTTATCTTGCATTCCACGCGCCACGACGGATGCTGCATAACCGCTTTCTGGAATGGCTCCAGGCACAGTATCGCCAAGTCTTGTCGAGGCTACTCGGCCGGCCTGGTATTGCCTATGGGATAGGTGTACTCGGCCTCATCGCCGTTCTCGGCCTGGGCGCGACGACGGGCCGCGAATTTCTACCCACCCTGGATGAAGGCGCGCTGTGGCTACAAGTGCAATTGCCTACGGGCTTGTCCCTCGACAAGGCCAGCGCGATGGCAGGAACACTCCGACGCGCGCTCTTGAAGTTTCCGGAAGTGTCCTACGTGGTGACCCAACTGGGACGCAGCGACGACGGCACCGACCCGTGGACACCCTCGCACATCGAGGCGCCCGTCGGACTGAGGCCCTACGACACTTGGCCCAGGGGCGAAACCAAAGCGCAGTTCCTGAATCGTTTGAATACCCGATTTAAGCAGTTGCCCGGATTTTCCATCGGCATCAGTCAGCCCATTTCCGACATGGTGGACGACGTGGCGGGCGGCACCCATAGCCCGCTGGTGCTGCGCATCTACGGGGACAATTTTACCGATTTGCGCAAGTTGGCTGGGCAGATCGTTACTGCCTTGCACGCGATCAAGGGCACGGCGGATGCGGCGATTTTCCAGGAACCGCCGATTCCGCAGATCGTAATCGACATCGATCGCGCCGCCATCGTGCGCTATGGCATCAATATCGCGGATGTCACGAATCTGATTCAGACCGGCGTTGGCGGTGCGCCGGTCAGCCAAGTGTTCGTGGCGGACCGGACCTATGATGTGACCACAAGATTCTCGCCAGAATCCCGCAACAATCCCGATGCCTTGGGCAAACTGCTCCTGACCACCGCCAGCGGCGCACAGATTCCCTTGTCCGAGGTGACCCATATCCAGCGTAAAACCGGCGAGAGCACGATTTCCCACGAGATGGGACAGCGCGTATTGGCGATCCGAATTGATAGCGACAGCGCCATGTCGAGCTACTTGGCGGAGGCGCGGGCCAAGGTGAAGCAATCGGTCCATTTCGATACGGCGAGATTCCGTCTCGAATGGGCCGGTCAATTCGAGAACCTGAAGCGCGCGCAGGCGCGCTTCGTTGTCATTCTCGGCCTCACCCTGTCCATCATGCTGATCTTCCTTTATGCCGAATTCGGAAAGCTCAGGCAGGCCTTGCTGGTGCTCGGCACCGTGCCGCTGGCGACCTTGGGCGGACTCATCGCCCTGCGTATCACGGGGGAAACCTTGAACGTGGCGACCGCCGTGGGCTTCATCGCGCTGTTCGGCGTTGCCGTACAGAATGGCATTATTCTCGTCGCCAATTTCAACAGGGTACGCCGGCATGGCACGGATCTGCGTGAAGCCGTTCTGGCGGGCGCCACCGAGCGTTTCCGGCCCGTGATGATGACCGCCACGGTAGCCACGGTCGGCATGTTGCCCGCGGCACTTGCCACAGGCATAGGCACCGACGTGCAACGGGGACTGGCCACGGTTGTCGTGGGTGGCTTGCTTGTGGCAACGCTGCTGACGCTTTTTATCTTACCGACCTTTTATTTCGTCCTGGAACGACGCATCGTGCCGCAACAAATCCCCGCTGCGTCGGCGGACGAGCGCCATGGACATGGGTAAAAACCCGATATCCCCTTGCTTCGCGCTCGCCGCAGCGATGATATTCACCGTTGCCGGTTGTGCGGTGGGCCCGGACTTCAAACGGCCTGCGGCTCCCCAAGCGGGCGACTATTTGCCGAAATCCGCGCACGCATCCCCAGCGGCGGATCTGGCCGGCGTCACGATTCAGCAATACGTCGCCGGCATGGATATTCCCGGTCAATGGTGGCATCTGTTCCATTCCAGGCCGCTCGACGATTTGATTGACCGGGCATTCAAGGCCAATCCCGATCTTCAGGCGGCGCAGGCGGCACTGCGCGGCGCCAAGGAACTGGTCCAAGCCGGAGAGGGCGAATACCTGCCGAGCGTGGACATGGGCTTCCAACCGACCCGGCAGAAAATTGCCGTCAATACGATTGCATCAGGCGCCGCCAACGGCGCGACGATCTATAACCTGCATACCGCTCAAGTGACTGTCGGCTACTCTCCTGATGTCTTCGGCGGGACGCGCCGAAGTGTCGAATCCTTGCAGGCCCAGGCGGACTTCCAGCGTTTCCAGCTAGAAGCCGCCTACCTGAGTTTGACCGCCAATGTGGTCAACGCCGTGATACAGGAAGCGTCGCTGCGGGATCAGATCGCGGCAACACAGGAATCCATAGGTATAAACAAAAAGCTGCTGGAGATTCTGCGGAAGATGCAGAATCTGGGGCAAAGCACGGTGGCGGATGTCGCCCTTCAGGAAGCCGCGCTGGCCCAGGCCCAGGCCACCCTGCCGCCCCTGGAAAAACAGCTCGCACAGCAAAGTGATCTGCTCTCCATCCTGGTCGGCCAACCGCCGGGCAAAGGACTCGATGCGCGGTTCGATCTGGCGTCCTTGCAATTGCCGGAAACGCTGCCCCTCAGCCTGCCGTCGAAACTCGTAGCGCAACGCCCGGACGTGCGGGCCGCGGAAGCAAGCCTGCACTCGGCAAGCGCGCAGGTCGGCATTGCCATGGCCAACCGGCTGCCGAATATCACACTGAGCGCCGCACTCGGAAGCACGGCTTATGAAATCGGCCAGTTGCTCACCCCTGGGACGGGTTTTTGGATGTTGACCGGCGGCCTGACGCAGCCGATCTTCCACGGCGGCACACTGCTGCACCAGCAACGGGCCGCCAAGGCGGCTTATGAACAAGCGCTGGCGCTTTATCGCAGCACCGTATTGTCGGCGTTCAACGACGTGGCCGACACCCTGCACGCCATCCAGGCGGACAGCACGGCTTTTGCCGCCGCACAGGCCGCCGAGCGCGCGACGGCAAAAAGCCTTGCCATCGCCTCACGCCAGCAACAACTGGGGGACATCAGTTACATGGTGTTGTTGATTGCTCAACAGTCTTGGCTGCAAGCAAAACTCAACCTGGTACAAGCGCGCGCGAACCGACTCGCCGATACCGCCGCACTGTTCCAGGCGCTGGGAGGTGGTTGGTGGAATCGATACAAGGAGGCGCAGCCGCTGGCGCAATCAACCACTGCCTGCGGAGTCGGGCCCGGATGGCCCGGCTAATCTGACACCGGTTGATCTTTGCCGACGCCCTACCCGGCCAAAACCGCTGCGCAACCTTTGTCACTTCCGAGCGGTCAATCATGTCAAAATTCCGCGCGTCCGCTCCTCGTCGGTGAGCGGACGTGCTGCATCAGGCGGTGTGTTTTTTCACCCACGCGACATATCGGTCCATCCAATTTTGCAGGAATGGCTTGCTACCCGCTCCGATGTCGCCAACCTCGTCAAACAACCCTTCCTTCACATGGATGAACACTTCGGGCTGACCAAGCGTAGGCATGTCCAGATACGCGAGAACATTGCGCAAATGCTGCTGCGCCATTGCAGTGGCTGTGGCACCGACCGAAGCGCCAAACACGCCTGCGGGTTTCCCCGCCCATGCACTTTGGCCGTAGGGACGCGATGCGTGGTCGATCGCGTTCTTCAATATCCCGGGAATGGAACGATTATATTCGGGTGTGACAAACAAAACGCCATTGGCGGCCGTGATTTCGGCCTTCAGCCGTTTGACTGATTCAGCGGGATTCGCGTCGTCGTCCTGGTTGTAGAGAGGTAGGTCACCGATTTGTAATTGCTTGAACGAGAACTCCGGCGGCGCCAATTTAACAATGGCATTTGTCAGCTTGCGGTTGAGTGAATCCTGACGGAGGCTTCCGATAACAATGGCGATTTGGTATTTATTCATGACTGTCCCCTGGTAATATTTCGCTTGAATTGAGCATGTCACGCGACCTACATGCTGTCGCGCCCATCTCCACGGTAAACTAACTCCAACCAGATACAAGGTGGGTTACCTTAGGAGGTTCGCTCCCGAGATGAAACGCCCGTATCTTCTCGATGACATCCCGATCTGCAACGGTAACGCGCTCATGCTGACGCAAATGCTCAAGCCATGATTCAACCATGAAGCATTCCATCATGAGGTATGGACGCTCGATATCGCTAAACAACTCCCACATGAACGCGCCATCGCGGCGTCGGAGACTGCGCATTGTATGCATGATCCCGGTGAATTCATGGAGTCTTTCCACGTCGATGTGGTACTCGACCGTTACCATTACCGGCCCCCTATCGACATCGATGTAATCGGCTGTCATCGGTGTCGGCCAGTACATGGATGGCGAAAGATCATTCACATCGTCCCGACCGATTCGGTATTGCCAGGTTGCACCGATTCCGACCAACCCACCGACGGCGGCCAGCGTCAGCGCATGATTAATGCCAACCCATGTGGCGATCTGTCCCCAGATTGCGCTGCCTGCCGCCATCCCGCCCATGAATACGACCCAGAAGAGCGCCAACCCGCGCGCCCGCACCCAACCCGGCAGTGCGATTTGGGTCGCCGTCATCAATGACGATACGACGCTGATCCAGGCCAACCCCGTCACCAGCATTGCAGCTCCGGCCGCATAGACGTTTCCGCTATGCGCAAGCGCCAGCATTGCGAGGATGTAAAGGCCCGTGGCGCCTGCCACGATTCCGTCCCGGGATACGTGGGCGTGAACTTGCGGCAATATCACGGCCCCGCCAATAGCACCTGCACCTAAGCAAGCCAGGAACAATCCATAAGTGCCGGGCCCGCTCTGCAACTCCTGCCTAACGATAAGGGGCAACAAAGCCCATGTGGCGCTCGCGAACACAAAAAAAGCAGCACCCCTTGCAAGCGCCGCACGCAGATCCGGTGAGTGCCGCGCATACCGCAGTCCGCTACGGACCGCACCGAAGAGTCGCTCGGCAGGCAAATCGATTGTTTGCGGAGGACGCTGCCAACTCTTCAGCGCGGCAATGACGGCAAGAAACGAGATGGAATTCAGGATAAAGACCATACCAGGCCCGATCGTTGCCACAATCAACCCGGCGAGCGCCGGACCGATGGCGCGGGATACATTCATCCCCAAACTGTTCAAACCGATGGCCGTCTGGAGTTCGGCCCGGTGCACCAACTCTGGAGTAATCGCACCCCATGCCGGCATCATCATCGCGGTGCCTATGCCGAGAGCGAAGGTAAATACCAGCAGGATCGGGGCTGTCGTCAGCCCCCAGAGCGTAAGTGCGCCGAGAGCTGCGGCTGTAATCATCATCCAGAGCTGTGATGCAATCAGGTAGCGCCGCCGATCGACAATATCGGCGAGCGCCCCGGCGGGCAGCGCCAGGAGAAATACCGGCGCAGAGGTGGCGGCCTGCACCAGAGCCACCATCAAGGGGCTGGGGGCGAGCGAGGTCATCAGCCAACCCGCGCCGACCTCGTGCATCCAGGAACCGATGTTAGAGAAGATCGATGCTATCCACAGCAGCCGAAATACCCTGTGATGGAGCGGTGCCCACGGGGAAGCGGCATTGGTTACCCTATCCATCCGGCGTTATTTGCTACTCAATGCCTGCGCCCAGCCGCGCAGCGGAATGCATGTCTGCAGGCGATAGAGGGCGCGGTCGGAAAGTTCGGGATTGATCTCGTGGCCGACAGTTGCTGCAATATCAAGAGTAGCGTCCCCCTGTAGGCTCGAGAGCCTTTCATAGGCCGCGTGCGCGTAGCTGACCGGTATGACATTGTCATGTGCTCCGTGCAGAAGGTGTAATGTCGTAAACTCGGGAGCCTTATCCGGAAGCCGCGCAAACCGGCCGGAAAACGCCAATACCCTTCCGACCATACCATCATGAATCGCACTGAATTCCAGGGCCATGATCGCCCCCTGAGAGAAGCCAACCAGCGCCGTTGCCGAAGGCAACACGTCAAATCGACGCTGCGCTTGTCGCACTATGTCATGCACGGCTGGCATCCCCCCGGTAACACGCGCCGGCCGATTCGCTTCCGTCACGCCGTTTATTGAGAACCACTGTCGGCCATTGCCGCCGCCGTCAAATGGGCAGGAGCCATCCGGGAGCAGGAACGCGGTGCCGGGAAAGGCGCCGCGGAGTTTCTCGGCCAACGGCGCCACATCATGCGCGCTTGCGCCTACCCCATGCAGCAAGACAAAAAGCTGATTGGCCGACGTGGTCTCAGGCAACAGCTCGATACCTTGCAAGCGCTTTTCATCCATTGACCCTCTCCGATGATAGATTGTATGGATTCACGGATAGGCCGGGCACCGAGACTTCGGTGAACGAATAAATATCCATGGCCAGGATTCCATACGTGTAGCTGGAATGGATGCGGCTTGCGACAGCCCTGTCCCCGGCGGCACCTAGGGCGACGAACAGCGGCAGCAGATGATCCTCCGTCGGATGATTGCGTTCGGCGTAGGGCGCGCGCTGCCGATAGTCCAACAGGTCCGGCTGACGACCGGCACCCAGCGCTGCCGCCATCCAGTTCTCGAAATCGACAACCCAGTCAGGCGCGGGGTCATCCAATCGATGCCCGACGAACTCATAAAGATTGTGCGTCAGTGAGCCCGAGCCGATGATAAGCACGCCTTGCGCCCGCAGCGATTGCAGCGCCGCACCGAGGCGGTAATGCTCCGCCGGGCCGACGCCGCGTATCAGGGACACCTGAAACACGGGAATATCGGCATTTGGATACATCAGACTCAACGGCACCCAGGCACCATGATCCAGCCCGCGACTGAGGCTGGACTTAACGTCGTAGCCGGCGTCGCGCAGCAGCTTTACCGCTTGCTCCGCCACCGCAGGCGCACCCGGCGCGGGATACTGAATCTCATACAACTCTCGCGGGAAACCGCCGAAGTCATGAATCGTGTCCGGGCGAGCGGTCACGCTGACCGCCGGGCCGCCGCTCTGTTCCCAGTGTGCGGAAATCACCAGGATGGCCTTCGGCCGGTCGATGCGATTATTCCAAGCAGCCAAAAACTGCCGTGCTCGGCCGTCCTCCACTGCCAACATCGGCGACCCGTGGGATACAAAAAGAGTAGGCATCATATTCATCTTCCTCAAAGTGGCGATACACCGTTGCTGCGCCAACTTAGATACACCGTGCCGGCAAGGCATGGCAGGGCTATTGCGCCGTAAACACCGCCATCACGGTACGCACTATATTAGCCACGGCTGAATAGATAAACAGGATTTTGGGACTATATTGAACACCATCCATTGATAATCGATAACCCATGGGTACTCTGCTTAGCATGCACGTATTCGCGCCCGCGATCAAAGCAGGCCGCTCCGCCGCTGGCTGTGGCGCGCTTGGATCTCTCCCGGGCGATGCTTTCGAAACACATGGCGCATCTGGAAAGCCATCGGGGTACCGGACAAAACAAACCCATCTTTAGGCTGTAACCATAACTACGTTGAACTCAAATGGCTTAAGCCGAATGGCACTTACTAACATTCCGCCGCGCTTACATTGGCCGGATCATCAGCCTCGGGCCCCTTCGAACTGTTTAACCAACGCCTGAAATTGTGCGGCAATCCGTGCCAGTTCTTCACTGGCGCATGAAACCTGTTGGGCCCCCGCGGCGGTTTCCATGCTTTGATGGCTGATCATGCTGATATTACGGTTGATTTCTTCAGCCACAGCGCTCTGCTCTTCCGACGCACTGGCGATCTGCACATTCATATCGCTGATTGTCGTCACCGCATTGGCGATGGCCTGCAGGGCTTGCCCGGCCCTCTCGGCCTGCGTTACACCAACCTGCGCCTGAACCCGACTCCCCTCCATCACGCGTACCGCTTCGTTGGCATCGGTCTGTAGCCGGTCAATGATGTCACGGATTTCCTCGGTGGACTTTTGTGTACGGCTCGCCAGTGTGCGCACTTCGTCCGCGACAACGGCAAAGCCGCGACCGTGCTCGCCGGCACGCGCGGCCTCAATGGCGGCATTCAATGCGAGCAGGTTGGTTTGCTCTGCAACCCCTTTTATGACATCTAGTACCATCCCGATGCCGGCGCTGTTTCTTTCCAACTGGTTTATAACATCGGATGACTTCTCCATATTGTGCGCCACACTGGATATAGCGTTGATTACCTCGCTCATGACTTGATAAGCCTGCTGCGTCTCGCCGCGTGCGTCAGCCGCCGCGGCGGCCGCTTGCGAAGTATTGCGCGCCACCTCCTGGACTGTGGCCGCCATCTCATTCATTGCAGTCGCGACTTGATCAGTCTCCGACTGTAAGTGCGCGATTGACTGGCTACTCTGAGTCGCTGCGGATGCAGTCCGCGTGGCCAGTTCGTTGGCCATGGACGCGGAATCTGCGACGCGGCCGACAACCGAATGTAATTTCGATTGCAACATCTTGATGGCCAATTGCAGCCGCCCAATCTCGTCGCAACGTCCGGTGTAGACCAGTGCGGCGAGATCGTTGCTGATGATGTCGCGGGTTTGCGCGGCGAGTCTCCGGAAAGGATTGCAAAGCAGAGTAACGACCGGGAATGACAGCCCCATGCCCACCAACAGGGCGACGGATAGTTTTTCTATTGGTACACCCGACCATGCCAGATACATGATTACAGTACCCAGAACCGCCAGGAACCCGGTATAGCAGCGCGTCGTGATTGCGACTTTTCCCATCAAAGAGGCTAGGCGTCCCTGCACGGGTTGGCCGGCACGCAGGCGTAGGTAAAACCTTTCGGCGCGCTCCACGCATTCCCGTGTCGGTTTGCAGCGCACCGACTGATATTCTACAATTTCGTTACCCTCGTAGACCGGCATCACGAAGGCGTCAACCCAGTAATAATCACCGTTCTTGCAGCGATTCTTGACGATTCCGATCCAGGATCTGCCGTTTCTTATGGTGGTCCATAGATCGTCAAATGCCGCCGGCGGCATGTCGGGATGGCGGACCACGTTATGATTCTTGCCCAGCAATTCTTCTTTTGAAAAGCCGCTGATACGGACGAATTCATCATTCGCATAGGTCAGCATGCCTTTCTTATTCGTGGTGGACAGGATGATAGAGCTATCATCAAGCACGTGCTCTACGATAGTGATCGGGTGATTTATCTTCATGGCTTATCCCTCTCTTTATTAACACGCGGTCAACAGTTCGATCTGAAAACGGGCGATATCACATAGTGTTGCTACTTGGGCGCTTGATGCGAATTGCGCATCAGGCGCCACAACATTTCACGTGATTGCTTAGCGCCCCACTTCCATCATCTTTCTTGTCAAAGCCGCGCTTGCCAACGTGAAGACACCGCCCGAATCCAGGTACTTCTGTGCCCCGTTGAGGTCGCCGGATTTTTTCTTGCGGATCACCTCGGCAGCGACCTTATGGAATTCGGTATGCAGCCGGTGGATGTCGTCGAAATGATAGCTGGCCATGGCGGTCTTGCCTTCCGCCTCCAGCCATTTACCGAACGGGCATTGGTTGTTTACCTGAACGACATTGGCATCCAGCTCGAGCTTGCCGGCCATGAAATCCCGGAATTTGACCTTCCACTGCCCGTGGGCTGCGACTGCTTGGGTGATCTGCTCTTTCAGAGTGCTCATGGTGAAGTCTCCAGATAATTGGGTTGGTTTCGACAGCGGACCTGAGAACACTCTGTAAAAAGATTATGAGTAATCCTGCAAGTCACAGGCAGCATATCGGTAAGTGATACATCACCTTTAGTCTAGAATGCGTCTAACCAACTATTCCGCCGAGCATTTTTCTATGAATTGAGATCCCGGCATCCGAATGCGACGATAGAACATCGCGCTGAAACGTTCAATCTGAGCGCAGAGGGAAGACCTGACCCTCGCCGCACCGCAGCGGCGCACGCCAGTGTGCCTGGCACCGGGTCGAGACAACCATCTGTCGCCGTTTCGTCCGGCAGACGATGTCTGGTTGAATTGCAATTCAATA
>VFSW01004852.1_pt1 | contig 20011 bp, 24 predicted proteins | sample 5358111 | NCBI WGS metagenome assembly VFSW01 (sample SAMN11554181, study PRJNA540505) | mine drainage metagenome | isolation source: sediment from site ElyBrook_90M | place: USA: Ely Copper Mine, Vershire, VT | collected 2017 | reverse complement strand
TGATCCCGGGCCAGAGGTAGTCGCCGAACGGCGTTCCATCCAGCCACTCCGGCGGGAACTTGTCGATGCCTGTGACGATGAGAACGCCACCGGAGACGGCCGAAACGGCGATCAGGCCGGTGAGCGCCAGAAGCGCCAGACGAAGGAGTCGATCCAGCAACGTCCCCTCCCTGAGCTATCCAGCCATGGTCCCGCAGACGGTGCAGAAGCGCGCTCCGGCGGCCATCGGCGCGCCGCAACCCGAACACTTGCCGGCGGGGATCTGGGGCTGAGCGGCCGGCTCGGGGTCCTTGTAGAGGGGCGGCCGCGGCGGAGGCGGAGCCTGGACGCCCGCGGCTCCAGCGGCTCCACTGGCCCCCGCGGCTCCGCCTGGGGTCCCGGCGGTTGCTGCCGGCGCCGCGGAGGCGGCGCCCGGGGCGGGCGTTCCCGCTGTCGCCGTGGCGGCCGCGGGCGGCGGCGCGATCAGCGACTGGCCGCAGGACGGGCAGGTGACCCACTCCGGATCCTCGATGATCTTGCGGCAGTTCTGGCACCGCTTCGGGGCGAACGGGTCGGACTGGCCGCAGTAAGGGCACGCCGCCACGGCCCGATCGATGAACTTGCCGCAGTAGGGACAAGGGTGCTTGAAGGTCGGCACGTTTCGCTCCTGTCAGCCCAGGGTGCCCGAAGGCTTCGACTTGGTCTTCGAATTCGATGAGGAGCCCGCCGCGGAGGCGTCGGCCGCTGAGGCGTCGGCCGCTGAGGCACGGCCAGCGCCATCCGCCGCCTGATCCGCGGCCTCGATCGCCGGGTCGGCCTGCTGGGCAGCCCCCGAATCGGCCGGCAAACCGGCTCCATCTCCGCCCTCGCTCTCCGCGTCGCCGGCGCTTTCGCCTCCGGCCGCGAGGACGGCCTTCTCCTGGGCCGCCCGGCCCGGCCACACCGCGGCCTCGTCCGTGGCGGTCGAGTGCCAGCGGACCAGGTCGGCGACCGCGGCCGACCAGCTCGCCGGGTCCTTGTGGACGATCCGGGCCACGAATCGGCCTCGCGCCCAGGCAAGCATCGGCAGGACCGCGAGCGCGAGCCGGTAGCGCAGGTACTTCGGCAGCCGGAGCTGCTCGTCCGGCAGAGCCATCGGCTCGCGCAGGAAGCGGCAGTCCACCAGCGCTTCCGAGATGTCCCGGACCGCCTGTTCGGCCGCGATGCCGAGCTTCTCCGGCGGCTCTCCGCGATATTGCGCCCTGGGCATGACCCGGTAGAAATACGTGGCATGCGCGCCGGCCGTGACGAGCTCCATCGCCACGAGGTTGCCCGGCAGCGCGACCAGGAACCAGATCTTCGATTTGGTGCTTCCGGGCGCTTCCGGCGACATGGCGACCCAGCGCGGCGCCGCCGCACCGGCCGTCGCCAGGAGCGACTCGTAGCTCTCCGCGAAGGTCGGCTCGCCCAGGACTGCCGTCTCGACGATGGGCCAGCCCGAATCGCCGAATACCTGCGGGCGAGTGGGCCGGCCGTCGACCAGCGATTCGGAAGCCTTCTGGCGAAGCCCGAACGGTGCGTCCGGCATGAGCTGCTCCACGAACCCGGAGGCGTCGGCGAACGCACCATCGCGGAGCTTCTTGAGGCGGTCGTGGAATCGGGTGGCGGCCGGGCCGAGTCCCCGGAGCGTCAGCGTACCCGGGGCACCGTCGACGACCACGTCGCCGGCGGCGGGAACCGTCACCGTGCCGATCGCGGCGCGGCGGAAGTGAATCCAGGTCAGCCGCTCGTCGAGCGGGCAGATCACGAAACCCCACGGATGGACCACCAGCTGGCCCACGCCGGCGGCGGGAGCGGCCGGGCCGTCCGGACCGGCTCCGAGGGGACCGGCGGTTGGCTGCCAGGCGAACTCGATCAGCTCGGCCGGAGCGTCGGGCACCTCGACCAGACCGTCCGTCAGACGCTGCTTGAGCCGCAGCTCCCGGAGCAGCCGGACCATCGGCCCGAGCTTGTCGCCGAAGCGCTCAAGGAGGAACCGCATCGAGTCCGGGCCTTCGCCCAGGACGACGAGGGCGGTGGACTGCTGGATGGCGATCAGGCTGACGTCGCGGAAGCCTGCCCGGATCGGGCGCGCGGTGCCGATCTCGATCGTCAGGCCGGTTCCGTCGATGGCGACCGTGGTCGGCTCGGACACCGTGTTCGGCCCGGCGATCCGGCCTTCACCGTGGAGCTCGATCGCCTCGGTCTTGATGGCGGCGCCGTCGCGGGCGGCGTCCCGACCGGTCATGGTCCGAACGTCGCGCGCATCCCGGCCGCCGATTCGGGCTCCCCGCTTGTCGCGAGCATCGCCGGCCATCCCCTGGAGCCCGAGCATCCCGGCCAGGCCCGCGAGCTGGGTGGGGTCGAGTCCGCCGGCGCCCATGCCGAAGGCACCGGCCGCGCCCGCGCCTCCGAGCCTGGGGTCGCGAGCGTCTCGTGGTCCGTTGGGCCCGCCGGCTCCGAAGCCGCCGCCGAAGCCGCCTTCGCCCGATCCGCCGAAGCCGCCGCTGTCGTCCATCGGCTCATCGTAGCGGCCCCGGGCGCGCCGTGGAGGGCTCATCGGTACTCCTCCGTACTCATCCGGCGGGGCTCGACCGGCGAATGGATTGATATGCTTGCATGCAGGCAAACGACGCTCCGCTCGGGGGTCCGAGACGTCGTGCCCGAACCCTCGGACGGAGGCGTCTAGCGTGCCCACGCGGAACGGCTCGGCGAATGGCCTGACTTCGCCGGGTCCGGCCGGATCTTCGCGGATCAGCCGGCTCGTCGCCGTAGGTGTGCTCGTGGTCGTGGCGGCCGCGGGAATCGGCGCCGCCAGCCGGCCTCACTCGGTGGACGTGTCGCTCACCACGCCGGAGCTCGGCGGCCTCTCCGTTCTGGTGTTGCTCGTCGCGGCCTGTTTCGTGGGGCTGCTCGTCGGCCGCAACTTCATCGCGGCCTGGGCCCGCGAGCCCGATCTTCGCGATCCCAACAAGAACAAGACCGCGATCCCAAGGGTCGTGCGGATGCTCCTACCGCTCTTCCTGCTGATGGTCGCCGCCTTCGTTCGGATGTGGGCAGTCCGCCAGGACAACTCGATCCAGACCCCGAACGCGCCGAACACAGGTCCGATCGTGCCGATCGAGACGGCCAATACCGGCGGGGACATCGGTCTGTTGCTCGCATGCATCGGACTCGCGATCGCGGCGGCGGTCGTGGCCGCGCTGTTCTTTCGCAAGCAGGTTTCGCCGACCAGCTGGGCTCCGGCGTCGCCCGAAGGTCCCGCGGCGATCCTCGACGAAGGGCTCGGAGCGCTTCTCGCGGAGAGCGATCCTCGACGGGCCGTGATCGCGTCGTACGTGGCCATGGAGCGGGCGATGGCCCGCCAGGGATGGGCCCGCCGGCCGGCCGAAGCCCCCACGGAATACCTCGGCCGCGTTCTCCGCGTGGCCCCGAATCGCGCCGGAGACCTCGACCGGCTCGTCGGGCTGTACGAGGTGGCACGCTTCAGCGAGCATCCCGTCACGGCCGAGATGCGAAACGTTGCCGTCGCGTCGGTTCGGCGGCTTCGGGCCGATCTGCAGGTGCCGGCGTGAGCGGCCCCGGCGGGCCGGCACGGGCGAGCGGACGCGAGTCGACAGTCCAGGGGGCCTCATCACCATCCGGGCGACATGGCGGCGCGCGCCTGGCCGTCCTGCCGGAGCTGCCGGCGCTTCCGGATCAGGGGTCGGCGGCCCGCCCGGGCGGCCGGTACACCACGGCCGTGATCCTCCGGCTCGCGGCGCCACCGGTATCGCTGGCGCTCCTGGCGACGCTCATCTTCGCAGCCGTCTTCGCTGCGCTGAGAAGCAGCCAGGGCTTCCTCGTGAACGCCTGGCTGCTGACCCTCGGCAGCATCGTCGTGTGGTTCTGCTGGCGAGTGCTGGCCTCGGCCCTGCCGGCCCAGTCGCGGTCGGCATTCGACTCAGTCCGCGACCGCCCCGCCGACCCGCCCTCCAGGCTCGACGACGTCATCGACGTGGAGGCGATGATCCTCGACGCCGAGTGGAGCTGGACCGGCGTGGAGCATCGCCTTCGGCCGCTGTTGCGCCGGATCGCGACCGCGCGGCTGCTGGAGAAGTATCAGATCGACCTGGAGCATCAGCCGGAGGCGGCGCGCAAGATCATGGGCGCGGAGCTATGGGCGCTGGTGGGACCGGGGCCATACGGGCCGGCCGCGGCCGTGGCGCCTGAGATCCAGGCGGGCGTCGAACGACGAACTACCGAACGTAGACAGGCGAGAGGCCGCGACCGTCACCGCCGCGGCATACCCCGCGCAACCATCGAACGGACCATCGAGCAGCTGGAGGCACTGTGAGCGACAACGACGGGCGTGGGGCCGGAGACGCGGGTGCCAGGTATTCGAGGGAGGCCAGGGAGGCAGTTGTGCGCGACCCAGGCGTCGACGCCGCACGGGTCGCCGGCGCACCGGTACACGACGCGGGGCGGGCCGCCGACGCGGCCCGGATGGTGGACGCGGCACGGGCCGCCGAGGTCGAGCGCCTGGCCGAGCTCGGCGGCAAGGTCGTCGACGAGATCGGGCGCGTCGTAGTCGGCAAGAAGCCCGTCATCGAGCTGATCCTGCTCGCTCTGCTCTCGGACGGCCACGTCCTGATCGAAGACCTGCCGGGCCTTGCCAAGACGCTCATGGCCCGCTCGTTCGCCCAGGTCGTGGGGCTCCGGTTTGCCCGGATCCAGTTCACCCCGGACCTGATGCCATCCGACGTGACCGGGGCCGGCATCTACGACCAGCGCAGCGGCGACTTCACATTCCGGCCGGGCCCGGTCTTCACCAACTTGCTGCTCGGCGACGAGATCAACCGTGCCCCGGCCAAGACCCAGGCGGCGCTGCTGGAGGCGATGCAGGAGCGCCAGGTCACCGTCGAGGGGACTACGCGCCAGCTCGAGCCGCCGTTCCTGGTCCTCGCGACCCAGAACCCGATCGAAGCCGAGGGGACGTACCCGCTTCCGGAGGCTCAGCTCGATCGCTTCCTCATCCGCATCTCCGTTGGTCATCCCGAGCGCGATCACGAGATCGAAATGCTCCAGCGGCGGGCCGACCGGCGCAGCGACGACCTCGAGCTCGACGAAGTCATCGACGCCGACACCCTGCGCTGGATGCAGCACGTCACGGAGGACGTCTACGTCTCGCCGGGCATCTCGGCCTACATCGTGGACCTCGTGGCGGCGACCCGATCCAGCTCGCTGGTCCAGGTCGGGGCGAGCCCGCGCGGGTCGCTCGCCCTGTTCAAGCTCGCCCGTTCCCGGGCCGCGATGGCCGGACGCGACTTCGTCATTCCCGAGGACATAAAGGCGGTGGCAGTGCCGGCCCTGTCCCACCGGATCATGCTCAAGCCCGAGGTCTGGGTTCAGCGGATCCGGACCGAGGACCTGGTCCGCCGGGTGCTCGACTCGGTGCCGACGCCTCCGGCCGAGGATGCTGCCGCGGTTCGCGATTCCGTCCGCAACTCCGTGCGCAACCCCGTGAGTAAGTAGCCGCCGCGTGAACCTCACCGCCTCGCCAAAGCTCGCCGCGTACGCGGCGCTCGGATCGGCCGGCATCCTCGTCGCCCTGGTGTGGGGCTACCCGGAAGCGGCCGCATTCGCGCTGCCGTTCATCGTGGCCGTGCTTGCGGCGCTGGCGCTCGCGGAAAGGCCGCGACTCACCGCAGCGGTCCATGTCGATCGCGACCGGCTCCTCGAAGGCGAGGAGATCAACGTGTCGGTCGAGCTTCGCTCCGACTCCGCCATTCCGTGGCTCCAGCTGGCCTGGCCGCTGCCGTCGGCGATCACGGTCGCGGGCGGCGGCGACGTCGTCGGGCTGAGCCTGCCGGCGCGCTCGCCGACGCTCGTCGAAAGCACGATGAAGACCGTCCGCTGGGGCGTCGTGCCGCTGCCGCGCCTGCTCGTTCGCGCTCACGACGAGCTGGGTTGCTTCCGTTTCGAGGGTGCGGTGGATCCCGACCGCGTCCTCCGAATCTACCCGCGACCGGAGACCCTCCAGCGTGCCGCCTCCGCCGCGGAAACGCAGATGTTCGGCGGCAACGAGCTGTCGCGCGGCGCCGGCGACGGAACCGAGTTCGCGGACACGCGGCCCTACGTGCCCGGCGACCGCCCCCGGCGAATCAACTGGCGCCTCAGCACGCGGACGGGGTCGCTCCACATCAACGAGATGCATCCGGAGCGCAACACCGACGTGGTGATCTTCCTGGATCTCTTCACCGACATCCGAAACGGCGACGAGGGCACGCTCGACTACGCCGTCCGAGCCGCCAGCTCGCTCGCCGAGTACTACTTGAACCGCCGCGATCGAGTCGGGGTCATCGGCTTCGGCGGGATCCTGCGCTGGCTGCTGCCGGCGATGGGGACGCGCCAGGTCTACCGCATCGTGGATTCGCTGATCGACTCGGAGGTGATCGTCAGCCACGTCTGGCGAGGCATCGACGTGATACCGCCGCGGACCTTGCCGCCCAAGTCGCTGGTCGTGGCGCTGACCCCCCTGATCGATCCGCGCGTCGTGGACTCTCTCATCGATCTCCGCGCGCGCGGCTTCGACCTCATCGTCGTCGAGGTGACCGCCGAGCCGTTCGTGGTGCCCGGCGGGCACGAGGCCGCGCAGCTCGCGAAGCGCCTCTGGCAGCTCGATCGAAACGCGACCCGGCTTCGCTACCGCAGCCTCGGCGTGCCGATCGTCGAGTGGCGCCCCGGGGAGTCGCTGGCCGGCCCGATGGCCGAGGCACGAGCATTCGGAAGGCGGGACCAATGGCTCCGCGCCTGACCTCGGCTCCGCGCCTGACCTCGGCTACGCGCCTGACGGCGACTCCGCGCCCGGCCGTGACTCCGCGCCTGATCACCGCGCTAATGGCGCTCGGCGGTGCCGCCGCCCTCGCCGTCTTCGCGACGATAGCCGGGACCGACGCCACCTCGCCGGCCTTCGTCGCCGCCGATTCCGGCTGGCTCATCCCGGGACTGCTCGGGCTCTTCGGAGTCGCCGTCCTCGCGGCGGCCATGGCGATCCCCCACCCCGGCCCCGTTCTGCCGGCCCTTGCCCTCATCGGCGCGGCCTATCTGACCGGACTGCCCGCCGCGGGTCCCTGGCGGTCCCTGACTCCGATCGCCGGAGGCTGGCTCCTGGCCGTCGCGGAGCTCGCCTACTGGTCCGTGGACTTCAAGGTCCGGGGCCGCGACGCCGGGCACGTCTATGCCCGCCGCACTGCCGCGATCGCCGGAGTGGTTGGGGCGGGCGTCGTTCTGGCGGCAATCCCAGAGATCGACCTTGGCGGCGTCGGCCTGGGCGGCGTCGAGCTCACCATCGCCGGTCTGGTGGGCGGCGCTGCGCTGATCGCCGTCGCGGCGGGACTGGCCTGGCGACTTCGCCCGGCGGACACCGGACTGCGGGCGCAGTCGACCCCCGGGCAGGCTCCCTCGGCCCGGGCGGAAGAATCGAGTGGCGCTCCGGCCGGCACGCGCTAGCCTTCACGTGTGACCAGGCCCTCGCCGGCGAATCTTCGGGCATTCGTCCGCCGCGCCACGGAGCTGCAGCCGGTTCCGGATCTGCCCGACATTCGACTGCAAACGGCGGCGGACGTCACCGTCGTCTGGCATCTGGCGGCCGCCGAGCTCGGCCAGCCCGATCCGCCGCTGCCTTTCTGGGCCTTCGCCTGGGCCGGCGGCCTGGCAGTGTCGCGATACCTGGTGGAACATCCCGAGGAGGTGGCGGGCCGGCGCGTCGTGGACCTCGCCACCGGGTCGGGCCTGTGCGCGATCGTCGCCGCTCGGCTGGGCGCGGCTTCGGTCCACGCCTACGACATCGATCCGCTCGCCGAGGCGGCGATGCATCTCAACGCCCGAGCCAACCGCGTCCACGTCGCCTTCAGCCTGACCGACCTCCTCGACGAGCCCGCCCCGAACTGCGACGTGATCCTGGCCGGCGACGTTTGCTACGAAGAGACGATGGCCTCGCGCATGATCGACTGGCTGCGCGAGGCGGCCGGTGCCGGGACGCGCATCCTACTCGGTGATCCGGGCCGCAATTACCTTCCGGCCGGCCTGGAACGTCTGGCCAGCTACTCGATCCACACGACCCGCGAGCTCGAGGAGGCAGAGGTCAAAGAGTCGGGCGTCTACACCATGCCAGACAAAGTTCCAGCAGACCGTGATCCACCGCGGCCGGCAGGTCCGACGGGACGCAAGATTGCCCGACCAAACGTCCTCAATGGCGGCGTTCGAAACGGAAGCTCGCTAGAGGCCGAGGAGTCCCGGTGAGATGAGCAGCCCGTACCTGGCGGCATCGACCGGTCGCCGTCGCGCCCGAGCGCGGACTCTCAGAATTGCGGCCGTTCTGCTCCTCGGTGCTGCGTTCAGTGCTTGCTGGGACGGTGTCTCCCGTGGCACTCCGCCACCCAGTGGACTCCGGACCGTCGCTCCGTCCATGACCACGATTGCTGGATCGGGCGCGTCCACGCCATCCGCCGGCGCGACCATGAGTGGGGGCGCCAGTGATACAGCGGGCCCCCACGGGAGATTCGTTGCCACAGGTTCGATGGTTGCTGTTCGGGGCGGCCAGGTGGCTGCCTTGCTGCCAGACGGACGCGTCTTGATAGCTTGTGGCTCTGACCAGCCTGTGACGGAAGTCTTCGATCCTCGCTCCGGTACCTTCTCAGCGACTGGCCCTCTAATCGTCCCTCGCACGACGGGAGCCACCGCTACCGTTCTCGAGGACGGGCGAGTCCTTGTGGCCGGAGGAAGCGATAGTTCGCTCGATCAGAACCCGCTCGCGTCGGCGGAGGTGTACGACCCGACGTCGGGACTCTTCGCCGCGACCGGGCCGATGAGGCGGGGGCGTTCGGGCCACACCGCGTCTCTTCTCTCGGACGGCCGCGTTCTCATCGCCGGAGGGACCGATGGCGCAGGCGGGGCTCTGTCTTCAGCCGAGTTGTACGACCCCAAGTCGGGCACGTTCACGTTGACGGGTTCGATGACGATCCCCCGGTCCGGTCATGCGGCAGCGGTGCTGGCGGATGGCCGCGTCCTGCTGGCAGGTGGCACGGACGGGTCCAGACTGCCGCTGGCTTCGGCCGAGATCTACGATCCTGGAAAGGAACGGTTCACCGCCGTCGGACCTATGTCTGCGGGGCGGATGGCAGCGTCGGCCGTGAGCCTGGCCGACGGTCGGGTTCTGGTTCTCGGCGGCAATGCCAGCATGGTCAACGAGATTCCATTGGCGTCGGCCGAGACGTTCGCGCCGGACACCGGTCAGTTCACCAGAGCCGGGCAAATGGCCGAGGCGCGCGACGGTCAGACAGCATCGCTTCTTGAAGACGGCCGAGTCCTCGTGGCAGGTGGAGGATCGGACAACGTCGCGGAGTTGTTCGATCCGCAAACCGGCCAGTTTGCCCCTGCGGGCTCCCTATCCGTCACGCGCGCAACTCATACGGCAACCGTGCTGAAGGACGGGAGCGTGTTGATCGCGGGGGGCGTTATCGGCGGCGCAGACGAGCGGTCCGCCGAGCTTTACCTGCCGTAGTCGCCGGCACCTACCGGCGGCACCCGACGCAGCAGCCGCTGATTGTCACGTGCGAGAGATCGATCGCGAAGCCGCGGTTGGTGTCGAACTTGCCCGTTATCACCGCCGCCTCGTCGTCACGGATCTCCCACATCCCGCCGCAGACCTGGCAGTAGAGGTGGCCGTGGGCCGCTCCGGGACGGACGTGATACTCCTCGCGGCCCGCCGGATCGTGCCCGTGGCAGACGAGGCCCAGGTCCTCGAGCACGTCGAGGGTCCGGTAGACCGTCGAGGGCGTGGTGGTGGAATCCCGCTCGCGGCAGCGTTCGATGAGGTCTGCCGCCGACACGTGCCCGTCGATCTCGCGAAGGACTTCGACGAGCGTCCGGCGCTGCGGCGTCCAGCGCATCCCGGCCGCCCTCAGCTTGGCCGGGACCTCCTCCCAGCCGCACGGGCCCACGGTGCTCGCCGGATGGTCGCGGCTCATCGAACCGTCCTCGAGGCCATGCCTTCGTCCTCCGGCTCATCGTCCCGGTGGAGCTCCGCCACCGGGTGCGGATGCGAGTGGCGCAGACCGCCGTGCTCGTGAAGGTGCTCGTGGATCAGGTTAGCCCGAACCAGGAGGGCTCGGTCGTCGAGGATGACATCGGGCGATCCGTCGGCGAGCACGCGGCGGTCTTCTCCGAGGACCACGACGCGGTCCGCGATGATCGGCACGATGTCGAGCTCGTGCGTGGCCGTGACGAGCGTTCGTCCGGCGGCCCCGAGGCGGGCGACCAGATCGACGAGCAGCCACTTCGTCCGGGGATCCAGCGACGCCGTCGGTTCGTCGAGCAGGATCACGTCTGGATGGAGCGAGAGGACGCAGGCGATCGCGGCGCGCTTCTTCTCACCGCCGGACAGCTCGAAGGGCGCCCGGTCGGCCAAGTGGCGGATCTCCATGGCGGCGAGCGCCTCGTCCACCCGCGCCCTGATCTCGTCTTGCGGCAGGCCGAGCTGCAGCGGTCCGAAGGCGACGTCGTCGAGCACCGTCGCGCTGAAGAGCTGGACGTCTGGATCCTGGAACACGAGGCCCACTTCCCGATGGAAGCGGAAGGCATCCTCGCCCGCGGCGACGGCGGCCACGTCGCGCCCCAGGGCACGCATCTTCCCCGCCGACGGCGCCACGATCCCGTCGAGGAGCTTGAGCAGCGTGGACTTGCCGGACCCATTGGCGCCGAGCAACACGACACGTTCGCCCGCGCGGATGTCCAGGTCGATGCCGTCGAGGGCGAGGTTTCGGCCGGCGTACGAGTAGCGGACGCCCCGAAGGCTGAAGAGCGGCTCGAACGTGGTCGCGCGTGCCGGCGGCTCGAGTGCGGTCGCGGGCGCCGGCGGCTCGAGAGCCGGCGGCTCGTCCGGCAGCGGTTCGTGCGTGGTCGCGATCACGGGACGACTCGACCGGCCAGGATGACGGCGACGCCGACCGAGGCCACGGCCGCCAGCAAGGCCACGTCGGCCCTGCCCATGCGGCAGTCGGAGTAGGTCCGCATCTCGCCCCCGAAGCCCCGGGCCAGCATCGCCGCGTAGACGTCGTTGCTCATCTTGAAGGCCCGGCTCATGAGGTTCCCCATGGCGCCCGAGATCCAGCGCCGCTGCTCGCCGCCGCTCGTCCGCCCGACGACCCGGCTCTTGCGCGCCAGGAGCATGCCGTTGGCGGTGTGGAGGAAGAGGAATATGTATCGGTAGGTCATCGAGAGGATCAGCACGAAGACCTGCGGGACCCGGAGAGCCCGGAGGCTCTTGAGGATGTCCGCCCACGGCGTCGTCACGACCAGAAGGATCGCCAGCGACACCGACACGCCGACCCGAGTGACGAGCAGGGCGGCGCTCGCGAGGCCGTTCCAGGACGGGGCAAAGTGCAGCGGTCCTATGCCGGCGTCGAAGACTCGCGCACCCGACGTCATGAAGATGGCCGGGATCACCACGATCCCCGCGAACAACGGGATGCCGAGCCAGACTCGCTTGACGAAAAAGCCGAACGGCACCCGACTCCCGCTCGCCGCCGCCAGAGTCGCGACGTAGAGAAGCCCGAGGCCTGTGATCGAGCTTGTCAGGCTCGCGGCTACGATCGCCGCCAGCGCTCCGACCACCTTGGCCCGGGGATCGCGCCGCTGGAGCCAGCCTGCCGAGCGGGCATGCCGCTCGCTGAAGATGGCCTGCTCGACATTGGACGTGAGGGCGCCGAGCGTCTTCTCGAGCCAGCCGATCCGGCCCTCGGGCGCGGGTTTCCGACGAAGGGCCAGCATTCCGCTCGGCATCGCGCTCATCGGCGCGCCCTCATCCGGCCGAAGCCGGAGCCAAGCCCGGCCCGACGGTCATTCCGATCAGCCGGGCGACGACCAGTGTTGCCGCGCCAACCGCGAGGATGCCCAGGATGCCGGTGATCTCGTAGCCGATCGCGGCATGCCATAGCGGTGCGCTCGCGTCCGAGAAGAACGGCAGCGGTACGTTGTACTCGGCCAGTGGCGCGCTGAAGAAGCTCGAGAAGTCCGAGAGCCCGCTCGGGACGTAGCCGAACGCGGCCCGGACGTCCTCCCCGCTTCCTTCGCCGTAGGCGAAGCCCGGGGCGATCAGCCCGAGCGGGGCGATAACCGCGAGCACCGCGAAGAGCGCGCCGATGCGTTTCACGCCCCGCGGCAGCACGAAGTACGCGCCCGGCACCAGCACGAAGCCGATCGACGCGGTCGCGAGAAGCATCGTCGCGACGGAGGGCCAGTCCACGGCCGACCAGTCCGTGCCGAACATCCGCCCAGGGTTTCCGCCCCCCTCGACGAGTCCGACGGCCGCGATCAAGACCATGGCCGCGCCGATCGCCGCCAGCGCCAGCTGCCAGAGCGGCCGCTTCGAGACCGCGCCATCGGTGCCGACTTCGGGCGCGAATACGCCGCGTAGGCCCGCGAGATACTCCGGGTGGCGGCGCTGCAGATAGGCGACGCCGAGCCCGGTGATGAGCCCTTCGACGATTGACGCGGCGAACAGATGCGAGATCAGCATCGCCGGGATTGCCGCCTCGAGGCCGTACGGGCTGTAGAGCGCTCGGCCTCCGTCCCTGAACAGCATCGGCTCCACGCCCAGCTCCACACCCACCGCGAGCGCGGCCGCGGTGATGCCCACGTAGCCGCCGACGCCGGCCGCAACGGCCCGACGCGTCGAGAGAACGGGCGAACCCGTCGCCAGGAGGCGGTACGTCCAGTAGCCCGCGAACGGCAGGATGATCGCCATGTTGAGGCAGTTGGCGAAGATCGCCAGGATCCCCCCGTCGCCGAAGAAGAGAGCCTGGAGGATCAGCGCGGTGCTGACGGCTATCACCGCCGCCCACGGTCCGAGCACGACCGCGATCAGCGTCCCGCCCACCCCGTGGGCCGTGGTCCCCCCGGGAACGGGGATGTTGAACATCATGATCGTGAAGCTGAGCGCGGCGAAGATGGCCAGCAGCGGCACGGTCCGGTTGTTGAGGACCTTCTTCACCCTCTGCGTGGCGATCGCCCAGGTCGGGGTCGTCACGACCGCCAGGCCGATGGAAACGGCGGGCGCCAGGTAGCCGTCCGGTATGTGCACTCCAGGCCTCCGGGACGCTCTGGTTGCCGTTGATGCCGCGAGTCGCTGTTGCAACGCGTTGCAGCAACCAATTCTGAGGCACGGCTGACTCCGCCGCAACGCCCCGTGGCCGCGGCTCGGCCCCGGCTCGGCCCAGTCCGGGCGGGTCCAGCCCGGCCCGGAACTTGAACAACTTCCGCCACACGAAAGTTGTGCGAGGTCGCGCGGCTATCCGTTGCCCGTCGCGACCCTGATCACGCCCGGCCACGCTCGGCCACTCGTGGAAAGGCGGCGCTGTAGGTCCCCAAGACGCCGGAGCGGGCCGGATTCCTCGCACAACTTCCACCTCAGGGAAGTTGTTCAAGAATCGACCGACCCGGCTCAGGCCCGGCCCCGGCTCAGGCCCGGCCCCGGCTCAGGCCCGACCCCGGCTCAGGCCCGGCCCCGGCTCAGGCCCGGCCGCGCCACTCCGCCCCGCGGCGCCCCGGCTGCGCGGCCCACCACGCGCAAACTACTTGCGTCCTTGCGCAAACTGCCGTACACTTGCCGCATGCTTGAAGTCGGAGATCTGGAAACGGCCAGGAAGCGGTCGGCGGCAGTGGCGAAGGCCCTCGCTGATCCGAAGCGTCTCTGTGTCCTCCAGTCCCTCGCAAACGGAGAGCTTTCGGTGCATGAGCTGTCCGAGACGGTCGGCTGCCACGTGCCGAACATGAGTCAACACCTTGCCGTCCTGCGGAACTCCGGACTCGTCCTGACGAGGAGAGACGGCAACGCTATCTTCTATCGCCTCGCCGACCAGAGGGTCCTCGAGGCGTGTCGATTGCTCGAGTCCATCGCGGGCTGAACGTTTCCGCGGCGTCCCACAGAACCGAAGAACCGAACCACGGAGAAAGGACCATCAATCAGATGGCCGACGTAAAAGCAGTTACGGACGAGACCTTCGAGGATGTCGTCCTGAACGCGGAACGCCCGATCATCGTCGACTTCTGGGCCGCCTGGTGCGGACCGTGTCGAATGGTTGCCCCAGAGCTCGAGAAGATCGCCGAGAAGTACGCGGGCGCGATCGACGTCGTCAAGATGGACGTCGACGCCAACCCGGCGGTCTCGCAGGCACTTCAGATCATGACCCTGCCCACGATCGCGTTCTTCCGCCCTGGCGAGCAGCCGATGGCAGTCATCGGAGCCATGCCGGCCGAGCAGGTGGAAGCACGATTCGGGCTTTCGCAGTACGCTACGGCCAAGACGAACTAGCCCGCGGGCACAACTTCGAATACCCACCGGAGCCACCCCCTCGGCTCCGGCACTACGACCCCGGCCTCCCCCCTCGGGCCGGGGTCGTGCTATGTCCGGGCCGGATCAGTGAGGCCGGGGCGCGCCCCAGCCGCCTTCGAGGGCGATCCGCCAGGCCGTCTCGAACCAGGCGACCGTTCGATCCACGGTGAAGGTGTCGCCGGCGGTCGTGTCGAGGGCGATCCAGTCGGCTCCCCGCGTCGAGCGGGACGTAGCCGTCGTCCGCAGGCCCGCGGCTGCTATCTCCGCTCGAAGCCGGAACTCGACGCGCGTACCCTCCCGAACCGCGAAGACGGTCGAGCCACGCAGGAATTCGACCGTTTGGCCGGACGCCCGACGATGGACGCCATCGAGCTCGCCTGCCAGCCGTTCGATCGCCTCGGCCGGGCTTTCGGCCGGTTCATCCTTCGGAAGCGTGCCGTTCGGGTCGTCGTCGGTCATCGAAGGAACTCCTCCCGGCGGAGCCGGTACAGGACGTGGCGCCGCAGCGGATGCCCCGGCGCGAAGCTCGGATAGTCGAAGTCGTCGGCGGGGTCGCGGTGCAGGCCGATCTTCTCCATCACGTGCCGGGAGGCGGCGTTGCCGGTCGAGGTGAACGAGAAGATCTCCGGGAGCTGCGCGACCTCGAACCCGAAGCGGAGCGCTTCGCGGGCGGACTCGGTGGCGTAGCCGTGACCCCAGGCTGAGCCGGCCAGGCGCCAGCCGATCTCGGTACAGGGCGTGAACGGCGCCTCGAAGGTCTGGTAGGCCAGCCCTGTGAAGCCGAGGAACTGCCCGTCCGACTTGCGTTCCAGGGCCCACAGCCCGTAGCCGCGCTCGTCGAAGCGGGTCTCGATCCGGTCCACGAAGGCGTCACTCTCGTCGCGTGTCAGCGGCCGCGCGAAGTGGGCCATCACTTCCGGGTCCGCGTTCATCGTTGCGAACGGCTCACGATCCTCTGCTCGCCAGCGCCGCAGGATGAGTCGTTCTGTCAGGAGTGTTGGGCCGTTCATCGGGGCTGGACCGGGCAAGCCTACCTGCCCGCGGCCGCCAGGATGGCCCGCAGCTCGGCCTCGTGCTCGGCGTAGTGCTCCGTCGTGTTCCAGAGCAGCGACTGCAGCCTGTCCGGCTCCTTGAGCCAGCGCGTCTCCGGCACGACGGTCAGGTAGCCGCGCAGCTCACCCGGGATCGTGGAGAAGCGACGGCGCACTTCTGCCATCGGTAGCGCGGCCCATTCGGCCTGGTATCGGGCGTTGAGCTCGTCGCCCCGAGCGTCCCATTCGGCGTTGATCTTCGAGAGCTCGCTCCAGGCCGGACTCTGGGGGTTGACGGCCAGTTCCCGGGCGATGTTGAGCCACCACTCGGCCCAGGTGCCGATGTGAGCCATGAGGTCGCGCCCCGTCCAGCCGTGAGTGCCCTCGGCCGGCCGCTCGAGCTCCTCATCCGAAAGCTCTAGCAGCGCCTCGTACGGGCGGAAGGCGTCGCGCTCTTCTTCGAGGAAACTCAATCCGTCGGCATACATAGCCGAATGGTAACGCCCGAGCCATGCGCCGAAGTGGCCGTCGGTCGAACCACGAAGAGCGGGAGCTCCCGACCGACTCGGTTTGCCGATATCGAGCCGGGTGGTGCGCCAACGCGCCTGACTTCATGGCTGTCGGGCAGGCGTCCATGAGGTCATGGCATCTTCACGGCGCCGGTATACGGTGATGGTGCCGCCGGTGAACACGGCAGAAAGCGAAGGCCAGGGCATCGGACACGGGTCGAATTCGCTCCGGCTTCCACCTGGAGGCCAACTCGGTTGGCGCACGGAGGCCCGCTCGAATTCGGCCACGACCCGAGCAACCAGGAACAACCGGCCCGTATCCCCTGTCCAGACGTGGACGCGGGTTCCGGCCTTCGGTCGGCGGAGTGGTTTCAAGGCAAACCAGGTAGTGGGGGGGGGGGGGGGGCGGCGCGCCCCGGCCCCCAGGGGGGGGGGGGGGACGGGCAAAACGCACCGCAGCCGCCGCGCCGGGGGGGGGGGGCGGGGGGGGGGGGGGGGGGGGGGTGGGGTGTGTCTCCCTCCGCCCCGGGGGGGGGGGGGGCCGCGGGCGCCCCCCCCCCCCCCGCCGAGTATCTGGCGGTCTCCCCTACCCGATCCCCCTCGTCCAGCCGCTCTCGTTGGGCGCGCCGTACCTGGTCCGCCTCACGAGCCCTTCCCGCTCCAGCGCTCGCAGGACGACCCGCGCCGCCAGGGTCAGCTCCGGGTCTCGGTCGATCGTGTGGACGATCCAATCCACGTACGTCGGCTCGATCTCCGCCACGTCGCCCAGGGTGTAACCCTCGAACTTGCCGAATCGCAGGCGAGTGTCCATCGCCTGGGCGAGGCTCGGCAGCTCCGAATCGAAGTTGGGCCCCTGCCGGACGGTCGTCGGGCCGGTCGGGACCGACGCGCGTGGCGCCTCCCGCATCCCCGATGATCTGGGCTTGGGCTGCAGGCCTGGCAGCGGGCTCCGGCCGAGCGGATTGAGGACCGCGTTCCTCGGCCGCAACAGGGCGCTCGTGTCGATTCGCGCGGTGACCGGACGCGTGGGGTGTGGCGTGCCGTACCGCGGATGCTGGTGAACCCCTGTCTCGTCGGCCGAGTGGACGTCCTCATGGAAGCCATCGCCCGAACGGCCACCGGCGTGTGCTTCGCGTCCCGCGGCCGTTCGATGGGCGCGCCGCCGCTCCGGATCGCGGAGCTCCTGGTAGGCGGCGTTGATCTCCGCCATGGTCCGGTTGGCCTGCCGCTCGGAGCTCGGCGAACCGTCGTCGACGACAGCCACGTCGGGATGGTTCTGCCGGGCAAGCCGGCGCCAGGCGGCCTTGATGGCATCGCCTGTGGCGTCGATCGGCACACCTAGAACGTCGAAGGGGTTGCGCGGCATCCCCCCAGTCTACCCGGCCGGGTCGCCATCGAGCCACCGGCGGGAGGTCCGCTCCGGATCGAGCGCCCATTTTCGAGACCGTCCGGCGTCGGTCGTGACGCCCCCAAACCGGGGCCGACTTGACACCCCGGCCGGCGTGAAGTCCCCTACACGCATGGCCAGAAGGAAACGTTCGAGCATCAAGGGCAAGCTGCTGCTGGGCGCCGGGGTCGCGGGAGTCGCCGGCTTCGCCGCGGCGTACAGATTCGCGTTGCGATACCGGGAACGGGCCGGATACCCAACCAGAAATCCGGTCGAAGGCTCGCCGGCCGACTTCGGTCTCGAGTTCGAGAGCGTCCGGATCACCTCGGCCGCCGGCAGCCTTGCCGCCTGGTTCGTTCCGGCCGCCCCGGCCGCCCCGGCGGCGCCCGCCGCACGCGAGCCCGAGCCCGCCCGCAAGCCGGAGCGGGTCGCCGGCCCCGCGGTCGTTGTCGTTCACGGCTGGGAGTCCAATCGCGGTCGAACGTTCGCCCACGTCCGGTATCTGCACGCCGCAGGCTTCCATTGCCTGGTCTTCGACGTTCGAGGCCACGGCGACAGCCCAACCGACGATCTGCCGGTCAACGTCCCCGAGTTCGCCGAGGACACGGTCGCGGCCGTCCGCTGGCTGGCCCGCCGGCCCGAAGTCGAAAGCATCGGCGTGCTCGGCCATTCGATGGGGGGCGCAGGGGCGATCGTCGCCGCAGCTCGGGAGCCGCTGATCCAGGCGGTCGTGAGCGTCTCGGCCCCGGCCGATATCGTCCTGATCACCCGCAAAACGTTCGAGATGGCCGAGATGAACATCCCGGAGCCCATCGCGACGCCTCTCGCGTGGTTCACCGCCGCCCTGCTGCTCGCCCCACGCCGTCACGGGCTCCACGAAGCCAGCGCCACCGTGGCCGCGGCAACGTACCGCGGGCCGCTTCTGCTGATCCACGGAGCGCAGGATCACGGCGTCCCCGTGAGCCACCTGGAGATGATCGCCAGGGCCGCGACCCGGCAGCGCGACGAGGTGGACCCGGTGGTCGAGACTCTCGTCCTGCCCGATTTCGGGCATCGCTGGCTGTACGAGGATGCCGGCTGCCGGCGCAAGACCGCGGCTTTCTTTGCCGAGGCGCTCGGTGGACTCGATCCGGATCTCGCCGGGCGGCGCGCGGCGGACGTCGAGGTCAAGCGCCCCGACGATCCCGTCTACGGCTTCGGCGGGCTGGCCGGCAAGACGGCGACTGAGCCTGCCGGCTCCTGAGTTCGATCGGAGGGCAAATGGAAACCTGGCAGGCAATCGACGGGACCCGGGCCATTCGCAAGTTCCTCGACAAGCCCCTCGAGCCGGCGCACCTTCGCCGCATCCTCGACGCGGGCCGCCGATCCGGCAGCTCCAAGAACCAGCAGAACTGGGATTTCATCGTCTGCACGGACCGGGCTCACCTTCAGGACCTCTCCGGCGTGGGTTCCTATGCCGGCCACATCGCCGGCGCCTCCGCGGCCATCGCCCTGGTCGTGCCGGATCCGGCCACGCACGACGCCCCGTACTCGATCATGTGGGACCTGGGCCGGGCCGCCCAGAACATGACCCTCGCCGCCTGGGAGCTCGGGATTGGCTCCGTGCCCGCCACGGTCTACGACCAGCCCCTTGCCCGGCAACTCCTCGGCTACCCCGCCGACCACTGGTGCGAGTTCATCCTCTCGTTCGGCTACCCGGAGAAGCCGGAAGCGCTCACCTGGGCCAAGCGCGCCGGCGGCCGCAAGCCGCTCGAGGCCGTCGTCCACTACGAGCGGTGGTAGGACGCGGAGACTTGGTGCCGAACGTCCCGTGAGCAGGAGGAGTGTTAGTGGCGAAGCGAAAGGGAAAGAAGACGTGGTTCGCTGCAAACAGCGTCTTCCTGCATGCCGATCGAGGCTCTGGACCCCGACAGCTCTATGAGGAGCGCGTCGTCCTCCTGCGCGCCCGAAGCGGTCAGAAGGCGATCGCGCTGGCCATGCGCGAGGCGAACCGATATGCCGGGATGCTGGACGCGGTGACTTTCACCGGCTTCGTCGATATCTATCAACCCTTTGATGAGGTAGCGGTCGGGGCCGAGGTCTATTCACACATGGACCAAAGCGACCTCGGACCCACGGAGTACCTGTCACTCCGATATCCACCGGAGCCACTTGACTGCGAGGCTGAGGGACGCGAGCACCGGTACTACAACAAAGCGCGTGGATACTCCGCCTGCTACCACTGCGCGGTGGTGAAGCCCGGAGAGTTGTGGAAGTAGGGCCAGATGGGGCCGTCGGATGAGGCTGTCTGGTATTCGGTTCTTCCTCTCGTTCGGCTACCCGGAGAAGCCGGACGCGCTCACCTGGGTCAAGCGCTCCGGCGGCCGCAAGCCCCTCGAGGCCGTCGTTATCTACGAGTGGTGCAGCCCGCTGTGAACTTCACGTTGGACCGACAAGGCTCGGCGCTGGCTCGGATAACCGACACTGAACCGGATATGCCGTGGTTCGAGGGCCATTTCGAGCCAACGCCCGCGTTCGAGAACGTCAGACCTCTGTTCGAGCGATGGGGTGCCCTGCTGGACCAGCCAGATCTCGACGTCGAGGAATGGGAGGGCACCTCCCGGCAAGTGCGGCTCCTGGGAATTCGGCTGGTGCCGGACGACGGCAGCAGCATCGACGACTTCGCACTCTACGTGCACGGGGATCGGTGCCGCTTCCGGTACGGGTGAGCGTT
>VFSW01004851.1_pt1 | contig 20012 bp, 19 predicted proteins | sample 5358111 | NCBI WGS metagenome assembly VFSW01 (sample SAMN11554181, study PRJNA540505) | mine drainage metagenome | isolation source: sediment from site ElyBrook_90M | place: USA: Ely Copper Mine, Vershire, VT | collected 2017 | reverse complement strand
ATCTGACGGCATCCACCCCCACGACGGATTCTTCGTTCCAGTCTCCTCCTTTGACAAGAACATCCGGCCGGAGGAACTCGATGAGTCTGAGTGGTGTCGGATCGTCAAACAGCGTAACATAATCGACTGCGGTGAGCGATGCGAGGACCTCGGCGCGTTCTCTCTGGGGAACCAGCGGTCGCTTCTCGCCTTTGATCGCCCGGCCCGAGGCGTCGCTGTTCAGTCCCAGGATGAGGAGATCGCCCGTCTTACGTGCCTCACGCAGATACCGGACATGGCCGACATGCAGGATGTCGAAACAGCCGTTCGTAAAGGCGATCTTCTTGCCCTCACCGCGCTCCTGGTCCACCCGTTCCTTCAATGCTTCCCAGGTAACAATCTTGTTCATCTGTTTAATGCACCTCCCCTGTGGGGTAATCGGGAACCGCTGGGAAATCAAAGTCGTGGAGGGCACGGGCAAGGGTTAGGATGGCCACCGCCTCCGCTTTCGCCCGCATGAGGACGGAGGCACACTCGGTCAGTGTGCTCCCCGTGGTAGCGACATCATCCACCAGGAGGATCCTCCGGCCGGCGATCTTCTCCGGTTTTCGCACCGCGAACGCCTTCCGGACATTTGCCGACCGCTCCTCTCTTCCCAGACCGACCTGCGGTGCAGTGAAGAGCTCCCGCCGGAGCGTCGTAAAATCCAGCGGGAGTGAGAACCGCTTCGCTATCTCGCGTGCCAGGATCACGGCCTGGTTAAAGCCCCGCTCCCGGAGGCGCTTCCGATGCAACGGAACCGGGATGATCAGGGAAAAAACCGTCATATCCCATTCCCCGCCGGCGAAATCGGCCATGATTTTCCCCAGGACTTCACCGATCCCGATTCTTCCCCGGTACTTGAAGAGGTGGATCGCTGTCAGGAGCGTTTTCTCGTACAGGCCGACAGCCCGGGCGACCGCATAGGGCCTATCGGTTGCGAGGCACTCCCCGCAGAGGTGGTCTTCCCCTTCTAAGGTGGGAAAGGGAATGCCGCATCGGGAACAGCGGGGGGAACGGAGCACGTGGCCCCCCGCCGTACACCGCGGGCAGACGGGGCGGGGGGCATGCTCCTCCAAAACGGCGCCGCAGGTAATGCAAAGGGGAGGGAAGACCAGGTCGATGATCCCGGTCAGGATTTCTTTCAAGGTTAGATCTCCTTGCTCAGCGCCTTCAGGGTAACCGTTTCATCGGGGACGTCCATTCGGGGCGCTTCCGACCAAAGCCTTTCCAGGTCATAGAAGTTCCGGACGTGGTCGAGGAAGATGTGGATGATCACATCGTCGTAATCCATGAGGACCCATTGCCCCGCGGCTTCCCCCTCGATGCCCAGGGGGAGGATATCGGTCTTTTTCAGGTTCTCCTGGATCGCGGCGGCGACGGCCCGGACCTGCCGGTCCGAGGTCCCGCTGCAGATGATAAAATAGTCGGCGAAGGCGGATAGCTCCTTCACGTTGAGGATGACGAGGTCCTTTGCCTTTTTCTCCAGGGCTGCGTTGACGCCCCGAAGCGCCCGCATCCGTGAATCGGGTTCCTTTCTCTTTACCAATCTTCCTCCTTGTTCTGTTTGATAGCGGCCTGCGGTGCAGGCTGCTATTCGTCCCCGTCTTTCCGACGGATAAGAATATAACTATGGATTTTCAATAGCAGAGCAAGGGGTTCCTGTCAATGACGATCCGGTCCGAAATCGCCGTTGTGAAACGGGGGGGCCTGTGGTAAAGGGAACGTACCATTGATATCGGTGAGATTCGCATGCGCGAGATATGGAAAAAAATCCAGGTTCATGTGCCGTTTTATCGACTCCGCGCGGATCTCCTGCCGATGGTCATCCGGGAGGGGATCAATCCGGAGATCGCCTTCAGCCATCGTGATCTCGACCGGTTTGCTGAGGCCGATTTCCGGGAGATTGCGGATCGGCTTACCGATGCAGGGCTTTCCGTGACGTTCCATGCCCCCTTCCTGGACCTGCGTCCCGGGGCGATTGAACCGAAGATACGGCAAGTGACCGTCGAGCGGCTTCGCCGGGTATTTGAACTTATCCCCTGGTTTCTGCCGCGCTCCATCGTCTGCCATCCGTCGTTCGACGAGAAGTACTACATTTCCTGCGAGAAGCTGTGGCTCGAGAACAGTCTCGAAACCTGGCAATGCCTCCTCGGGTACGTCCAGGGTACGGGGACAATCATTGCCATGGAGAACGTCTATGAGCGGGGTCCCCATCAAATCCGTCCGCTTCTCGACGCGCTCGATTCCCCGCATGTCCGGTTCTGCTTCGACACGGGGCATGCAAACGCCTTCGGGAGCGCATCGTACAAGGAGTGGCTGGAGACGCTCGGCGGCCGCCTCGGCGAGATCCACATCCACGACAACAACGGCACCACCGATGAGCACCTGCCGGTGGGAGAGGGAAATTTCCCTTTCGCGGAGTTTCTGGAGGGGGTTCGGGAACGGAATCTGGCCCCGATTCTGACCGTCGAGTCGCACTCGGAGGAGAGCCTCTTGCGGATGGTTGAAAATATCCGGGCGATGAAACTGCTGGGGTTGCCATGACGCCCCTTTTCCTTTTTATCGTTTGATGCAAGATGGGGTTTGCACCATGTTCCGTTACATCGCCAAGAGGATACTCTTCATGGCGCCGCTCCTCGTCGGGATCACCGTCATCTGTTTTACGGTGATGCACCTGGCGCCCGGTTCCCCCACCGATCTCCAGACGCAGATGAACCCACGCGCCTCCCTGGAGATGAAGGAGCGGCTCCGGGCGATGTACGATCTGGACAAGCCCCTCTACGAGCAGTACTTGAAGTGGGTGGGGAGGCTTGCCGTCCTGGATATGGGGATCTCCTTTTCGACGGACCGCCGGCCGGTGGCGGACAAGATCCTGGAGCGGCTTCCAATCACGATTCTTCTCAATTGCCTCTCCCTCTTCCTTATCCTTGTCGTTGCCATCCCGCTGGGGGTGATCTCCGCCGTGCGCCAGAATTCCCTCTTCGATCGGGTGACGGGTGTTGTTGTCTTCGTCGGCTTCGCCATCCCCACCTTCTGGCTGGCCCTCCTGCTCATGATCCTCTTCGGGGTCCACCTCGGCTGGCTCCCCATCTCCGGGATCCGTTCCCTGAACTACGAGTATCTGCCGCCACACAGGGCCGTCTGGGACCTGATCCGGCACCTCATCCTGCCGGTAGCGCTCTCCGCCTTCGGGGGACTTGCCGGCCTTTCCCGGTACATGCGGGCGAACATGCTGGAGGTGGTTCGTCAGGACTACATCATGACGGCCAGAGCCAAGGGGCTTCCCGAGCGGATCGTCATTTACAAGCATGCCCTGAGAAACGCACTCCTGCCGGTCATCACCATTCTCGGTCTCTCCATCCCGGGGCTCATTGGGGGGAGCGTGATCTTCGAGACGATCTTCGCCATCCCGGGGATGGGGCAGCTCTTCTACATGGCTGTCATGGCGCGGGACTACCCGGTGGTAATGGGGATTCTGTTCATCGTGGCAGTTCTCACGCTGCTCGGCAATCTGATCGCCGACGTCTCCTACGCCGCTGCCGATCCGCTGATCCGGGTCTCCTGAGGGAGAAGACGATGGGAAGCGAGTTCCGGAAAAGATTCATGCAGAACCGGCTGGCGGTTGCCGGGAGCGTCGTCGTCCTGTTCCTGTTCGCCGTCTCTCTGCTGGCAACCTGGCTTGCCCCCTACGATCCGAACGCCATCGATCTGAAACGCGTCCTCGCGCCTCCCTCGGCGGGACATCTGTTCGGGACGGATCCGCTCGGGCGGGATGTCCTGTCCCGGATGATCTGGGGGGCGGGGATCTCGCTGAAGGTGGGATTTGTCGCAACCGGGATTGCCATCCTCATCGGCACGATCCTGGGTGCTTTGGCAGGATATTACGGTGGAGTGGCGGATGCGATCATCATGCGCTTTGTTGACATCATGCTCTGTTTTCCGACGTTTTTCCTCATCTTGGCGGTGATCGCGATCCTCGAACCCTCCATTTGGAACATCATGATCGTCATCGGCTTGACCGGCTGGATCGGGGTGACGCGGCTTGTCCGGGCGGACTTCATTACCCTCAAGGAGCGGGATTTCGTCCAAGCGGCGCGGGCGATCGGCGCCGGCGATTGCCGGATAATCTTCCTCCATATCCTTCCGAATGCGATGGCCTCCGTCCTGGTAACAGCGACCCTCGGCGTTGCGGGGGCAATCCTCACGGAATCGGCCCTGAGTTTTCTCGGCATCGGGGTGCAGCCGCCTACCCCGAGCTGGGGGAACATCCTCACGGCGGGGAAGGACAACATCGATATCGCCTGGTGGCTTTCTCTCTACCCGGGGCTTGCCATCCTGATTACCGTCCTGGGCTACAATCTGCTGGGCGAAGGAATCCGCGACGCCCTCGATCCGCGCCTGCGACGTTAGCTTCGTTTCCCGAGATCATTCATCGCGTGCCGATACCATGCGTGTTTCTAAGGAGGAGTCCCTGCCGATGGTTTTTCGATGCGGGCAATTTTCACCTTGAGGATGGCCGTTTTCGTGACCTCCTCGCAGGTGAGGAGGAAATCCTTCCACTCCAGGGTTTCCCCCTTTTCCGGGATGCGTCCCAGCCGATCCAGGATCAGCCCGGCCAGTGTGTCATAGGGCAGAAAATCCCCCAGTTCAACCCCCAGCAGATCCTCAATGTCGTTGACGGGGATGAGGGCGTCCACGAGCAGGCTCCCGTCGGGGAGTTTCTGGAACCGGCGTGTTTCGCCCACGTCATGCTCATACTCGATCTCCCCCACAAGTTCCTCGAGGAGGTCTTCCGTCGTGGCGAGACCGCTCAGGATGCCGTATTCATCAATAACGAGCGCCATGTGGATCCGTTTGCGCTGCATCTCCTTGAGAAGGCTGCTCACCTTTTTCCCCTCCGGCACGAAAAGCGGCGTCCGGATGATCCCCTTGAGGTCCATTTCATTGCCGGGGCAGAGCCTTCCGAGGAGGATGTCTTTGGTATGGACGAAGCCGATGACATGGTCCAGGTCACCCCGGTAGACCGGGTAGCGGGTGTACAAGTTTTCCTGGACCGTACGGAGGATCTCCTCCCGCGGAAGTTCGAGGTTCAAGGCGACGATCCGGGTTCGGGGCACCATCACCTCGTGGACGGCGGTATGGGTGAATTCGAAAATATTTTCGATGTACCGATGCTCGGTCTCGGTCAGGGCGCCCGCTTCGCTCCCCTCCGAGAGGATCTGTTGCACCTCCTCCCGGGTAACGAAAGCCTGTCCCTCTTTCGGCCGGACCCCGATCAGTGACAGGACGGCGCGATTGGAGAGGGTGAGGAACCGCACTGCGACGACCGCGATGATCGACAGGAAGTGGATCGGCTTGGCGACTATCAGGGCGATCCGGTCCGCGTACTGCAGGCCGATCGCCTTGGGGGCCAACTCGCCGAGGACGAGGAAGAGATAGGATATCCAATTCACGACACGGGCTATGTATACCGGCGCCGCGGGGTGCCGTATGACGGGCTGGGCAACGTAGCCCCGCTGGGGCTTTATATACTGGATCGCGGCGGCGCCGCCGACGGCCGAGGCGAGTGAACCGACGACGGTGACCCCGATCTGGACTGTCGCCAGAAAGCGGTGGGGGTCCTTCTGGATCGCTTCGACGAGCCTGGCCTGCGGATTGCCGGCTGCCGCAAGGCTCGCGATATGGCTCTTGCGGGCGGAAATAACGGCCAGTTCGGAGCCTGCGAAAAAAGCGTTGACCAAGATCAAAAGTAGAATGATGATAAATTCATTGAAAAGCGCGTCCACGGTAACTCCCTCCTTAATGGACGCCGTTGAAGAGGGTTTTCCCATCTCGGACGACGTTTCACGGGAATGGGTATCATGATGAAAAATGCACGGGCTGCCGGCGGAAACCCACCTCCGGTTATAACGGATGCCGTCTCATCGAGCCGATCGATGGGCGAAACGGCTTTGAGCCGGGCGATCCCGGGCAATCACTCCTCCATCTTTCAGGGGTGTCTCTTTTTCCTTACCAGGTGGAGGAGTTCATCATGGTAGTAATAGGCCAGAACCACGATCAGGGTACTGAATCCGAGAATGGCCGCCAAGGCAACGTTTTGGTCGTTGCGGGCGCAGTTTCCGCTGATGGAGAGCATGATGGTGCCGAAGAGACGCCCCCCCGCACAGACCAGGAGAAAGGTCGTCGTCTTCATGTGGCTGAGGCCGATGATGTAGGAGAGCGCATCCTTCGGGAAACCCGGGATGAGGAAGAGGATAAAGGTGATGAGGGTCCCGCGGTGCTCCATGAAGTGGTCGTACTTCCGGAGGATCGTGGGATTGATCACCTTCTCCACGAAGGGGAGGCCAAGCCCGCGGGCGAGGACGAACGCGATACACGAGCCGATGGTGAGCCCGATTGTGGAATAGAGCGTGCCCAGGACGGGTCCGTACAGATACCCCCCGATAAAGCCGTTGACTTCTCCCGGAATCGGCGCGACAATCACTTGAAGGATCTGGAGGCCGATGAAGATCACCACGGAGAGGGGACCGAAGGAATTGACGAAATCGATGATCTTCTTCCGGCTGACAAAGAACGTATAGAGATCGTAGTACAAAAACAGAAAAACGCACAGGACGATCAGGGCAAGCAGGATTGCGATTTTTTTGACGGCCTTACCGTTCATGAATCGTCAACCTTTGATTTTCTCTGCCCGGATGCGATCTCTCCTTCTGGTCCACTGAGTACCTCCGCTTTGATGATTTCCCGTCTTAATTAACAAAAGGACCGGAGATTGTAAAGCGGGATCTTTTTATCAAGAAAGGACGTGCCATGATTGTGCAAAACGCGAAACTCAATGAGTGGGTTAAAGAGACTGCCGCCTGGTGCCGGCCCGACGCAGTCATCTGGTGCGACGGCAGCCCGGAAGAATATGACCGTCTTATGAATCAGATGGTGGCCGCCGGCATGGCCATTCCCCTTGCCAGGCGTCCCCGGAGCGTCCTCTTTCGATCCCAGCCAAGCGACGTGGCGCGGATCGAATCGCGTACCTATATCAGCACCGCGAACCGGGACGACGCCGGTCCGACCAACAACTGGGTCGATCCGGGAGAGCTCAAGGCGACGATGAAGGAGCTCTACAAGAACTGCATGCGGGGCCGCACCCTGTACGTCATCCCTTTTTCCATGGGACCGATCGATTCGCCGATAGCCAAGATCGGCGTCGAGATAACGGACAGCCCCTACGTTGTGTGCAACATGCACATCATGACGCGCGTCGGCACGAAAGTCCTCGAGAAACTGGGCACCGACGGCGAGTTCATCCCCTGCCTGCATTCGATCGGCGCTCCGCTTGCCCCGGGCGAGAAGGATTCAACCTGGCCCTGTGCACCGCTGGACAAGAAGTACATAAGCCATTTCCCGGAGGAGAACCTCATCTGGTCTTACGGGAGCGGCTACGGCGGTAATGCCTTGCTCGGGAAGAAATGTCTGGCGCTGCGCATCGCTTCGGCGATGGCTAAACGCGAGGGATGGATGGCGGAACACATGCTCATCCTGCGTCTGACGAATCCCGTCGGCCGGCGGTTCCACATCGCCGCCGCCTTTCCCTCGGCATGCGGCAAGACCAACCTCGCCATGCTCAGGCCGACCATTCCCGGGTGGACGGTCGAGACCATCGGCGACGACATTGCCTGGATCAAGATCGGTCCCGACGGCAGGCCCTATGCCATCAATCCCGAAAGCGGCTTCTTCGGGGTTGCTCCCGGCACCTCCTATGAATCCAACCCATCTGCAATGGATACCCTGAAGGAGAATACCATTTTCACCAATTGCGCCCTGACCGATGACGGCGATATCTGGTGGGAAGGGATGGACGCCGCACCGCCCGACCATGCCATCGACTGGAAGGGGCGGGACTGGACCCCGGCGAGCAAGGAACCGGCGGCCCATCCCAATTCCCGCTTCACCGCCCCGGCCGGGCAGTGCCCATGCATCTGCCCGGATTGGGAGAAGCCCGAGGGTGTTCCGATTGACATCTTCGTTTTCGGCGGCCGTCGCACGGGTGTCGTGCCCCTGGTCCACGAAGCCACCAGTTGGGACCATGGGGTGTTTATGGGCGCCACCGCCTCTTCGGAGACGACCGCCGCCAATATCGGCGCCGTGGGCAATCTCCGGCGCGACCCCTTCGCCATGCAGCCCTTTTGCGGCTACAACATGGCCGATTATTTCCAGCATTGGTTGGAGATGGGTGACCGTTTCGGCAAAAACGCCCCGCGCATCTTCTATGTCAACTGGTTCCGCAAGAGCCCGGACGGTAAGTGGCTCTGGCCGGGCTTCGGGGAGAACAGCCGCATCCTGAAATGGATGTGCGGCCGGGTCGAGGGGGCGGTCGGGGCGGTTGAAACCCCCATCGGTCTCATGCCCAAGGACGGGGATCTCGACCTTGCCGGCCTCGCGGTTTCCGCCGCGGACCTCAAGGAACTTCTGCGCGTCGATCGTGATGCGTGGAGGGCGGAACTGTGCGACATCGAGAAGAATTTTTCCCAGTTCGGCGACAGGCTTCCCGAGCGGCTCCGGAAACAGCTCGATGAACTCCGGAGGCGATTGGGCTAAACAGGGGGAGTGGGCCTGCGCGTTAGAGTTGATAACCGAACTGCGGGAGCCACGCAAGAGATGTCAACGTGTCCGGGGTGGGAATGTACTCCAACGAAACGAATCCCCGGTACCCGACGCGATCGATCTCCGGGAGGAGAAAGCGGAAATCCGTTTCCCCGGTTCCGGGCTGGTGGCGGCCCGGGCAGTCGGCAATCTGGATGTGCCCGATCCTCTCGAGATGGTTGTGGAGGATGGCTGCCGCATCTTCATTCTCGCGCCGGGCGTGGTAGAGGTCGAACTGCAGATAGACGTTGGGATGGCCGATCTTCTCGATAAGATCGAGGACCTGTGCGCAGGTGTTCAGGGCGAAGCCGGGCATGTCGGCGTGGTTTACCGGTTCCACCATGAGCCTGATGCCCTTTTTCCCCAATGTTTCTGCGGCGTACCGGAGATTTTCTGCCACGGTTTCCCTGGTTTCCCGCTCGGAGACTGCTTGATGCTTCAGTCCGACCAGGCAGTTCAGCCGGTCGACGCCGAGCGCCTGTGCCGCGTCGACACCCCTGGCCACCCCGGACCGAAATTCTTCCCTGCGCTCCGGGTTGCCCGCCGTGCCGCGGTCACCGCTTGCCCAATCGCCGGCGGGAAGGTTGCAGAGTATCAACTGGAGGCCCGTTGCTTTCAACTGCGCCTTGATGTCCTCAAGCGGATAATCGTAGGGAAACATGAACTCCACGGCGTCAAAACCAGCCCTACGCGCCGCGGAAAACCGTTCCATGAACGGCATTTCCGTGAAGAGAAATGTGAGATTCGCTGCAAAGTGTGGCATATTCATTAATCCCCCTGTCTGGTGCAGCCGCCCCGAATTGCCGTCCCGGTCTCAAGAGACCCGGATGGATCCGTTAAAAGAAGGGCGAATGCACTAATTTGGCCGGTAAAGTACCATCGTCGGCGCAAAACGTCAATTCCTATCGTGAGAGCTATCGTGAGAACAAGGAAGATTTTTTGTCTGAAGAATATTTTCTTGACAAACAAGATAAATGCCGTCATAAAATGAAGCCGTTTAATGGACAGACCATCATGCCAATAGCCCAATCGATAAATCTCCCCGCGGCAGGCCGCGGGCATTTTCGTGCAGCCCTTGGTTGCGCAAGGCCCATACCAAGACCTGTAAGGTCTCATGCGGATGTTAGGATATAAGGAGACATTTCGCTTCTCGTATGCCCCCTCGGTAAGGCATGTATTCATGCTGCGAGGCAAGCCGCGGATTCTGCAGACTGGTTTTTCTTAAATCACTATCAGGAGTTCACGATAATGACCACTGAGCCTACGACAGGCGAGCTGAGATTAAAAGTGGCAGAGATTTTCATCGAAGACGTGGGAAAGGGGTTGGCGCGCCTCGACCCCGATGACGTCGGGGCGTTGGGCGCTTCTCTGGGAGATGTTGTAGAGATCATCGGAGAAAAAAAGACCGTTGCCAGGATTTCGGGGATCTTTCCCGAATTCCTCGGGAAAAAAATAATCCAGATTGACAGTACGACGCGCGAGAACGCACGGGTTCAGATAGGCGGGACGGTAGAGCTTAAAAGGGTGTCTCGGCAAACCGCGACATCCGTGGTGCTTACGCCCCTGGATTCCGGAAACTGGTGGCCCGACGACAGCGAGGTGGGATACATCGGCAAGATGCTGCAGGGGCTGGCGGTCATTTCCGGCGACAAACTGAATATTCCGCTCTTCGGTGGTAAGGACCGTTTCTTTACTGTTGACGGCACTTCACCGAACGGCCCGGTGATCATCAACCAGCAAACCCGGTTCAAGGTGAACAAACCCGACTATACCGAAAAGGCCGACTCCCGCGTTTCTTACGAAGACATCGGCGGATTGGAGCGGGAGCTGAGATCTGTCCGGGAGATGGTGGAGATTCCCCTGCGGTACGGGGAAATCTTCGACCGACTGGGCATCCAGGCGCCGAAGGGGCTGCTTCTCTACGGACCGCCGGGAACGGGGAAGACCCTGATCGCCCGAGCTATATCGAGCGAGGCGAAGCTCCACTTCATCAGGATCAACGGACCGGAAATAATCCAGAAATTTTACGGCGACAGCGAGGCGAGGCTGCGCGAGATCTTCGAAGAGGCAACGCGCAAGGCGCCGAGCGTCATCTTTATCGATGAAATCGACGCCATCGCCCCGAAGCGCGCCGATGTGGTGGGGGATGTGGAAAAGAGGGTTGTGGCGCAACTTCTCGCGCTCATGGACGGCACGGTGCCCCGCGGGCACGTCCTTGTGATCGGTGCGACCAATGTTCCGGAAATGATCGACCCCGCGCTGCGCAGGCCGGGCCGATTCGATCGCGAAATCGGTATCTCGGCTCCGCATGTTGATGGACGCCTGGCCATCCTGAAGATCCACAGCCGTCGTATGCCCCTTGCATCGGACGTGGACCTTGAGCATATCGCCCAGATCACCCACGGTTTCGTGGGGGCGGATGTGGAGGCGCTGTGCAAAGAGGCAGGCATGGCGGCTGTGCGGAGATATCTGCCGGTGGGCGCCATCGGCAACGCCGACCGCCTCCCCGTTACTCCGGAACACATGCAGGTATCCCGGGAAGATTTTATGACAGCGCTCAGGGAGGTCGAACCCACGGCAACCCGTCAATTCTTCAACGAGCGGTCTACCTTAAAACTCAGCGACGTGGGCGGACTGGCCAAGATCAAAGAGACACTCGTGTCCATCGTCGATTGGCCGCTGAAATACCCGGAACTGTTCAATTTGGGTAAGCTCTCGTCCCGCGGCATCCTCCTGTCCGGACCGTCCGGTACGGGCAAGACCCTCATGGTAAAGGCGCTGGCTGGAGAAACGGGATTGAATTTTATCCCCATCAGCAGCTCCATCCTTTTTTCGAAGTGGCTGGGGGAATCGGAAAAGGCCTTGCATGAGATATTCAAGAAGGCCAAGCAATCCGCCCCGACAATTCTCTTCTTCGATGAAATCGACGCCCTGGCGCCGAGACGCGGCGCGGAAACCGATTCGGGGGCGGTTGAGCGGATGGCGAGCCAGTTCTTCAACGAGTTGGACGGATTGAGCGATCTGTCCGAGGTTATCGTCATCGGAGCCACCAATCGGGAAGATCTGCTCGACCCTGCCGTAACCCGTCCGGGCCGTCTCGATTTCATCCTCAGGTTCACCGTTCCCGACGAGGAGGAACGGTTGGAGATATTCCGCATCAACACGAGGGGAAGACCCCTGCACGGCGATGTGGATCTTGAGGAGTTGGCACGCCTGACCGAAGGGATGGTCGGCTCCCACATCGCGTTCATCTGCAAGAGGGCGGTCTTGATGGCCATCGCCGAGATCATCCATTCGCGACAGGCCAAAACAGCCGATAACCTTTTGGTATCAGCGGCGCATTTTAAGGACGCGCTTCAGGAGCTTCTGGAATCTGAAGCTCCCCAAATCCGGAACGGCGTTGTGCGCGGTTAGGATTTCGGAAGAACGAACGGCAAGATAACAGGGCAAGGCGGGGAAGACAAGAGGACGTATGTGGCAAGCACTGAAGGTCGTTGAGAAAAAAAGGGCATATGAGAGCATTGTACAACAGGTGCTTGAGCTGATTGAGAATGGAAAATTGAAGCAGGGCGATCAGCTTCCCTCGGAACGGGAGTTGACCGAGATTTTCAAAGTATCACGCACCACGGTCCGGGAAGCCATCCGCACCCTGGAATCGATGAAGCTCCTCCAAAGCCGCCAGGGGAACGGCACGTATGTTCTCGCCTCGAGCGAAGAGGAACTGATCCAGCCGTTGGCGGCGGCGCTGTTTAATGCGAAGGATGACATCCGGGACATCTTCTACTTCCGGAAAATCATCGAACCCCATGTTGCCGAGCTCGCGGCGGAAAACGCCACGGCACAGGAAATCGAAGAGATGGAGGCGATCCTGCGGAAGCAGGAGCTGTGTATCACACACAACGAAAGCATTATCGAGACTGATTCGGCTTTCCACAATCTTATGGCGAGCGCCTCGAAGAATCGGGTCATTGAACGTCTCACCGTTGCCTTGGTCGACTTTTTAACACAGTCGCGCGAAAATTATCTTCTGGATGATGAACAGGGCAACAGGCGGCCGGAGAGATCTCTGGAAGGCCATAAGCGGGTGCTTGCGGCGATCAAGAAAGGTGATTCCGAAGCCGCCCAAAAGGCGATGCTGCGGCACCTGGAAGATATCGAGAAGATCGTGTTTCAAAAATAGAGGGGGGGTGGTCGACGTTCGGGGCTCGTCATTTCGGTGACAGTGAAAAAACGCGGAAACGAGTATTATCCTATTTACCCAGAACATCAAGGAGGTGTGTATGGCAAAGGTACACGAAATCACTGTTTGGTCGCGGGGCGTGATCATGGACAAGGAGGGGCGGGACGTCATCAACATTTTTGCCAAAGCCGCCCAGATGGATGGCAAGCATGCGCAGGCGTTCGATAACTATGAAGACCTGCCCGATCGCGTCCTCGTTACGGTCCGTAAATATGTCAGGCTCAGCGACGAGGAGATCGAACATAAGTACGTCTATACGAATGATCATCCGGAAGTGGTTGTCATCGCTGAGGAAACTATCATCAAAGGCATCGACATCCTGCGCGGCATGGAGAAGGGCGGGACCCTCATCATTAATTCCAACCGTCCGATCGATGAACTCCTGAAGTTCATCCCCAACGCGAATCTGCTCGGGACGGTCGCCACGGTGGATGCCAATGGGATCACCGGGGTCAGGACCGTCGATTTTTCCGGTTCGGAAGGCGGCGTGGATACGTCCGGTATCGGTAAAGGCATTGCAGCCCCTCTGTGCGGTGCGATTGCCAAGGTGACCGGCCTGATCAAGAAAGAAAATCTCGCCAAGATCGTCAGCGATGTCTCCGGTATGGAACGGGGATACAACGAGGTCAAGATCAAGAAAATGGGATAGAATCGCAGAGGGCATTTCCGGAGCTGTGAGTCGGAAATACCGGACATAAACATACAAAAGACGAATAAGGAGGATACCATGGCAAAAGAACTTCCCGGGTACGGGACCATAAACGTTCCTAAGGACAGAGAAGTGCCCTTCGGCGCCGTCACCCCGGCGCCGGTCTGCACGCAGGATCTGTTTCAAACATCGAACTGGCGGATTGTCCGCCCGGTAAAGGACGATGAGAAATGTACACGCTGTCTGGTCTGCTATATGAGCTGCCCGGATGCATGCTGGGAGTATAAGGAAGCGGAAGACGAAATGTACTGGGTGCAGAATTTTTGCAAGGGATGCCAGATTTGCATCAATGAGTGCCCGACCGGGGCGCTCACCGCGGCGCCCGAACTCGACTTTCCGGATGGAGTGGCTCGTTTGGAGAAACCTTTCTAAAGGAGGAACAATACTATGGCGAAAGAACAAATGATGACAGGTTGCCGCGCAGCCGCGGAGGGTGCAAAGGCGGCCGAAGTGGAAGTGATCTGCTCTTACCCGATCCGCCCCTATACGGCGATCATGATGGAGCTTGCGAAAATGGTCGCCAACGGTGAATTGAATGCGGAATTCGTCCACGGCGAAGGCGAACATGCCCAGCTATCCGTGACGTTGGGTGCCAGCGCCTCCGGCGCCCGCGCCTTTACGGGGAGTTCTGGGGTCGGGGTCACCTATGCGATGGAGGTGTACAGCCCGATGGCCGGCGGCCGGTACCCGGCGCAGATGTCGATCGCCGACCGGACGCTCGATCCCCCTGGTGATTTTGGTTCGGAGCACACCGATGCCATGTCGACCCGCGATCAGGGCTGGCTTCTGGGATGGGCCTGCTCTCCCCAGGAGGTGTACGACAACACCCTGATCAATTACCGCGTCGGTGAAGATCACCGCGTGATGCTTCCCCAGATGGTGTGCCAGGACGGGTATTTCATCTCCCATATCCCGGACAAGGTGACCCTGGGAGACCAGTCGCAGGTGAAAGAGTTTCTGCCCCCCTACCGGCCGATCGGTCCTCTGAGTCTTACCCACCCGGTTTCCCACGGCCCGCAGATCCGACCTGACCAGGGCGCACCGATGGATGCCATGCGGGCGCAAACATTCCTGGCGGTCCCCAAGGTCATCGAAGAGGCGACGGCCGATTTCAACCGCATCTTCGGCAGGAACTACGATCCCTTCGTCGAGCAGTACAAACTGGCGGACGCGGACATCGCCTTCTTCATTATGGGCGCCCATGCCAACACCTGCCGGACGTCGGTGGATCGCCTCCGCAAGCAGGGGGTGAAGGCCGGCATGGCACGGCTGCGCTGGGTCCGCCCCTGGCCTACGCACCAGCTTGCCGAGGCTCTTAGTCACGTCAAGGCCGTCGGTGTCGTTGAGACGAGCACCTCCTACGGCGGGGCGATGCGGGGCGGTAATCTGATTCACGAACTCCGGGCAAGCCTCTATGATCTCGATCAGCGGCCCCTGGTCACCTCCTTCATGGGCGGCCTCGGCGGCGAGACCATCTGGCCAAAAGATTTCGATTACATGGCGAAGGTCCTTACGCAGGCGGTACAGGAAAAGAAGGTCCGGAATTACGTCCAGTGGCTTGGGATGTAAGAAGAAGACGACCCATTATACTTTTAAGGAGGAACCATGCAAGCATTTGACTATAAGCTGCAAAAATTTGAGCCCTTGAAGTCCTTCAAGCGCGCACCGGAGCTTGAAGTATATGTGCCGGGGCATCGCACCTGCGCCGGCTGCGGGCCGGCCTTGAACTACCGGCTGGTGGCGAAGGCGGCCGGTCAGGATACCATATTCATCGGCCCCACCGGCTGCATGTACGTGGCCAACGCCAGTTACCTCTGCACCCCCTATGCCTGTTCCTGGATCCATGCCCAGATCACCAACGGCGGGGCGGTGGCATCGGGAATCGAAGCGGCCTTCAAGACCCTCGCGCGCAAGGGGAAGCATACCGGGTCGTTCCCGAACATCATCGTCATGGCGGGTGACGGCGGGAGCGTGGATATCGGTCTTCAGGCCATGTCGGGGATGATGTACCGCAACCACAAAGTGCTCTTCATCTGCTACGACAACGAATCGTACGCAAACACGGGGATCCAGACATCGCCGATGACGCCCTACGGCGCCGCCACGACCTTCACCCCACCCGGCAAGGCGATTCCCGAGGGGAAGACCCTCTTCCCCAAGGACGCCCCGCAGCTCGTCATCGGCGGGCATCCGGCGGTAAAATACGTGGCCACGACGACCGTCGCCCATCCGCTCGACCTGATGAACAAGGTGAGGAAGGCGCTGAGCTTCCCGGGACCGACCTTCATGCACATGCTTGCCCCCTGCCCCAAGGGGTGGCTGTTCGAAGAGAAGCTGACCCGGGAGATGGCGAGACTCGCCGTGGAGACCGGCATGTGGTCGATGTACGAGTGGGAAAACGGTACGTATAAATACACGAACGTGCCGAAGAAGTACAAACCGGTCAGCGAGTACATGAAGCATCAGGGACGGTTTGCCCATCTCAAGCCGGAGCACATCGCCAAGATGCAGGCCTTTATCGATGAGCGGATCAAGGCCGTGAAAGAGCGGGTGGCGGTGGCGGCGCCCATCCCCACTCCCAAGCAGAAAGCCTGATTTGCGGGCAAGAAAAGAATGTAGTAAGAGGAGATGCGCTCGTAAAAAATGATTATGCCCTCCCCCGTCAACGGGGGAGGGTACAGGCATGAGGCGGGGATGGTGACTGATGGTTTTCCCATGGTTTCATCCCTCCCTCAATTTTCTGCCTCAGGAGGGTGAAAAGGGCCTTTTTTACGGGACGTCGAAGTTATAGCGCTTCAAGATATTTGGCTGGAAGGTTGAAAAGTTTTCCAAACAAAAAGGAGGTGCTGTATGAGAAAAGCAGTCTGGCTGTCAAGAACCATCATAACGATCATTTCCCCCCTTATTTTCATCAGTCTGTCAATCGGAACCGCACATGCCTGGGAGCCAACGAAACCCGTCGAGTTTATCATCCCGGCGGGGACGGGGGGCGGCGCGGATGTCATGGCGCGGTTCATCTCCCCGATCGTCAGCAAGTACAATCTGTCGCCGAAGCCGTTCATCGTGATCAATAAGTCCGGCGGGGCGGGGGCCGAGGGATTTCTCTATGTGAAGGGGAACGCGAAAGATCCGAACGTGATCGTCATCACGCTAGACAACCTGTTCACGACGCCGCTGGCGACGGGGGTGCCGTTCAACTGGCGGGACCTCACGCCGATCTCGCGGCTCGCGCTGGATTATTTCGTCCTGTGGGTCAACGCGGAATCGCCCTACAAGACGGCAAAGGAGTATTTCGACGCGGTGAGGAAGGAGCCCGGGAAGTTCCTGATGGGCGGCACGGGATCGGCGCAGGAGGACCAGATCATCACTGTGATGCTGGAGCAGGCCTTCGGCGTGAAGTTCTCCTACGTTCCCTTCAAGGGGGGCGGAGAGGTGGCGGTCCAGTTGGTGGGCAATCACATCAATTCATCGGTGAACAACCCTGCCGAGGCAGTAAGCCAGTGGAGAGCAGGGAGGCTGAGACCGTTGGCCGTGATCGATACCCAACGGATCGACCTTCCCCTCTGGAAGGATATCCCGACGATGAAGGAGTCATCGGGCAAGGACATGAGCTATCTCATGCTCCGCGGCATATTCGCGGCGCCGGGAATCACGAAAGACCAGCAGGAGTATTACGTGAATCTGATGAAGAAGGTGACCGAGACGCCCGAATGGAAGAAGTACATCTCGGACAATGGGTTGAAGCCGGCGTTTTTAACGGGACCCGACTATGTAAAATGGCTTGAGGAGAAAGAAAAGCTGACCAAAGACCTGATGGCCAAGGGCAATCTGTTGAAGAAAAAATAAAGATGGAAGCATCCAATAGAGCGAGATTACCTTTCTCGCTCTATTGGATCTTGTTCCTGATTAATGGCGGACTCTTAAGCGGACTCTTAAAAGGGGGCATGTGTATGAGAACGGCTGATATCGTGATTGCCATGTTTTTTCTGTTCATCGGGGTTATCTTAATCATTGATTCGGTAAGGATCGGTTTTCAATGGGGAGTGACCGGTCCGGAATCCGGCCTCTTCCCGTTCTATCTGGGTTTGGGGCTGATCATCTGTTCCCTCTTAACCTTTCGTACCATTTACGGGAAGTACAAAAAGGACGGATACACGAAACGCCTCATGCCGGAAGGGGCGTTGAAGCCCATCCTCTGGGTCCTGATCCCGTCAACGGCCATGGTCGTTCTGACGGAATTTGTCGGCCTCCACATCGCTGCCGGCCTTTTTCTCGGATTCTACATGCGCGTCGTGGGAAAGATCGGATGGGTGACGACCCTCCTCGTCAGTTTCCTCGTACCGTTATCGCTCTATATCGCTTTCGACAAGCTGTTTCTGGTGCCTCTCCCCCAAGGGATGTGGGGCGGCATGCTGATACCATTCTGACGACGGATCGGTTCGAGAGTTCAGCCAAGCGACCGAAGACAGACAAACCGAGAAGGGGGAATTTACTATGTTTGCAGATCTGAATAACCTCATGATGGGCCTTGGTATCGCACTTCAGCCGTACAATCTTTTTATTGCGAGTATCGGACTTATCCTTGGCATTATCGTCGGGGTGTTGCCCGGCTTGGGCGGCGCGAACGGCGTGGCTATCCTCATTCCGGTAGTGGTCGTCATGCCCGCCACTACCGGGGTGATCCTCCTGTCGAGCATCTACTGGGGGGCGCTCTACGGGGAAAGCATCACCTCAATTCTCTTTAATATCCCGGGCGAGCCGTGGTCGGTGGCGGCGACCTTCGACGGCTACCCCATGGCTAAGAAAGGAAGGGCCGGCTTCGCGCTCGTCCTCTCGTTCATGTCCCATGCCGTCGGGGCCTGCCTCGGCGTTTTCCTCCTCACCTTTCTCGCCCCCCTCATCGCGGAGATCGCCCTGAAGTTCGGTCCGGCGGAGATCTTCTCGGTCATGATGCTCACCTTCAGCGCCTTTGTGGGGTTGGGCGGCAAATCCCCCGTCAAGACGGTGGCGTCCATCCTGTTCGGGTTCGCCCTGGCGGCCGTGGGGATGGACGTCGTCAGCGGGCAGCTCCGGATCACCTTCGGGTCGGTCGCGCTCATGGGCGGCTTCAACTTTATCGTGGCGGTCATCGGGCTCTTCGGTCTGGGGGAGATCTTTCTCACCGTCGAAGAGGGATTGAAGGTGGAGGGGATCGTGGGCCGGGTAAGCCTGAAGGACATCGTGGACGGGTTCAAGGAACTCCTCATCTATCCGAAGACCCTCTTCATGGGGGCGATCATCGGCTGCTGGATGGGCGTCACGCCGGGAGGGGCGACCCCGGCCTCCTTCATGTCCTACGGCTTTGCAAAAGAGTCGGCGAACAACAAGGAAGAATTCGGCCACGGGGCTTCGGCCGGCATCATCGCCCCGGAGGCCGCCGCCCATGGCGCCGGAACTTCGGCGACCCTCCCCATGATCACCCTCGGGATCCCCGGATCGCCCACTATGGCGGTGATCATGGGCGGGCTCATGATCTTCGGCCTCACCCCCGGACCGATGCTTTTCAAGGAGCATGCCGATTTTGTCTGGGGACTCATCGCGAGCTGCTGGGTGGGCAATTTCATCGGGTTCTTCATGGTGATGGCTTTTGCGCCCCTGTTCGCCGCCGTCCTCAAGGTCCGGTTCTCCATCCTGATGCCCGCGATCATCTACGTCTGCGCGATCGGCGCCTACGCGGTGAACAACCGGATGATCGACGTCTATTACATGTTGATCTTCGGCGTCCTCGGTTACCTCTTCAAGAAACTCGACTATCCGATCGCGCCCATGGTGCTCGCCCTGGTTCTGGGGAACATGGCGGAGCAGGCGATGCGGCAGGCCCTCATCATGGGGCAGGGCAGCCCGTTGATCTTCTTTATGCCCCCCATCGCCTTGCCCCTCATGATCGTAGCGCTGACCATCTTCTTCTGGCCCTTAATATCCGGATGGAAGGATAAGCTATTGGGCAAGAAGAAGGCATAACGGAGAGGGGAGGGAGGGGCATGAACTTCCTGATCACGGGCGGCGCGGGTTCGGTCGGTCGTGACTTGACCCGATCGCTCCTGGGGAAGGGGCATCAGGTGAGAACCCTTGACAAACAGGCGCAAATCGCTGCACCTCATTCCCGCAATGCAAAGCCGGAATGGGTGCAGGGGATGCTGGAGGACGCCCGGCTCGTTCGGGGCGCGCTTCGGGATGTCGATATTGTCATCCACCTGGCATGGTCCTTTTCCGATGATCCGGTCGAGCTCTTGGAGAGCGACCTGAAGGGGCACGTTGTGTTGCTCGATGCCTGCGCTGCCGCGAAGGTCTAACGTCTATTATAAGCTAGAACCCCTGTTGTGTAATAAAATCCGGTCCGCTGCCCCGTTACGGAAGAGGATCCGC
>VFSW01004850.1_pt1 | contig 20012 bp, 25 predicted proteins | sample 5358111 | NCBI WGS metagenome assembly VFSW01 (sample SAMN11554181, study PRJNA540505) | mine drainage metagenome | isolation source: sediment from site ElyBrook_90M | place: USA: Ely Copper Mine, Vershire, VT | collected 2017 | reverse complement strand
CCAATATACCAGTTGATTATGCGCTCTGATGGATAAGTCTTCTTTGTCTTACGTTCTGGTTTAAGAATTATGTCTTGCCGCATCAAATTAAACTACATTATTAAAGAATAAATACGCTTGTATTCTATTTAGGGCACCAAACCTGTCATATATACGTCCATCTGGGGTGTACAAAATGAGCATGGCCTCTAGACAATAAATCGAGCAAATAATCATCATATCGCCCGAAGCAGGGATTGAACCTGCGACCTACTGGTTAACAGCCAGTCGCTCTACCACTGAGCTATTCGGGCTTATTCGTTTTGATAGTAGTCCTTTATGAGCTTTTTGTTCCCTGCCACTTCACATGTGGCCTGCGAGGAGGCTTATCAGGTACATCACAGCGTATACCGGCTCGTATATGATAGGAAAAGCGAGGATCCCGCTGCCTATCGCTGCGTAGTCGCTGAGCAGCGATGCCTTGGTTATTATCGTGACGTTCGTCTCGCTGTATATCAGCGGACTCGATGTCGACCTGACGTTGATGTTCACCATGTAGCTGCCTGGCTGGCTCAGCGTTATCGGATAGGCAAACTGCTCTGTTGTATGATGGAGCGCTATCACGCTCTGTGTTATATTGTACCCCGGAATGCCGGCCAGTGTTATGACGAAGAGGCTGTCAGACACTCCCGTATTGTTTATCGACACGTAGATGTTCGTGGGTGTGCCGGTGCTCTCGTATATCGTGCTCGGGGTGACGCCCAGCTTGAAGACGTTCGGCGTTATGTTGATTATCGCAGTGAACTTCATCGCGCCCAGCCTTGAATAGTTGCCGACATTGACTGCCGTGAGGTTGAATTTATAGGTGCCGTTCGCCGCGTTAGGCGACGGGGTTATTTTCACGGACAGAGTTGGATTGTACAGAGACGAGTTCTGCGCGATCCATCCGACCGGCAATCCTGTTACCACGAACTTGTTCCAGCCCAGGTTATTCACTGCACCGCTGCTGTTTGTCGTAGCTGCCGATATTGTAACGTAGAATGTCTGCCCTGGCCCGTCCTTCCCTATGTAGACGGTGCTGTTCGGCGTGACCACCGTGGAATTGAACGGCTGGACTATGTTTACGTAGGCCGCATGCGTGTATGGCAGTATCATGAATGCCATTAGGGCAATTGCGAATGCCAATTTTGCTCCGGTGCCAGGTTTCAATCCATCACTCCTAACAAATATTCAAGCATTATCTATTTATACATGCTTTTCAGGTGTACGTGGTGCTAAAGGCGAGCACCTGCTGCGCAGTAGGATAGCTTGCAGGCAGCCCCGAATAAGTATAGTTCATCCATACATATCCTATGAAAGCGGTGCCGAGCGTGCCGGTGGCGGGCGTAGAGCCGGGCTTGTTGTAGCAGTATACGCTGAACTGCCTTGCGGTGTTGCTCAGCAGTATCGTGTTCCTTGCGAAGCCGTTCGTAGGATAGTATTGCGGCGCTCCCACCAGGTTCACGTTGCCGTACCTGGGGCCTATCCCAGTTCCGTTTATCTCTGTTGAGCACCCCATTCCTGTTATGTTTATCGCCCCGCCGATCGTCTGGGTAAGCTCGAATGTGAAGGTGCCGTTTGTGTAGAGCACATAGCCCGTGCATGAGAACGACACAGCGGGGTTGCAGTAGCTCGGGGCGAGCTGCGGATTGAATACGCCCAGTTGCAGTATCAGGTATATGGTTACCGATGCAACGAGCAGCACAACTCCGTACGAGGTAATGAAATCTATCGAAGACTGCAACCCGAGCCGCCTGTTGAGAAACGCGCGCATGTTATCCTTCTAGTCCTTGTCGTCCTTGCCTTCCGCCGTCTTGCCTATGTGGAGCTTCACCCCGTTCGCATCCCTTGTTATCTTTATGTCAAGGTCCTTCATGTCGAAGAGCCTCTGCAGCTCCTCGTATGTGTACGAGCCAACGTCGCCCTGGAAGCCTCCCCTGCCCTTGAGTATCTCGTTCCTGCGCTCCTTTATCTGGTCCTTGTTGGATTCCTCGTATATGAGCGTGAGCTTCGGGACCTCCTTCGACTCGAAGAGGCTGTCTATGTTCAGCTCGAGCAGCTTGTAGCCAGCGTCCTGCAGTATGAACGGAAGCACAGCGGCGAACTCGTCTGTTATCTCGCTTACTACCGCCTTCACCTCGTCCTTTATCCCTGCGACCACGAACTCGTCGCCGTTGAGGAAGCCGGCGAAGACTCCCGCGCCCTTCGCCTTTATCGAATCCTGGAGCAGCTGCGAGATCAGCCTCAGTATGACGACTCCGGCGTGCTCCCCGAACCTTCTCACATAGGCGCCAAGGCCGTCCATCTTGATTGTTCCTATCACATACGTCGAGCCCTCCTTTATCGAATGCTCGACCTCCTTGGATATCCTCTCTTCGTCCGGGAGGTCTATCAGCGGGTCGAACCTCTTGCCCTTCTTCTTCAGGAATATCGTCACAAGGGTACGCAGGTCGTTCGGGTCGAAGGGCTTCTTTATGTAATAATCGGCACCGTACTTTATTCCCTTGAAGCGGTTGCTCGTCGGGTCCATGGCGCTCACGAGTATGACTATTATGTTGCTCGTGTTGGGGTCGCTCTTTATGGTCTGGCATATGTCCAGGCCATCCTTGTGCGGCAGCATCAGGTCCAGTATGACGAGATCGGGCTTTGCCATCTTGACCGCCTGTATCGCCTCGCCCCCATCGTACACCTGCCCTATCTCGAAGGCCTTGCCGATCGATATGGCCATGAGCTTGCTTATGTTCTTGTCGTCCTCAACTATGAGCACGCGCCTCAGCGTGCTCTCCTGCTGCAGTATGTAGTACGTTAGCACTCCGCCGCTGCTCCTGGAGGCTATCAGCTTCGAGGATTCCAGTTCGGCGAGGGAATCCTTGAGGTCGCCCTCGGCTACGCCCCTGCTGAACATCATGTCGCTGAGCTCGTTGTAGCTCAGCTGCTGCTTCTCATTCACTATCGATATTATCTCCTCCTTTAGAGGAACGTTCCCTGCCATCTAATCGCCATTCCAGTATCAACGGAAAGAATATTATGCTTTCCATATTTTGCATGGTTTGCGGCTGTCTCGATGGTGCAAACTTTAATAAGCTTTAACGATTATATGATTTCGATAGGATGGTGCGGAGGGTACATATAGGTATCGGCATAGTCGTAGTGATAATAGCTGTCGTGTTGGCGCTCATCCTACTCGCTTTCAGCACAGGGGCGATAAGCGTGAGCGGACCGACCACGCTGAGCATCACCAAAACGCCAACAGTCGTAGAGATAGGCGGAACCCAGTATGTGCTGTCGCTTCATGGCCAGGTGCTCGCGTCGAACGTAGCATACCTCTACATTGGGCGCTCTCCAGTATTCATAAACCCTACGCTGAACGTCACGCTCATCCTTGACAACTACACTAAAATAAGCGGCAACGGCAGCACGTACGCCAACATGGAGATAAAGCTCGATTCGCTAAGCAACACGGTTGCCTCCATAACAATAACGCCGCTGCAAACCTACCTGGCGGAGCCGCCGGACTACGGCAGGATAAGCGTGATAGGCCAAGCGACGGGCAGCCGCCAGAATGTAAGCGCAGGCGTGACAATCGCAAGCACTACGGTCGCCAGCACCACCACGATAAACCAGACAGCCGCGGCAAAGACGCGCGTGCTTTCCTACCTGAAGATAAACGAGTGGTACGGGCTGATGGCGAACTACACGAAGCAGTACCAGAACTCGGTGAACTGCACCCCCCTGCTCTACAACAACACCTTCAGGAATACCAACAAGATCGCGCCCGTGCCTCCGAATGACTACTGGAATGCAAGCGTTATGACTCCGTATAACATGGTGCTGAATGTAACGAACGTCGGCAGCGGTGACTGGGCGGCTGTGTATACAACGCTATCGAAGAGCCCGCGTACAACGGGACAGATCCTCAAGATAACGGTCAACACCAGCACAGGCACGGTGCTCAGCGTTAACCAGACCGGATATTTCAAGGGGCAGAGCTTCGTCTCGCTGCAGTCGTCGTCGCTCAAAGCCGCGAGCGTGGGCAACGCATGCGGCATAGAAGTTATTATATGATTACTGCTGCGGCCTCTGCTTTGCAGATTTTGGGTTGACCCTCAGGGTGAACCAGAACCTTGCGCCCCTGCCTGGCTGGGACTCGAAAGATATCTCGCCCCCGTGCAGCTTGACCAGCTCCTTGGTTATCGAAAGTCCGAGGCCTGTACCAGCGCCGTTCTGCGTCACCAGTCCCTTCTTGGTCGGCACCTGATAGAACTTCTTGAACAGCTTCTTCCTGTCCTCTTCGCTTATGCCGATGCCGGTATCCTCTACCGAACATTCTATCTTGCTGCGCAGCTTCTTTGATATGTGGACCTTTATGCCGCCGGTCTCGGTGAACTTTATCGAGTTGCCTATCAGGTTCACAAATACCTGTATGATCCTGTTCGGGTCCGCGTGTATCGTAGGCACGTCGAAATCTACCTTCCACGAGAAGGTCAGTCCCTTCTCCTCGGCGGACTCCTTCAGCGCGACTATGCTGGGGTTGTCCTTCAGGGAGTTCATGTCCACCTCCTTCAGCTCGAGCTTGACCTTCTGCGCGTCCAGCTTGGCCGAGTCGAGCACCTGCTGTATTATCAGCATTAGCCGGTCGGCCTCGTCTGATATCGTCTGCATGTACTGCTTCTGCTCGTCGTTCAGCTGCCCGAACTCGCCCCCGTGCAGCAGCTTTGCAAAACCCTTTATGTTCGTTAGGGGGGTCTTCAGCTCGTGCGAGATGTTGTATATGAACTGCGATTTCAGCTCGCCGGTGGATCTCAGCCTCTTCATCTCGGTCTCCTTCTTCGTGAGGGTGAGCTCCCGGTCTTCGAGCGTCCTCTTGGTGAGCAGCTCCCGTATCACCACAATGTACTCGGAGTTTCCGTCCGGGTCTGTAAGCAGGCGTATCGACTGCGTGCCGGGGACTGTGTCGCCGTTCTTGTTTACCAGATCAACATAGGAGTTGTCCGGCTTGCCGAGATTTCGTGCATACGCCATGTCGCGATCCACTATCGACTGGTCCTTGTATATCGAGCGTATGTCCTTGCCAACCATGTCGTCGCGGCGGTAGCCGAGCGTTGACTCGGTAGAGAGGTTGCACCCAGTTATGTACCCCATGCGGTCAACCCTTATGACTATCTCGGAGGCGTTCGCTATGAAATCGTCGAGGCCCTCCCTGAGGTCCTGGACGTATTTCTCTGCGTCGGCCTTGACGAACATTATCGCATAGCCATTGAGGGACCTGGCGGCGGAGAAGCGCATGCGGATAGGGTATCCGCTTAGCGTGAGTACGTCAGCCTTTCCGGTCCGCGCTGCCCTCTCCTTTTCCGACCTTATGGTCGTCTCAAACCCATCCCTCTGCTTGTCGCTGACCAGGTCGCTCACGCTCTTGCCGATGGTTATGTTCTTGTTGTGCCCGAGTATCCTCTCGAAGTTCTCGGTCGTGCCGATAATGTTCATCTGCTGGTCTGTGAATACTATAAGGGCGTCGTCGCTCTGTGTTATCGACTGCAGGGCGTTCCTCAGCGACGCCATGTCGGAGACGTCCTGCAGCGACAGGTAGAGGAGCGTATCGCCCGCCCTGCTGACCGAGGCCGAGTATGTCCTCTCGGCGGCATCCTCCCGCACCGTGATGAAGCTCTGGGACCTGGCGGAGGCCATCGAGAGCACGCTGTTGTAGTCGACGCCGAGCGCGCTTTTTATGTCGCTGCTAGTTTGTATCTTGAAGCTCTTGACCGCGACCTTGTTGGCCTTGACTATGGCCCCGCCTGAGGAGACCAGTATCTGAGGGTTGTCGCTGTTGAAGACCGCGTCGAAGTATCCGGCGAGGCGGCTGCTCCTGCTGTGCTCTGATTTGTAAGCCAGTGCGAATCCTATGAGAAGCGCGCCCAGCGCTATGCCGTCGATGAGATCAGGTGTAAACCTGTTCTCTGTTGACGAGAGCATCTCCAGCAGCGAGACCACCTTGCCGTCCGCCATTATCGGTATGGCGGCGTAGCTCCTGTAGCCGTCATTGCTGTAGCCGATGAGCTCCGGAAACAGCGAGTACTCGCTCAGGTTGTTGTCAACGAAGTGCTTCCTTGTAGAGAGCACCTGGCCGCCCACTGCGGACCCGCTTTCCGACGAGGCCACGTCCCTTATCGCCACCTTCTCTATGCCGAACGAATCCTTGACGAGACCGGTGAAGTACTTCGCCATCTCGTCTCTGGTTATGCCGCTGCTTGCAAGCGAAGCAAGGCCGGCGATGAACTTGCTCTGGGGAAGGTCGGCCATTTTATCCCTGATTCTGCACCGAAGGAAACTTCTGGGTATCTGATTATAACGTATGCGTAGGAAGTATTTAAATATAGTTTTGAGTTTTACCTGTGGTGGAAGAGTGAGGGGCGTGGGTCCTAAGGAGGGCGGCCTTCTGAAGAAGGCTGCTAGGGATTTCGAACTTGCGCGGCGTTACAAGGACGCCAAGGAGCTCGTAGCGGCCTCGCTGCTCTACAACAGCGCGATAGAGCGCGTACTGAAGGCGCTCTTCATGCAGAAGACACACAAAAATCCTCCGAAGAGCGCATCGATAGCATACCTGGCCATGCGCTCGGACCTGCCGGAAGGGATATCGGAGCAGCTTATGTCCCTCGAAGATGAGAGGTCCGACGTGGAAGAGGAGGAGCGGGAGATGGAGATCGCGGAGGAGGATGTGGCGCAGAGTGTAGGGCAGACGGAGTACAACACGGTGCTCGACAAGGGCACCATAGTTAAGAGACTGATAAGCTACGCGCAGGCAAACAAATAAGTAGGGTTCGGGATCAATTCTAGGTAGGTACACCTATCTGTTCCCATGTGCTTCGATGATGATCAAAGAGCTGTTCTACGGAGTCTATACGATTGATGGGAGGCTCGCAACGAAGAGCATGACACCCGGCAGGAAAGCGTACACCGAAGATGTCGTCAGGAGCGGCGAGGATGAATATAGATTATGGAACCCGTATAGGAGCAAGCTTGCGGCCGCGGTGCTCAACGGGTTGAAGCACTTCGAGTTCCATGACAGCAGCAGCGTTCTCTATATAGGAGCGGCCACCGGGACAACACCGAGCCATGTAAGCGACATTGTGGTGAACGGCCGGGTCTACTGCATCGAGCTGTCGGAGCGCAACATGCGAGAGCTCGTCAGGGTATGCGAGGACAGGAAGAACATGCTGCCCATACTCGCGGACGCGCGCTATGTTGATGCTTACGCCGACATGGTGGACCGGTGCGACGTGCTCTACCAGGATGCCTCTGCCAGGGAGCAGGCGAACATGCTGAAGGCAAACTCGAGGTTCCTGAAGAGCGGAGGATATGCATACTTCGTGATAAAGTCGCAGAGCATAGACGTGTCCAGGGATCCGAAGGAGGTCTTCAGGGAGGAATTAAAGATACTTGAGAGCGAGTTCGAGCTGATTGAGAGGGTGAATCTCGAGCCGTTTGACAGGATGCACATGTTTGCGGTGCTGAGGAAAAGATAAATATGCGAACCGGTATATTGATGTGAATACTATGGACTTAGGTTCGTGCACAAGGGCGCTGGATTATGCGGTAAAGAGCGGCAGGCGCTTTGCGTGCAGGTATTGCGGATGCGAGAGCTTGGCTGTAGGCAAGGTTTGTGTTTGCTCCAACTGCGAGATGCCGGTCTATCCTGGCGATGTTCACGATTTTGCCGGTATATCACAGATAAAGGACATGACAGAGAGCGGCGATTATCAGGGCGCGATAAAGGCCTACGACAGTATCTACCAGAGCAGCAAGGACCCAGCGTACCTTTACGCAGAGGCGTTGCTCTGCATAAAGCAATCCAACCTGCAGGTTGCAGGTATAAGATATAACAGGGAGGGCTTCATGGAAGAAAACGCGACGATGAGGGACGCAGCGGCAAAGTTCGCGTCTACCGCCAGGGGAATGCTCAATGACGCAATAAACGCGTGCCTGCCACAGCTTAAAGGAGATAGGCCGCCATTGGGAGCCGCCTACACAATATTTATGTGCCAGGTGAAGCTTTCGAACCTAAGAGAGGCTGGCGAGGCGTCACACCTGCTCGACAAGATAGACGGTTGGTATCTTGGCACGTACTCGAGAATGGTACTGAACCTCAACCTCAGCAAGTATGATGAGGTAGTGAAAGACGCAGAAGCTCTTCTCAAGCCGGATTCCTTCTCTATCAACGCAATCTTTTACATCGCGATGGCGCTTTTCGATAAGAAAAATTACAGCGGATCGCGGAAGCTGGCAGGGCTGCTGGATCCCTACTTGAAGAGCGGGCAGCTAGATGCACTAAAACATGAACTAGATGAGGTCGTAAACATTTAGGTGGAGGAATGCCAGTAAAAACACGATTCAAGGCCAGAAACTGGATGGTGGAGGAAAGGGATTTCATTCTGCCGGGCGGCATGAAGAAACATAAGGCGTATGTAAGAGACATTCCGACCATAGTTTCGGTGCTTCCGATCATGAATGACGGCAGAATCCTGCTCATTAAAGAGTACAGGCCGCTTGTCGGGAAATATATCTATTCGATTGTGTTTGGCAAAGCTAATCCTGGGGAGGTTTTAGCTCAAGCAGTGAAACGGGAGCTTCTGGAGGAGGCCGGGTACACGGCCAAGAGCCTCAGGCTGCTGTTCAAGTTCTATGTAAGTCCGGGGATGATAAAACAGGCCCCGGTGGGACTGTACCTTGCTACGGGGTTGACAAGGGCAAAGGCAAACCGCGACGTTGACGAGGTGATAAAGATAGTGCCTATGAGCGTTGCCAAAGCCCTCAAGCTTATACGCGATGGCATGATGGTGGATCCGCCGACCATCGCAGCCGTGCTCTTCTACGCAACTTTCATAGACGGCAAATCATTTTGAGATGAAAATGAACTGCGTCTTCTTGTCGTCGAGTATGCAGTAGCCGAACCTCTCGAACTGCACGGTCTCGTGCTCTTTGAGCTTCTCGGCGTAGCTTTCCACGTATCCGTGTACGCTTTTCAGGCTCGCGGTGTTGAAGTTATCTTCGTCATCCACTATCGGCAATGGCACTAGCACCGTACACTCGACAAAGTTTCCCTCAGATACCCACTGCAGGATTTTGCCCCCAGGGTCCTGCGACCGCTCCGCTTCGATCGTCTTGCCCACCTTGAGAAGTTTTATGTCCATGAAGTCCTTCAGCCTGAGGAGCGCGCCTTCTTCGAGGTCAGATGCGTCCTCTGCGCTTATGTAAAAGGTCTCCTTTACGTCGTATTCTCTGTAGCCGTAATCGTTTGACGGATGCAGCTTCATCTTTGCCTTGGATGATCCAGCTCCCCTGACGACCAATTTTACCGGATCCGGTACGAAGTATAGGTGCTTTGCCAGGGGGTCTATGATGCGCTTGTTCTCCGCGAGCAGCATCTCCAGTGGTACTGTGCTGTCGGTCTTTGTCATGCCGAGCCTGAGCACGAAATTCCTTATAGCATCCGGAGTGATGCCCCTGCGCCTCAGGGCCATTATAGTCATCAGCCTGGGGTCGTCCCACCCTTGGAGCTTGCCCTCTTCTATGAGCTTCCTCAGGTCCCTCTTCTGGGTTATGTTCCCTTTTATATTCAACCGGGCCTCCAGGTGGAAGCGCGGTATCCTGAGTTTGAGCGCTCCGAGTATCCTCTTGCTCTCCTCATCGCGGAGTTCATACTCCTTGCTTCGTATTATGTCGGTTATCCCATTCAGCGAGTCGACGATTGGAGTATTGAACTCATAGGTGGGCCAGACCCTGTATTTTGTGCCGGTCCTGTAGTGCGGGGTCTCGACTATCCTCATTATCACGGGGTCGCGCATGACCGTATTCTGTGACTTCATGTCGCCTATGAATCTTACAGTTGCGCCACCCTCCTTGATTTTTCCATCCAGCATCTCGTTGAAGAGTTTGAGGTTATCCTTTGCGTGTTGCTTCCTGTGCTCGCATTCGTCTCCATTGAACCTCTTCTCTTTCATTACCTCTCTAGCGCACGTACAGACATAAGCGTCGCCGCTTTCGATGAGCTGTTTCGTGTACTTGTACATCTCGTCCACGTGGTCGCTCGCGTAGTAGGTCTTGTCGAACCTGAGGCCCAGCCATTCGTGGTCCTTCATCATCGCGTTCACATATTCTTGCTTGCACCTCTCCGGGTCGGTGTCGTCAAAATACCTGTAGAACTTGCCCTTGTAGATCCTTGCGACCTCTTCGCTGATCAGGGCCTGCTTGACGTGGCCTATGTGCATGTACCCGCTGGGCCCTGGCGATATCCTTGTTACGACCTTTCCGTCGACCGCACCCTCTATTGCCAGGTTTGGCTTCGCAGTCCTCTCCACAGTCTCCTGCGCCTTCTGCTCGAACTCTGCGCTGAACTGCTCGTACTCCTTGGCTATGGCTGACTTACCCATACTGTTTACCCTTGATACCTCATCGGAGACCATCTCCCTGAGCTCAGGGACGGGCATGCCCTTTGCCAGCGAGATTATCTTGCCTAGGACGCTGCCTGGATCCGCCTTCCCGTAGTCGAATGCGTTCTTTATCGCGTACTTCCTTATTGCGGCCCTTAGCTCGTCAGCGTCCACTATGACACCTGTATGTTGTTTTTGTACACAAATCCGTTTGGCAGGGTGAGCGCCTGCACCCTCACGGTGGTGTTGGCGCCTATCTTCTTAAGGAGCTGTGACGGTACCGTGAAGTTAGTGGCATTTGGATAGACGCGGATGGCTGTGCCGTAGTAGAAGAGCGTGAACGATTGCGGCAGCTTTACCAATTCTGTGCCGTTGATCGCTATCGAGTTTGCAGGGAACGAGCCGAAGAACGCCTGCTGCACCACATATGGAGAATTGCCTGGCGCATATACCACTACGCCGCCAGGGGTCGGCACGTAGTTCGTTATGATGCTGTTGGCCTCCAGGTTGGCGAGCGTGCTGTTGAACATGCTGCCAAGGCTCTTGTTTACCAGGCCTATAGTAAGGGAGCTTCCATAGCCTATGACGGGCGCGTTGACGCTCCCGAAGACCACATAGGTAGCCTGCTTTATTGTAGTGCTCGTAGTTGGCACGGACCCGTTGGTCCCGAACGCGGCGTACGAGGTGACGAACATGACGGCTACGATCATAGCGCCTATGAAGAGGAGCGTCTTTTTCCTTTGCTGTTTTTCCATGGAATGCCCTTTCGCTGGTAGAAATCAACCTACACTTATTCTTCTCGGAGGCTTTTTATAGCTATTTCATCAATATAGAGCTATCATCGGTAATTCTATGTTCAAGGACGGGGATTTTCTAGAGGTAGACTACAGCGCGTGGGACGCTGCGACGAACGAGCTCATAGCCACGACTGACGAGAAGAAGGCGAAGGACGCCAACATCTACAGCAAGGACTCTATCTATGGGCCTACGCTCGTTATCCTGGGATCGAACAGCGTGATAAAGGGGCTCGACAAGGAGCTAAGGAATCTCGGTCTCAACGAACTGAAGCGCTTCACATTCAAGCCCGCGGAAGCCTTCGGCGAGAGGTTCGAGGATCTGGTCAAGGTAATGAAGATGTCGGATTTCAAGGCTAGGGACCTGAATCCGTATCCAGGGATGAGGATCGAGCTGGAGAACATGACGGCTACGGTTAAGAGCGTAAATTCCGGAAGGGTAGTGGTGGACGCAAACCACCCGTACGCCGGCAGGGATATAATCTATGAAGTCAGGGTGGTAAGAAACATAACCGAGCCCGCCCCGAAAGTGGAGGCGCTGGGCAAGACCTACGGAGTCAGGCCTAGCTCAGTATCGATAAAGGGCACCGCGATGGAGCTCAAGTACGACAGCAAGACAAAGAAGAATGCGGACTATTTTGTCGGAAAGGCGAACCTGGTGGCATCGATACTATCGCTGATGAAGGATATTCAGAAGGTCGAGGTATTGGAGGACTACGACCGTAGCGAGATAACCGAAAGAAGCGAACCGAACGCTACGAAGAAAGAGGATTAGCTTGGATAAAGGAAGAGTTGGAGAGACTTACTGATAATAAAGGCAGTCGGCATATACCATCATCACAGACCACTAATTATTATCCCCTTACCTTCAACTTCAACCAAAATCCCCTTAAAACACTGCACACCGCCTGCCTTTCCGGTGTAGTTCCTATAGGATCCTGTCGAGGGAGAGAAAAGACTGCACGGGGTCGGGGGTCGTATATATAGTGTGTAGGTCTAGCTTGCTCTCAACTCCCGCCTAGCTAATGAGGTGGGGTGCTCTATGAGAGGATGCGACTGCTCTTAGCTGCAAGTGCGCTTGGCCTAGGGCCTGGGTTTCTTGGATTGGCTAGGCTTCGATAAATAGCTAGGCTAGAGCTTACTGATTCTTAAAGGAATAATCAGCCCTTTATGTCAAGAGCGTAGACGCTGTTGACCTTAAGCCCCATCTTCTTCGCGACAGCGGACTTCTCTGCATTGAGCACAATTATGTAGCCGCCGATCTTGTCAGTCAAATCTTTCGAGCCGCAGAGCGGGCACGTATCCGTATGCCTTATGACCAACCTGCAGTGCCTGCACGCTTTTTCCTCCATTCAATCACTTCCTCCTTGCAGAACCGCCCTTCCTTGCGCGGGCCTTAGCGTTCTGCAGGTTCGCCCATTCCGGCCTTCCGAGGCCGTCCGGCTTCATCGTGAGCGCAATTTTCGAGTCCTTTATCGTGTTTTTCATGCTTACTGTCGACACCTTCGCGTAGACCACGTCGGCCTTCTTCAGGCTTATGCTGCTCCTCTTTGATACGAAGGCCATGTTCTTCTTGTCGAAGGTCAGGAAATCTCCGGCAATCTGCGAGACGTGCACAAGGCCATCCATCGGCCCTATCCTTACAAAAGCTCCGAATTCCACAAGTTCGGTGACCTGGCCCGCGACCACCTCCTCGACCTGCGGCATGAACGACAGTATGTCGAATTCCGCATCGTGATGCGTTGACGGATCGCCAGGGTATATGAGACCGTCCCCTATGTTCCTGACGTTGAATATCGCTACAACAACTCCGATGTCCTTGTCGATTCTCCCCTCATACTTCGTCTGCAGTATGCTGGCCGCTACCTTCTCGATGTCCTCTCCGAAATATTCCGGCGGCATCTTGAATGTGTCCTTTACGCTGTATATGCTGTACACTGTTTACCCCGTTTTATCTTTTTAGGATTCCGCTCTTTGACAACTTGAAAACATTCGGGTTGGCCCCCCTGACTCTCCTGAAAAGCGCCGTATCATTGGTTATTACAATGAAATTATTATACCTTGCGGCGGTTCTGTAAACCCAGGAGTCGACATTCCCGCTATTAGCATCTACTTTAACATTTTTAACCCTTATCAATGAAAGGGCCGCAGCGGCCGTTGCGCCCTTCCGGCCCATGTTCTTCGATATTGCCCTGAGCTCGCCGATTATGCCCCTTGATATCATAGGTTTTGATCCCGGAAACCTCCTGGCCGCTATGGCAAAGACATCCTTGTTGAACGAGAGGCCGAAGAGTATGCTGCTCGTGTCGATTATCACGTAGGTCAATCAACCACCTGCTATTCCGGGCTGCGGCCGTGGAGCCTCCTCTTCAGCACCTCGAACAGCACAGTGGCGTTGTTGTGCTTTTCATCCTTAGACGAATAGAGCAGCGTGACCGGATCGGCGTTGAGGACTATCTGGACGAGCTTGTCGAGAGCCCGGTTGTCCTTGAGTTCCTTCCTGTACCTCATCTTGAAGCGCATCCACTTCTTCGGATCGTGGGAGAACCATTTCCTCAGCTCGTCGCTTGGCGCTACGTTCTTCACCCATATGTCTATGTTGGAGGTGCTCCTCCTTATGCCCCTGGGCCAGAGCCTGTCGACGAGTATCCGTTCACCGTCAGTCACATTTATGCGCTCGTAGACGCGCTTGAGCTTTATCATCATGACCATAAGTATAACCCAGGCATGCTTTTAAGCTTTGCCTGATTTTGCTCTGGAAATTTGGCTGGGTACTTCCGCAAAACAGAAAGTATTAAAAAAGCTGTATGCATATTGATATCGAAGGCGACAAGTGAGAAAATGAGCATCTTTAACAAGCTGGGTGGTGTGCTGGGCACATCCAAGGAACTCGATGTAGAAGAATACATGAATTCCGCGGAGATGGAGAATGTAGACGTTATGAATGAGCCGGCTGACTTCTATATAAAGCCATTGGCACTGATGCAGGAATCCGACCTTGCGGTTATAGAGGCGGAATTGCAGAAGAAGAACATCATACTCCTTAACATATCCGAGATGGCAAAGAGGCCGAACACCCTCAAGGGCATAATAGACAAGCTCAAGGTCTATGTCGCGAAGACTAACGGTGACATAGCAAGGCTCGATGAGGTCAAGATCCTGCTCACGCCGTCAAAGGTCAAGATAATAAAGAGCAGAAAGCCGATGGCTAAGAAGTAGCTATTCCTGGCTTTTAACTAAGCTAAGGCTTTAAGCTGTATAGTTCGAAAGTGAGCTATGCTTCGAGAGTTTAAAGATAAGATAGTGGTTATCACCGGCGCCAGCACTGGAATAGGCCGCGCGATGGGCGTCGAGTTCGCCAAGGCCGGAGCCACAGTAATGCTGACTTCTAGAAATAAAACAAAACTGCAAGAAACAGCTAAAATAATCAAGAAGAATGGTGGAAAGGCAGAGATTTTCACTGCCGATTTGAGAGACATTAAGGCTATCCAAAAGTTTGCCAAGCTGGTCAAGAGCAAGTGGAACAGAGTAGACGTGATAGTCAACGTTGCTGGTGTCTATCACAGCGATAAGAAGGCTTACTACAAGATAGACTTTATCAACTACAAACTGGATGAGATCTTAACAACACTAGAAGTTGGTATAATAGCACCAGCAATCCTCTGCCATGAACTTTTGCCGATGATGAAGAGGAATAGTAAGATAGTTAACATATCCGGTACCTTTGAGAGCGGTGCGAAAGGCTGGCTCCCGTATTACGTATCGAAGAAAGCCCTGGAAGATTTGACAATAGGTTTGTGCCAGGAACTAGCAGACAAGCAGATTCAGGTTAACTGCGTCTCGCCATCTGACACGCTCACCGAAAGCTACAAGAAGTTCTTCCCGAAGTACGCGACGCCAGAGAATTGTGTTATGCCGGAGAAGGTTGCTCATAAAGTTATGTTGTTTGCGTCTGAGTCAAATCACGATACTGGAAAGATAGTGATCGTCAAGCGCTGAGATGTTTTGGCGATAATGCAACAGATAGGGCGGCCAGCTCTTTCTTTGTTGGTGCCGACCTTTTTATCAGATGATCAAAGGCCATAGTGACAGCCCTCTTGTCGCGTATGTCCTTCCTTTTCGAGATGATCATCTTGAACAGCTTGCTTATCCTCTCGATGTCTTTGTAGTCTGCTGCATTCGATTCCATGTCCTTGCCGGTTTTGACAAGGTAATCCGAGAAAGAGTACAGTATTATCGCTAGCGCATGAGAGATGTTCAACGCTGAGTACTCGCCATCTGTTGGGATGAAGACCGTAGCGTCGCACCCTGCGAGCTCCTCTTTTGTAAGGCCTGTGTTGTCCCTGCCTATCAGCACTGATAACCGGCTTATCTTGTTCTTTTTCGTAAGCTGGAGCAGTTTGTCTGGGGTATAAACATTGTAGAAAGCTTTGCCGGTCTTCCTCCAGAGGGCTGTCGTGCCGACCACAAACGTACCCTTCGTTGCCTGGGCTATCGACTTGAACACCACGGCGTTCTCCAAGAGGCCCCTGGCGTGCTTGGAGTACTTTATTGCCTCGTTGCCTTTGTACTTGCACCTGGGATTCACAAGGTTGAGCCTCCTTACCCCGAAGTTCTTGCATATCCTTGCGATGTAGCCCAGGTTTACCTGATAGATAGGCTCCACGATCACGATTCTGAGCTCTTTCATAGAATCATATTATTGCGAGCGCCAGCACCGCCAGAAAGTTGACAAGCATGTGGGCGGCTATCGATGGATATAGGGATTTCGTCCTGTTCCTTACGTAGCCTGCTATCAGGCCGAATACAAAAGCCGCAATGAACTCCGATGCTGAGTTGTACGATAGGTAGTGCAGGAATCCGAAGAGCGAGGCGCTGAACAATATGAGCAGGACCGCCCATGCGGTGCTGTGTTTTCTGAGTTTTATCCACCATGTTGGCACGAAGAGCCCCCTGAAGAGGATCTCCTCGTTTATCGGAACCACTATGATGGTAAAGACAAGGAAGTATGTAGGCAGGCCGGTGAATACCTGGCTTACGTTCGTTGGCAGTGATATTCCGGTGGCAGCCTGGAAAGCCGCCAGGACTATCTCGAGAAGCAGCATTGCGAGGAAGATGCCTATCCCGTAGAGTATGTACTTAACGCCCAGCGATTTCCTTGAGAGCCCTAGCTGGGAGATTACCTGCTTAAGGCTCCTGCCGGTCAGCAGCATGTATGCGAAGACTGCAAAGGAGAAGATGAGCGACTGCGCGATCGAGGTGTACGCCAGATAGTCGGTCTGCGCTATGGCCCCAGTTGAATAGAGATGAATCGTTACCGCAATGAAAAGAATAAGGAATACGAATATTGCGTAGACCGCATACCTTGCCGGCCTTTCCCTCTTCCTGGTCCTGGAGCCTTTCTTGGAAGGCATGGTCACGCCTGCTTGCTGTGGGCCTTGAATTCGGCGTAGCCGCAGTTGCCGCACGAGAGCCTGTCCGCATGCTCCGCCAGCCTCCGTCCGCACTTCGGGCAGGCCTTCCCAGGTTTGTACGCCACTGCCTTCTTCGGCTTTTTGTCTGCCATAAACCATCATTCCTTTTTCTCTTCCTTCTCGTGCTTCTTTTCCTCCTTGGCCTCCTTTGGCGGGTGCTCCTTCTTCTCCTCCATCTTCTGCTCCTTCGCCTCCTTTGGATGCTCCTTCTTTTCCTCTTTCTTCTCCTCCTTCGCTTCCTTCGGAGCCTCCTTCTCTCCCTGCGGTGCGGCCGCCCCAGCCTCGCCCTTCTTCGCCCTCTTTGTGAGCCTTGCCAGCAGGTACCTTGGCTCTGCCTTCTCAAGTATCTCCCTTGACTTGTAGGAGTGCGCCGTGCCAGAGCACCTCCTTACCCCGAACTCCTGGTCTATCTGCGTAACTATCGTTGCATCAGGGCTGAGATTCAGCTTCTTGCATATCTCTGTCTTTATCTCCTCCCTTGAGGCGGTCTTGCCCTCCTGGACTACCGAGAAGTTGATCTCGCGCCTGTTCATTACTGGGTTGTTTGTGTCAGACAATATGCTTACTTCCATAAAATCACTCGTTGCTCAGCGCCCTTGACAGGGCCTTCCTGCCCATCGCCTCTATTACCTCCACAAGTGTGCCGGGCTTGAGCTTGCCCCTGAACTCGTCCGTTATCGGTACTTCATAAACTTCATAAGTGTCGGAGTCCATGAGCTGGGTTGTCGCATCGCCGACCGATACGACCTGCGCCTTCTTCTTGACTATTATCGGTGACTCTACCATTCCGCTGCTCGGCTTCAGCAGCGTCTTCTTCTGCCCATCGAACATCCCCATGGCTGTGACCCTCATCTTGGCGGATCCGTGCTTGCCTGGCGAGCTCGTCTCTATGTCGACCACCCTGCACGGTATTCCGTCAACAAGGATGTAGCGGCCGACCTTAACCTCCGCCATGGACATTAACGTGACATCGTCGCTCATGCAATTTACCTTTGGGTTTACAGATTAGTTTTGCTTGTCAGGTTTATAAAATGTGCTGTTCTGAGTATTATTCGCCCTGTGATGATGTACTGTCTCGCTGATTTGTGCGAATGATTAAAGAGACTTAAGACTGAGGGTATGTTTGCACTGCTTGGCTGCTTCCACGACCCTTTTATATCAGCTCCAGGTTGACATCGGCCAATGGCACCGCGTTCCTGTCAAGACCCTGCCCGAATTTCGGGGTTACGCCCGTTACTATTGACATTACGCGTATCTGGTCCTGCAGCTCCGGGATGAGCCTAGCTCCGAAGATCACATTGGCTTTTTCATCAAGGCCTTCTGTGACACCCTGCCCTATCTGTGTTGCCTCTTGTATTGTCAGCGATGTGCCGCCTACTACGTGCACGAGCGCGCTCTTGCCTCCAAGGAGGTCTACGTTCAGCATTGGATGCGATACAGTTGATTTTATGGCCTTCTCTACCTTGTCGTGGCCATTCCCTGATCCAAGGTTGATGACAGCCGTGCCGGCTCCCCTCATCACCGCCTTTACATCAGCGAAATCCAGGTTTATCAGGCTGGGCAGCATTATTGTGTCCGCTATTCCCTTGACTGCGTTGCATGCAACGCTGTCGACCAGTTCGAACGCCTTCTCCATTGGAAGGTTCGGAGCATAGCTCAGTACCCGGTCGTTTTCTATGACAACCGTTGTGTCAGCGTGCTTGTTAAGCTGCGCGAGCGACCAGTCGGCCTTGTTCTTCCTGCTCCTCTCTATCGAAAATGGGTATGTGACGAATGCGACAACCAGGGCGCCCTGCTCATGCGCAATCCTTGCGACAACTGGCGCTGCGCCTCCTCCAGTGCCTCCGCCCATTCCTGCTGCGATGAAGACCATGTCGTAGCCCTCTATGGCCTGCGCGATCTCGTCCTTGCTAGCATCGGCGCACTTCTCCGCCACTTCTGGGAATCCGCCCGCGCCCAGGCCCTTGGTTATATTCCTTCCTATCAGTATCTTCCTGTCGGCATTGACTATGCTAAGGTGCTTAGCATCGGTATTGAGCATCAGGGTGTCTGCGCTCTTCATGCCATGGGTATAGAGCCGGTTTACAAGGTTGCAACCCTGCCCGCCGACTCCTACGACTGCCAACTTCGCTACGTATTCTTCCCTAACCTGGTCTCCTATCATCGAACCACCAAATATCAACGTGGTTAGCCGATCGTTTCAAGGTCGTTGTAGGTCGCCTCCTGCTTCCTGTCTTCTAGGCGCCCTACTATGCTTGAGCCCTTTACTCCTGTGACTATCGCCACAATCTCGAGCTGATCCTCGTACCCTGGAATTATCCTGGCGCCCCATTTTACATTGGACTTCGGATCCATCTTCTCGGTGATTATCTCACCTGCATGTACCGCGTCTCCAATCGTAAGCGATGGCCCTCCAGATATGTGCACAAGCGCGCCGGTCGCGCCCTCGAAATCTACATCAAGGAGCTTGTTCTTCAGTACGCCTTCAGCAGCGCCGTTTACCTTGTCGGCACCCCTTCCGGTTCCGACAGCGATGAATCCTACGCCGCCTCCGACCATGATGCTCCTGACGTCAGCGAAGTCTATGTTGATCATGCTTGGCTGGGTTATAGTCCATACAAGGCCTCCGATTGCCTTTGCAAGAACTGAGTCCGCAAGCGCGAACGCCTCGTTCATCGGCAGGTTCGGGACGAGCCTGACAAGCGTGTTGTTGTCCAGTATTATCACGCTGTCGCAGTGCTTCCTGAGCTCTTGTATTCCTTCCTCGGCCTTGACCTTTCTGACTCTTTCAAGGTCGAACGGATATGTGACCATTGCAACTACTATCGCGCCCTGCTGCTTGGCAACCTCTGCTGCCACCGAGATGGCGCCGGTTCCGGTTCCGCCTCCCATTCCTCCGCATAGGAATACGAGCTGTGAGCCGTTGAACGCCTCGTCTATGAGGTTTCGGTCGATCTCTGCGGCCTTCCTGCCCATCAGTGGATCGCCTCCTGCACCGAGCCCCCTTGTAAGCGCCTTGCCTATGAGTACCTTCTTGATTCTCTCATCGATTATCTTGAAGTGCTGCGCGTCGGTGTTAACTGCAACAAACTCTGTGCCTTTCACACCTGCTTTTACAAGCCTGTTGACTATGTTGCATCCTGCGCCGCCGAATCCGGCAGTCACAATCTTTATCTGCGAAGAACTAAAGTCATCCTGTGGTGTGGTGTTACTATCTCTCTGTTGTCCCAATAGGTCGTTAACGAGGTCGCTCATTTTATCGCCTAATTACGTTTAAATAAATAGCTTTAAAAACCTTATGT
>VFSW01004849.1_pt1 | contig 20017 bp, 11 predicted proteins | sample 5358111 | NCBI WGS metagenome assembly VFSW01 (sample SAMN11554181, study PRJNA540505) | mine drainage metagenome | isolation source: sediment from site ElyBrook_90M | place: USA: Ely Copper Mine, Vershire, VT | collected 2017 | reverse complement strand
ATCAACATCCATCCATCGTAGGGAGAGCATTTCCCCGCGTCTGACGCCAGTGCAAGCGGCAAACGCCATGCGAGCGCGCATCCATTCAGGAGCCGATTCGCGAGCCGCTTTCAATTCGCCGGGAGTGAGGTACTTTGTTCGTCCGGCGGGAATTTTCGGGAGCCGCGCACCAGCCGCCGGGTTTGTGTGCAGCAATTCCCACTCGCACGCCAGCTTGAGGCAATGCTTGAGGACGCTCATTTCCTTCGCCACTGTTCCTGGCTTGACCATTTCCGAGCGGGTTTCGATGTATTCGGCAATGGTGCGTTTTGTGATTGCCTTCGCTTGCTCCGACAGATGCCGTTGCAACGTCGCTAGGATGCCGCCAAGCCGCTCGAAGGTGGTCGGACGGATACGCGGCTTCTGGTGGCGCGTGTAGCGCTCCATAAGAGCCGCTATGGTGACTTCGCTTGCGGGCCGGACTCCGAGTGTGCGGGCGCGTTCCTCTTGTGTCCGAATAGCTGACAGCACATTCATGGCTTGCTGGCGAGTATGAGCAGCGACGATCTTGCGCTGGCGTTCCCCGGATGCGTCGATAAAGCTGACCGCCCATGCCGCACGATCCTTGCGGTAATACACCCCGTCGCGTTCCTTAGCTCTTGGCATTTTTCCTCCGCTCAACTGTTTCGAGAATTTCGTCCCAATGTTCCGTTAGCCAACGTTTCGTCTTCAGGGTTTTTAGCACCCCTGCGAACTTCTCGTTGACGTGATTCAACACCCACGCTCGTTGTTCCGGAGTGCTGTTTGATTTCTTCCACCGAATCAAAGCAGTCGCAGCGGCATCGACTAGCTTTTCAGTAAGCGTGTCACGGCGGGACTTTGTGCGCTTCACAGAATCGGACGGCTTGCATTCGTCACAATGGACTCCATTCTTCACCATCACTTGACGGGCGCGTTCATAAGCGAAGTACGCGCCGCAGTCGTCACAACGAGCGAGGTGCAGGGAGTAGGGAGAATCGAGAAAACTTGCGAAGAAGTACAGGGCAAGCCTTTCCCCGTATCTTGCCAGTGACGAACGGTCGTAGATTTGAGTTATTGGGTCGGGGTCAATATGCGGGAAGGTGTCGTAGACGCCCAATTTGCCTTTGCTTGTCATCTGCACCCATTGAGCGTGCGTATTGAATAGGCGCGCAAACAAGAGGTTGTGAATCGACGGAGAATCTTCGCTCGGGGCAAACACAACGTTACGTTGAGCGGGCGCGTCGATATTCGGATTCGCTGCGTCCTTTCCAGAGTCAATCCAAAGCCCTGCGAGGACCCGCATCATCGAGATCATTTGTTCCTGAATGAATGGAACGGAGTCGGCTTCTGAAAGCAGTGGTCCTATCGTGTAGGGGTATGTACGGTACTGAGTCTCGAAAGGGAGAAGGCATTCAACGATTCCGGGGTCACGGCCCGCCAGGACTTGGAGCACGAAATTCAGTAGAGGGCGCGGGCCTTCATGCCCGGGGAGTGTCAAGTACCCGCCTCTCTTGCTATGGCGACCGTACCGTCCTAGAAACTCATCATTCGGCTTTGATTTTCGTTTCTTCATTGCGCTTCATTTATCGTGATGCAACTAATAATATCTACTTGAATCACGATATGCAACATGGCATGGCGCGCAAAGATGAGGATGGAACCATGCCCGATTCTTCGGGACGAGGAGAGAGAAGCAATGCAGAGCACAATGCAGCGGAAGATTGAGCCGGAGCTATTGGGCATGGTGGACGCCGAGCAGATGACAGACAGGAGCCGTTGGTCTTGGCGGCGCGATTGCTATTCGGGAGCGGTGGCTTCTGTGAAGATCGGAAGACGGCTTTTCGTACCAATCGCGGAGGTGCGCCGCGTCATCGCGGAGAGTACCCGTCCGAGACTGGATAGCAAGAGATGACCCCCGCTGTTGCCGGAATCACGAAAGGCCGTCAATCTCCTACCCACGCCCAATCCAGCGACGACCAGCCAGCGGAATACTCTGATGACTCGCTTGCGCTGATGTTTACTGAACGGCACGGAGACGATCTTCGGTTCACTGCGGCATGGGGACGGTGGAGCGTCTGGGACAGTTGCGTTTGGAGACAGGACGAAACTTTGAGAATCTTCGATCTTGCCCGCACGGCTTGTCGTGACAAGAGCGCGGAATGCGACGATGACCGAATTGCGCCACGTATTGCAAGCGCGGCAACTGTGTATGCTGTGGAGCGACTGGCGCGGGCGGATAGAAAACATGCGGCGACAGTCTATCAATGGGATGCAGACCCATGGCTGCTGAACACCCCCGGCGGAGTAGTCGATTTGCGGACAGGGCAACTTCGCCCCGCCGAACGCGGCGATTACATGACCAAGCTCACGGCAATTGCACCCGGCGGAGACTGCCCGTTGTGGCGGTCGTTCCTTTTGCGAATCACAGACGGCAATCACGAGTTTCAAAGATTTCTTCAGCGGATGGCGGGGTATTGCTTGACTGGAATGACCACGGAACACGCTTTATTTTTTCTGTACGGAACGGGAGCGAACGGTAAGAGCGTCTTCCTGAATACAATTTCCGGGTTGATGGGTGACTATGCGAAGACCGCTCCAATCGAGACCTTCATCGCCTCGAAAAGCGAGCATCATCCAACGGAGTTGGCTGGACTCCAGGGCGCACGACTCATCACAGCTATCGAAACGGAAGAGGGGAGACAGTGGGCCGAATCGAAGCTCAAGACTCTATCCGGCGGAGACCCCGTTGCGGCCCGATTCATGCGACAAGATTTTTTCGAGTACACGCCCCAATTCAAGCTGGTTGTGGCAGGTAATCACAGGCCGGGACTCCGTACCGTTGATGAGGCCATGCGGCGAAGGTTCAATTTGCTCCCATTTACCGTAACTATTCCCGCCTCGGATCGCGACTTGGGCTTGGCAGATAAGCTCCGCCAAGAATGGGCCGGAATCCTTCAGTGGATGATTGAGGGTTGTGTCGCGTGGCAGGCTGAGGGATTGCGCGCGCCAGCGGTCGTGCGAGACGCGACAGAGAACTATCTCGCTGCGGAGGACGCACTTGCCCGATGGATCGAAGATCGCTGCGTCAATGGTGTGAACTATCGGGAAGCGATATCGGCGCTATGGACAGACTGGCAACGGTGGGCTTTGACGAATGAAGAACCTTGCGGATCGCCAAAACGGTTCTCGGAGCATTTAGAGGCGAGGGGCTTCACAAGGGTACGAACGAACGCCGCTCGTGCATTTCAAGGAATCTGCCTGCGAAGAGAGTCCGTGACAGATGTGACAGATTGAACATTTTTGCCCGTCACGCGCGCCCGCCCAAACGGTGTATAAGAAGGCACCTGTCACATCTGTCACTCAAAGCTGAAATTCATTGGCAGCGCGTCGAATTATTGGACTCTCTAACGCGCGCGCGTGAGCGTGAGGTAGGACGGATTCGAATAGCCTTTCCTTGCCGTAATGAGCAATTCAGTTAATTATTTCCGAATGAGTAAGGCGACAATCAAGACCAAAAGTACACCAATTGCAGTCCAAATTAGCGAAAATTTATACCTCTTGTGCCAAGACCGACCTTCAGGAAAGTAGTGAAGCTCCGGCCAGTCGGGGCGAAGTACCATAAGCTGCCCCATTTTGGTTTCGCGATAGAACCGTCGGTACCAGTATGCCGCCGATGCCAACTGCCAGCTTGCTTCCGAAGATGGCGGGATCAGATGCCGAAGCCAGCTTGAACGGCGCGCGTCGTCTCCTGCCTCGAAGATTGTGGGATCAAACCCACTGTCCGGATAGTCGAGGAACGAAATTTCTTCTCGAATGATCTCCTCTTCGTGAATCACAAAAAAGGCGTAGTTTTTGGTTGGAGTGGTATCAGATTCGCCGGTATCAAACCAGAACCATCGCGAGGCAAAGGGTTTGACGCCTTCCTTCTGCAAGTCAAGGATCGTTACTGCGGCTTTGAGATGAAACGTCGAACCACGCAACTCAAAGCTACTCTCATCCGTGACAACTCTGACAATGGTGAGAGTATCTTCGATCTGAAAATCTCTCCCTTTAACTTCATCTAGGAGTGCCGCTATCGAAATTTCTCGTGGTTGTTGATCCCCATCCCGCTTCGTCTGTTTAAGTGTGAGACTCAATGCCTTCTCGCCGAACGAATAGGCCACAGGTCGAAAGCCTTTCCAGTTCACGCCGAGGCCAGAGTTTGTCCGCACAGCGAGATTATACGATGGTGGGGAAATCGAGTTTTGCGACCAGTATGCGCGCGCGCGTGAGCGTCTACAGGCATACACGGGGCATATTTCGGCAACCCGTGCGCCCGTTTGGGCGGATGACAGCCGGATGCCCGCGTCAATCAAGGGCTTCAAATTCTGGTGACTCTGTGGTGACTAAGTGACTGCCAAACGGGGGAAAGCGAGTGCAAACCGGAGCGAGGTGGAAATCGACTAGAACCGTTGCCGTCATTGGGGGTTTGCACGATTTGCTCCATGCTGCCAAACCCTGCAAAACACCCCCTTACCCGCTTTCACGGCGATAACACGGGTTCGAATCCCGTCGGGGACGCCAAACTAAATCAATGACTTATCAAAAAATGAGTCAAAAAGTTTGCGTCCATTACCGGATAGCCTCCTCTTCCTTATGCTTCCCCGCCAGGGACCATTTGCACAATTCGGTGGTGTGCATTGCGCTTGAGTTCTATGACGCCTTGCGCGTAAATGTTCATCGTCACCGAACTATTGGCATGACGTAAAAGTTCCTGCACGGTCTTGATATCTTCGCCATTCGCCTTGAGCAGCGTATCCATCGTCATGCATCAGCGCTGGACGTTGCGGCCAGCTTTTCGCGCCATAGGGGGAAATCCGGAATTCGTGCAGTTCCGCAGCGTTTATGAACGTGCCAAACACATCCTTCCCCATATTTTTAACTCGGTAGAACTAAGAAATTGATTTTGGCATGAGGGATAAAATGAGAATATTATTATGCACATTGAAATCCATGAAGACCATGCGGCAATTGTGCAACAAAGCCCGAATAACATTCGCAGTACAACATCTCCATCATCTTTCAGCCATGATATTTTTGGTCTCGATGGCCATAAATGTTTAAGACGTTCCTCTGGCTGCGCAACAAAAACAAGAAGAAAGACGAGTTGAAATTCTGACGCGATTCCGGAAGGAAATGCCTTGAATCTCACTATTATTCGACTTACCCGCAGTCGTCATACACTCGCTTTTGCGATTCTGCTTTTTGTCTTTGTACTGCAACTGATTCATGTTGCCCGGATGTACTCGGCAAATTGGGACGAGGCTCATCACCTATATGACGGCTACAACATCCTAACCAGACATGATTACCGACTAAATGCGGAGGTTCCTCCCCTTGTAAAGCTCACAGCGGCATTACCTGTGCTGTTTATGCATCCGCAGGTTCCGTCCCATCAGGGGCAATCCCAGGCACAAAATGCATTTCTCGACGGGCGGGTATTTGTCTTTCGTAATGGCGGTGATCGTTTATTGTTTCCAGCACGTATGATGTGCATGCTCTTTACTCTTTTGCTCGCGTGGTTCATCTATGTTGCTGGGTATAGCCTGTTCGGCACCTTCGCCGGATTGATTGCGCTCTTTCTATTTGTATTTGATCCGAATGTGCTGGCACACGGCACGCTCGTTTCAACCGATCTGCCCAGTGCATGCTTCATTTTTGGAACCATATTCGCGTTCTATCTCTATGTACAAAGCCCCACGGTGGCACGGATGGTTGTCGTCGGACTAGCAGCCGGATTTGCTACAGTAACGAAATTTACAGGCATCCTGGTCGTTCCGATGTTATTGCTTCTAGCGGCAGCAGAGGCGGCGAACCAACAAAGCTTTGTTGTGATGAGGAAACGACTGGCGGCATGTATTGCCATATTTGCATGCATCTGGGTAATAATTTGGGCGTTCTATGGTTTTCGCTATGCGCCTGCGCCCGATGGTCTTGCCATCTCGCCTCCGCTCCGGCAGTACATTGCTTCGCTCCCCAACCATCACAACGCTGAAGAGTTATCGCTGGTGGCAAGGTTTCATATACTGCCTGAGGCTTATATCTGGGGACTTGCCAACACGAAGCACACTGAATGGGAATACACTAGTTACTTCTTTGGGCATGTATATCGACATGGTCCCTGGCAGTACTTTCCAGCTGCGTTTTTAATTAAATCCACGTTGCCGCTGCTCCTACTGCTTGCTTTAGCTCCATTTATTTGGCGAAAAACACGGACAGACTATCGACGCGAACTGTACTTTCTGCTGATTCCGGTATGTTTGTATTTTGCAGTCATCACTTCGTCGCACTTCGATATCGGAGCGCGGCACATGATGCCGATCTATCCTTTTCTTTATGTTTTAGCCGGTGCTACAGCAGCAATAACCTTTCGCCGTGGACGTATATCCGCGACGATAATATGCGCTCTCCTTATCTGGCAGATCGTTACGTCTGTACGGGTTGCGCCCGCGTATATGGCCTATGGCAACGAAGCCTGGGGTGGACCATTGCAGGTGCGCCGGTACCTGAGCGACGCAAATGTTGACTGGGGACAGCAACTCAAGGCGGTGAAACTGTATCTCGACGATCACCATATCACCAACTGCTGGTTTGCCTACTTCCCGGATGGGGCAGTGCAGCCTCAGGACTATGGTGTGAACTGTCATCGTCTGCCTACACCCAGTGGGCTGTGGTGGTTGAATCTACCAATGGACGTACCACCCGTCATTGATGGCACAGTTCTGATCAGCGAGAGCGACTTGGAGGGCGTCGAGTCGGGCGACGGCGCATTGAATCCTTACGATAGCTTTCGTCGCTTGCAGCCCAAAGCTATTCTTCAGGACGGTGTCTACGTATATCAGGGTCAATTTGCTGTACCTCTGGCCTCGGCGTGGGTGGATATTCGCAAATCGAGCGAACTGGCCAAGGCTGGACAACATGATGCGGCGCTCGATGAAGCCAGACAGGCTGTCGAACTCGCTCCGAATTCGGCAAGAACACAACTCAACCTGGCAGGCCTGCTCGCTTCCACGGGCGACTGGAAAGATGCATTACAGCATTACCTGCTTGCACAGGCCTCTGAGAAGGCAATTCGGCCTGATCTACAGGATGACGAACTAGAGCCTCCTATAGAAAAGGGAATCTCTACAGCTCAACATCACCACTGAGTGAACCATGAATATGACCATCAACGGACATAGGAAGCCTGCCGGATGAAGTAATGTAGGATCGACAACACAAAAAATTGCGCCTGCTCATATTGCTTCGGTTAAATAAATAAGAAGCAGATGAGTGTTTTCTTGTTTCATTTAGATTGCAAATAATTGGCTTTAGCACAGCGAAGGGGAGATCGCCTCTTCGCGCATGGTTTCAGCATGCTCGGCTTCGCGCATTGTGATGTGATTCTTAGCGACGAGGCGCGCCAAAGAGCTGGCTGGCAACGCTGCTAAAATGCGTGCGCGTCGACCAGCAATATCAACTAAATGGTCGTATGCCGGAACCCAGGAACTCCTAGGATCGGATCGCAGATTAGAGGGTGTTACGCCGTTGGAGACAATGTGCCAGTAGGACTGAAAGTCCTCAGCGGGATTAGGAAGTTGACGGCTCAGCACCCCGATACGAATCGTCTCCAGCCAGCAATCATAGAAGCGCTTGTGGAAGTACGGATCGACTCGCGCTTCGCACCACGATTGCATTTCTGAATACGAAGGCAATGTGCACGCGCCGTCAAAGACTTGAAGTATCCAAAAAGCAATTGCTTCGAAGTAGGGACAGGCCGTTCCATAACCGTCGGCTGTTGCGGGTGCATTGAGAATTGCCAAAGTTGGATCCTTGAAGTTGAAAAAATGCTCATATAAATGCTGAGGAGAAAATCCATCGATGAAGCTGTAATCGGGTGGCTGATACCCGGCGCAGAGAATTATCCTATCGTAGGTCTCGGTAGAGCCATCGACAAATTCTGCGTGCGAGGTCTGGCTCAGCCGGGTAACACCTGATCGAACCTGTACACGACCAGAAGCAACTGCTGCGATGGCCGTATCGTTTACATGGATAGCGTTATTGTGAAAGCTATCCGGGAGCAGGCCGGTACTACCGTACAGGTTCATATATTCCGGCATGCAGTCGTAAAGAAAGCGGAGATAGCGTTCTCGCCCCCAGCTTTGAACTTCGTGGCGCCCAATATACGAGAAGCAACCGTCATTTGGAACTTGGCCCCACATGCGTGGAAGCAGAAGGGCAGGTTTGCGAATGGACCAGTGAACCTGCGCAGCGGTTTGTGAAAGTTCGGCAGAGATGTCGGCACCGCTGACACCCCCACCCACCACGAGTACTTTCAGATTCGCAAATGGATCAGGTGTTTGATAATCCTTTGCTGTCAGGGGTGCTGAGCCTTTGTGTTCCACCAGTTTTGAGCGCCAAAGCTCCCCATTAGCCACAATGATATTGTCAAAACAATATATCTGGTCGCCATCGGGTTCGTGGGCAACCATTGACCAGCAAGGCCCCGTGCGGCGGACGGAGACTACCTCGGCGTTGAAGTGTATGTGTGCGTTTACGCCAAAGCGGCGACTGTAGGAGCAGAGGTATTCGTACAAGCCTTTACGAGAAAGAAACTCCGTACTTGAATCGATAGGCTCATGGTCGGAGTAGTGGAACGCCCTTCGAGAGGTTTGCATGTGGACGCCTTTGTAGGCTCCGTTAGCGTGCGGGTTCCAGATGCCCCCGAGATGACCGTATTTCTCAAAGATACTCACCTCGTAACCGCGTTCGATTGCAAGTTTGGCGGCTACTAGTCCTGCGGGTCCGGCTCCGATAATTCCAAGCCTTCGCGGCAGTGTCATGCTATGCTCCTGGTGTCAAAATATTGAACTGTTGGTGTGTTAAATGAAGAAGTCGAAATCATCAACAAGACTGTGCTGAGTTATGTGAGTACCAGCGAGTTGAGCTATTTCCATGTTGGTATCATGCCTTGGGCAGTGGAAGCTGCATTGGGTCTTTGGATTGACAACGCCGGTGTCTGCGTTCTGCCACATCTCCTCAAACGATTGTTCAGCCATATCCCCAATCTTGGAGAGAGGGTTGCCCCTGTGGGAAGGACAAACATATACACCTGTTGGGGTAATCGTGGTGCGGAGTTCAATGGCGAGGCACTTTTCGTAGCTCTTTGGCTGCACGGTGTTGCGGCGTTCGATCATCGCGGTAAACGTTGAAGATTTCAAAATACGAAAGTTATCATTTTCGAGAAGCTGTAGAGCTTCAAATTGTTCACGCGCGGAGCGCAAAAGTTCATCTGGAGTATGGAGGATGAAATGACCTTCATCAAAAACAGCCTTCACTTCGAAGTAGTCGCAGCCGATGTCTTTCGCAAGCTCTCCAGCGGCAAAAAGCTCCCCGTAGTTGCTCGCGACTACATTTCCTGCACGATCTGTTCGATACATCAGTAAAAAAGAGTAACCGAGCTTTCCCTGCTTGCGCTTGGCGAGTTCACGCATATTAGCGACGATAGATGGGAAGACGTGCGAAGCGCGGTTGCTGGGACGAAATATCGCGTGTGTTTCAGGTGTCGCGGCGTCCATGGAGACGCGAATCCATGAAACGCAATTCGCTATTTCCTCTAGATAGCGGTGAATAAGCGTGCCATTGGTCACAATGCCGATGTGGATTCCAGCATTGGCTAAAGTGTCTAAGACAATGCCGATGCTCTTATGCATCAATGGCTCGCCGCCGCCGATGATGATAACCGCCTTCACGTCGCTGGCCGCAAGTTCAGAGGCTAGACTTATAAGTCGGTCCTGTGAAAGCTGTCCGTTATTGAGAAGATTCTTACTAATACATTCGGGACAGGAGAGATCACAAAACGTCGTTGGATCAAGATCTACGACGAGTGGAGACCTGAGGCGCTTGCCATTAGCCACTTCAAGCACCGGAGGAAGGACGGAGCGTTGATACAGCTTATTGACAAGGTCGAGCTTCTTAGAAACTACTGCCGATAGCATTTCCACGGTGAACTCTCCATAACTCCGTTAATTAAAAGAATGAATTCGGAATTTCTCGAATGTTTGAGTCGATAACTTTTTCATTAGCGATACGGGCACTACAGGTCTAGTTTGTGCTTTCGAGAAAAGCTCAACCTGGGTTTTGTGCTTCCCCATAGCATGTAGTTTTGCGGTATGGTAACGGCTAATGTCTATAACTTCATTTTGCTCAAGATCGTTGACTTGCACCGGGACATCTAATCGATTTTGAAACTGAAACGCCTCTTCGACGTCCTTATCCCAGACAACATATTTAAGCAATCGGGGAGTAATTTGGAGTTCACGTACCGCATCCAGTACAGCCGCGCCCGTAATGCGATGATCGGCGTTGAGTTCACGATCTGGGTCGGGGAGGTAGATTGCGCTCACATCACGGTGCGTATGAAGAACTGTTCGGATCGCTAATGTAAGCGCATCTTTCTGCGAGGCGAGTTGGGTGTCCTGAAATTGAAGAAGGAATACGTTAGTATCTGGAACTCCCAGAGCAGCTGCTGCAGAGATAGCCTCCTTTTGGCGTATCTGGGCTAGCTCTTGGGGGCAAGGGTCAGAATGAATCCCGAGCACTGCCGCGTGGGATTCAGAACCGTCCGTGGAAAAGACAATGGACACCTGATCGCCTTGCTCACGATGGCGGCAGATAGTTCCGCCAACTGCAATGGTTTCATCGTCGGGGTGGGGAGCAAACACCAAAATAGTTTGTGATGTAGTCATTGCATCCTTGGGTTGAGTTGAGTCTTTGGTTTTTCCGCGAAGGTATTCTTCACAGAGCGGAAGATTCTGTTCGAGGATAATGTCGTTGATAACCCAAAAGTGGTTGTCTACGACCAGGGAAGTGATAGGGGTGCCGTGTTTGGTGGCGAAATAGAGATAGCTCACTCGCGCATCGCGCATGTTGTCGTCATAGCTTTTGCTGTGCGGATGATGAATAGACTCAGCATTGCGCGCGACGATAAACTGGCAGCCTATGCGGTGCAGACGATAAGCAAGTTCGACGTCCTCGCCGCCCCAAGTCATGAACTGCTCATCGAATAGGCCGGCCTGATGCAATACCTCTGTTTTTACAGAGACGTTGCATGTCCAAAATATGACCCAAGGTGCGGGGAGCCGATTGAAGTTGTCGCCGTACTTTGCATAGAATTCCTCGCGCAGATCCAGAAAAATATTTTCAGCCGCGAGACGCGCCAAGGTGCCATCTATATCGTCGGAATCGATATGTTCAACGATTTCTGCGGCATCCTCATTGTCTTCATTAAATCCACGAACATATCCACATATAGCAAGTTTATCCATAGAACTTTCATGGATTTGACAATGTTCGCGCAAACAATAGGAGGCGAGAAGCACGCCGGAGTCAACGAAAATACAGATAGGGCTTGTAGCTTCGCGGATGCCTATATTGCGCGCTCTAGCTACACGGTAGCCTTCGTCCGGGGTGTAGAAGTAACGAATATTGAGAAGGCCAGCAAATCCATGAACAAGCTCACGAGTGTTGTCGGAGGAACCGTCGTCTACCACGATGACTTCAAAATTTTCAGGAGTGATATCCTGGGCAACCAAAGAGTGGAGGGTAAGCGAGAGCAGGTGTGATCGATTGTAGGTAGGAACAATGACTGAACATCTCATAGACACGGAGACTCCCTTTGAAACTGCGCGTTCAGGCGCGTGCATTCAACCCTGATCGGTTGTCAGGAATTTCCCATCGGAGATCGCCTATGTCAAAACGAATCCGGGCTTGTGTGTGCAGCATAAAGGGAACGTTGACTTTGCTAAAGTCTGAGCCAGAAGCAGCGATGTCAGCTAGAGGTACCCGAAGGCGAATCCATTCGCCAATAGGGGCATTTTGAACGAGCGTTGTAGCATCGTAGATTCCTTTGCTTGGGAAGCAATTGTGAGCGGAGAATCGGACAGGTCCCGGCGAGAGTTCGTGTATACGGAGAGATAAGACGAGTGCTGCACCTGCAATGAGAAAACCGCGCATATCTTCGATATTCCAGCGCGGAAACTGGAAGTAGAGCGAGGCAATGCGACCGTTAAAGAAGACGTGAAAGGCATCGTTCTTCCCAAGGTAGTCGAACGGCTCAAGCGTGCCGAGCAAAGCATCTGTCGGTGCGTTGCGAGAAACATCGGCACCGACCCAGAAGCCGTTCCCAGCGATGCGACAGGTGAACCGCGGATCAGCGTTGGGTCCCAGCAACACCAGATCATTTAATGCCCGTGGAGGAATGGGGCTTGCGTCATGCTGATTAAGTGGATACAGGGGCGCGTCTACATGCGAATCAGGCTGATTAACTTGAAGGCCATAGCCAAGATCGAAAAGGATCTCTTGATCTCCTGCATACTCGGGATGAAGGTCATCCACCTTAGTGTCAAGAGCATTCGTTAGGCGGAAGCCATAGGGTGTAGCAGGCCAGGCGCAGGGCAATGTCCCTTGGAAGTCATGCCGTATAGTTCCGTCCTCTGCGCGGACGAGGAGGTCGGTGATACCCTCACAGGCCATGCCGGGCAGCCAGGCAATGACGAAGGCATGAGAGAGATTGATCTCCTCGTTCAGGTAGAGTGGGCGACCAGTGAAGAAGACGGAGACGATGGGTATCTTCTTCTCGTGAAGACGGCGTAGCAGAGCAAGATCTTCGGCGTAACTTGGCTTTAGTGCTGCATATTCGAGCGTATCCCACGGTCGAATATCTCCGAGCATTTCAGAGTAGGCGTCCTCTCCGAAAACCACAACTGCGCAGTCGACGGAGGACGGATCGAGCGATTCCCCAGGGTTTAGCTCGGTAACAGAGCCTGAGACGATTGCCTCGTGCAGGGCTTGGCCCAAAGTTGTTGCTGCGGGAAAATCCTCTTGTTGAAGCTCATTGCTATGCCAGTGCAGGCTCCACCCACCCATTTGCTTCGAGAAGCTGTGTGCCGCGCTACCCGCCAACAGGATGCGGGCGTTGGCTGCGAGTGGAAGAAGTCCGCCGTTGTTTTTGAGAAGAACTGCAGATTTGCGGACGGATTCACGCGCCACTTCACGATGTTGGTTGCTTCCAATAATAGAAGCCGCATTTTTGACGGCAGCGCGTTCGCTGGGACGAGGTCTCTCTGCGAGATGAGTACGATACTTGACGCGCAGGATGCGGCGAACGGCATCGGCGATTCGTTCGGGGGAGATGTGGCCTTCCTCCAGATCGCGTTTGGTTTGGTCGAGGATAGCTAGCCAGTCACCACGTGCCTCAACCATCAGCATGTCAGCTCCGGCGTTGATGCAATACCGGGCATCCTTGAGCGTGCATTTGGAAACCTCGCAGTGACCGTCCCAATCCGTGAGCACGATGCCATCGAAGCCTAGCTGCTTTTTGAGAACATCTGTAATTAAATAGCGGCTGCCATGTAGCTTGAAATTGTAGGCGGAACCCACCAGCGGGGCATGGTCATAATTAGTTTCGTGTTCCCAGGAACTAAACGAGACCATCACCACCTGAGCGCCAGCTTCGAGCGCAGAGCGATACCCTGCAGAGTGAAGCTCGATAAGTTCCTGCTCGGAGCAGAAGTTGTTTCCTCGGTCGATGCCCCAGCGGGTTCCCCCATCGCCGATCCAATGCTTGACGCTGCTGAGAACTGCGGTGTCGTGGCTACGAGAGGTGGCACCCGTGCCCTGTAAGCCGCGAACCATGGCTCCAGCGAAGTCCGCAACGACAGTAGCATCCTGCGCATAGCCTTCATAGAAGCGGCCCCAGCGTGCATCCAGTGGGACGGCTACTGTTGGCGCAAAGGTCCAATCCATACCGCTGGCAGCAAGTTCAGTAGCCGTGACCTGCCCAATGCGCTGAACAAGATCCGGATCGCGCGTCGCTCCGAGGCCTATATTGTGCGGAAAAATAGTTGCACGATGGAGATTATTATGGCCGTGGATGGCATCCGTGGCCCATGCGAATGGAATACTAAAGGGACGACCACGGAAGCTTTCTGCGGAGGCCATGAAGTAGCGATCAATCATCTCCGCCCATGCCTGCGGTGAACTAAACCGATCTTTATTGGGCCAAACGCCTGATCCGTTGAGTGCCGATCCAATTTTGTACCGGCCAATGTCGGCAGGATCAAGCTGTTGAACTTCAGCCTGGATCATTTGACCCAGCTTCTCATCCAGTGTCATTTGGGCCAGCGTTGCTTCAACCCAGTTTTCGCATTGCTCAGCATTGAAGTTCGCGACATTGATCGGCTCCCAGCGAGCGTGATCTGAGTTGCTGCCAGGATGCATCGAAGATAGCTTCTGGATGTGAACCTCTGCAATCACCGGGCAAATCCTTATTGTACTTTTCGTTGGTAGTTCTAAAATCTGAAAACAAATCTATCACGCAAGCGCAAATATTTAAACCTTTGATGATTGCCACTCTAGACAAAAACCTTGGCGGGGTTTTCGAATGCAGCTCTTAGCGTTGAGCAAGGAATTTCTTCCCAGTGTTTCGTAAAAATGAATATTCAGGTCGTTATCGCAGCGTTTGTTTGACACTATGTTACTCAGAAGTTGAGGACAGCATTGAACTGCATCTGTCGCGGCGCAGCAGCGGTAACTGGCTTGCCAAAAGCGGGGGAGGTGATGACGCCCTCGTAAGAAGTGAAATTGGGGTGATTTGTGAGGTTAAAAGCGCTCAGGCTCAGCGAGAGATTTGGCGCCCCTTTATGGGTTCCCATGTGGAAGTCGCGACCAAGGCGTCCGTCTAAAGTAAACTGAGCGGCGCCGCGAAGCGAGTTACGCCTGATACCTGCTGGACGATCATTCGGCGTTCCATCCTTGTTTAGGTCAGCGCCTGCCAGCTCTGTATAGGGCAGGCCGCTGGCAGCGCTTAGAACTGTACCTAGATTCATCTTCCACCTTAAAGGCCAAGTAGAGAGTAGCGATAAGTTATGGCGTTGATCGTAGCTTGAAACCGAAGCATCCTGCTCTGGAGCATAGCTGTTCTCAGGAACGTAGGAGAAACCATCTGTGTCATCGAACGATTTAGACAAACGGTAACGGAGTTGTTGAGTAAAACCATGTACCGCGTCAAGTTTTAGGAAGATGTCCAACGCGTCCGAGTGCGCATGCCCCTCGGACTGGCTGGATAGTACCTGCCCGAGTGCTGGATTGGGTGTAACGGTGAAGTTGGGCGGCAAGGGAGCATTGATGTCGAGCATTCGGAGTTGGTGCACGCCTGCATTCATTGTTCCTTGCGCAGAGACGGTCAGATTGCGTGCGAACTGTTGTTCGAGTGCGCCACTCCACTGTACGAGATAGGGAAGAGTGGCATTGGGCGCGATTGTGACAAAGGAAGGCGGCACATTTGCGATGCTTGAGATTGTGGATGAAGGGTTGTCAATCACGTAGCGATTGAGCCTGCGACCGTTAAACTGCAACAGGTAGGCGAGATCGGTGGTGAGGAGCCGATCGAAAAAGACGCCGCCGCCGATTCGAATCACTGTGTGCGAGTTCTTGCCGAAGCTGATGGCTAGCTCTGTACGAGGAGCAATATGGGTAGCGCGATTGTGGTAGACATTTTGGAAGTAATATCGCGCTCCGGTCACCAGGCTCACATGCGAGCCAATGCGATGCGTATCCTCTACAAAGAGGGCTGCGGAGAAGCTCACAAACTTTACAAGACCGTTTCCTTCGGTGATGGTGAAGAGATCCGGGTGCCCTGTCTGGTAAGCCTGCAGATTCGGATAAAAGTAGGTTCCGTCGCGATCCGTCTGATCGTTATCGGTGTGAATGGAAAACTCGGGAATGTCCAAGCCAAAGCGTAGTGTATCGCTCTTGCGACTCATCGAGAGTGCATCGTTGCCTGAGAGAATGTACTGACGGTACGAATGCGTTGCCTGCTCGCTGCCGAAGACAAAGGCTCCGGCCACATTCGTCTGCGGACCTGCAGTGGTATCAGCTATGTTGAGCGCTTCCTGCCCCAAGGCCACTCGGACCTGATTGAGCAGATGCGCCGAGATAAGATCCGTAGCTTGCAGATCGAGAAAATGGCCTGTGTATTCAGAAAAATCGGCGATGCTGGGCAGGTTCAGCCCTCCGACCGATCCATTGTGATGCACTTCGTCCGTTCGTCCAAAGGCAGCAGTATATTGCTTTCCAGACTCGTTATCGAAGAATAGAGCACCACCGATTTTATCGCGATAATAGGGCGTCGGGAACGGTTCCTGAAAACGCCCGGATGGCGTGATCGCATTTATAACTGCGTACTGCTCATCTTTCTTAAGTTGCCCTGAAACGCCGAACTGCAATTTGCGGATTGGCTTCACAGGCCCCGAGAGTGTTCCTTGATAGTCCTCTCTGTCTTCTGGCGGTTTCAACGGCGAAAAATCAGGAGTAGCGTCCCAGGCGTGCTCACGCAGTGCGAAGCTGACAGAACCATGTAGCGCTTTTGTTCCTGAGCTTGTAATCAGAGATAGCCTGCCACGGCCCGGAGTAGCAAAGGCCGGTGAATACTGTTCCTGATTGACCTGCAGTTGTTGGATAGCGCTGGGCGCTTGATAGAAGTTGCCGCCTTCTACGCCGTTAACGACGAGAGTCGTACCTTGTGCTCCAGTCACGGATGGATCTAGGAAGCGGGACATGAACGTCACATAATCCTGATCGATAATTGGGAGAACCGCCATCGAGGCTCCCGAGATTGTTTCAGATTCCTGGTTCTCCGTCTGGTCAAGATCCAGACCGTCGAAAGTGTTGTTAACGTTCACAGTTTGCATGACGTCAGCTATGTGCAAGTGAAACACGATATGCTTACGATTACCCGCACCCGTAAAATTTCGGCTCTCCGGTGCGAATCCCTCGCATTCCACACTGAGTTTTAACTTTCCTTGCGAAAGCTGTACGTGAAAGCCCCCATCCTTCGAACTAAGAAAGTGCTCTACGCTGCCTGTCGAAAGATTGTTTAAGGTAATCGGACAATCGGTTACGACCGCTCCAGATGGGTCGAGCACAGAGCCTGTAATCATTTCGGGGGTAGTCTTGGCAAAAATCCTCGAAAAACAAAGCAGAAAGGGCAGACTATAGACAATGCATAGGACGCTTCGTCGGAGCCATCGCCCAACGAAAAGAGAAGTAGCCCGGTGGCACAGTTTTGAAGAGAGAGGAGGGTAGCTCATCAATGCAATCGCAAATTCATGGACACAATTTTTATACCATAGTCGATAACCATCGACTGTAAGACTGAAAGAGAAGTTTAATGGGTGCTTGTATTTGGATGCCAGAGCGAGGTTCGTTTTGTCAGGGAATAAAGTAAGGCGGTATGTTTAATATGTGTGCGAGTGACACATCGTCGAGAGCCGATGCAAGCCGCTCCGATCATGATCGATATCGATCCGCTACTTCTAGCGGTACATAACAGAAGGGATGCGGGATGACATTTGTACCGGATGCATATAAGTTTATGGCAGAGATTTCTCTGCGGATATTGCGTGTCCTATAGGCAATTCAACTCGTGGGTCTCAGCTTGAACAAAAGATAGCAATAGGTAATATGCAAGGATAAAAACTTTCAAAAATCTCTGCTTGACCCGCTCTCTACCCTCAAAATGACTGTTTTGTGTGGAGCTCTAGGAAGGCACTGCGATCTTATCAGGCATTCTGGGTACGCGGTTCGAGTGGAGTTGAGGGGTTCTTGGTGCCGGACAAGCTTCCGAATATTAGTGTGCTCATTCCCTGGAAGGATCGGTCAGAGCTGGAGTATACGCTTGAAAGGAACCAATCGGAGTTTGAAGCCGTAGGCGCCGAGGTTCTTGTCATCAACTGTGGCGGAGATATTGAACAACTACTGAGTATGCAGCGGCGGTTGCGGATCCCCTTCCTTCGACTTATCGAAACCGCGCAGCTCTCTTTTAACAAATCTTTGGGCTTCAATGTTGGTTCAAGCTTTGCGCGCGCAGATCGTCTAATGATGCTGGACTCTGACGTTGTCTTTGAGCCAAATCTGATTGTTGGTATGAGGGAGAGGTTGTGTGCGGGAGTGTGTGTCGCAGTGGAGTGGATGCAGGAATCGTCCCAAAACCTCAAGCAAACCTTTACACCCCCCTCGCCGCCGAAAACAGAAATGATCCGGACGAACATCATGGAGTTCCGGTTTGCTGACGGGACGGCGCGCAATGTAGTGACGCATCGGTATAGCTTGTCCAAGCAACGGAGATCTGGATTGAGCTTGTTAATGATGGATAAGAGCGATTTTGTAGCGGTGGAGGGCTTTCACTCTGCCATTGGAAGCTGGGGGTGGGAAGACAATGACCTACATCTCCGATTGCAATGGAGGCGTGGGCTGACAGTGGTTGAGTATGGCACAGTGCATCACTTGAGTCATGATGATTCGCAAAGAGCGCTACAGGGCAGGAGCCAAATGGAGTCGCTGAATGCCAATCTGCTATCGGCAGTGAGTCGTTACGAGATCGGCGACCTGCTAGGAACGTACACGGCGGATGTTGCCCAATGGGCTAAGGTCGCCCATGAGATTTCGCTCTAGCGAACTGGAGAGAAGCGCACATGGCAGATGTACTATTGACCATCAATGGGATTGGCCAAGGCCATTTGATGCGCGGTTTGAACTTGTGCCGATGGCTTCGGCGCAGTGGTCGCCGGCCTTTGGTGATGCACCAGGGTTCGTATCCGGATGCAATCGCAAAAGTGTTTCCCGGGGTAAATCTGCCTACGGTATACAAACTAAATCCAGAACTGCGTGAGCAGATTCGAGGGCAGCTTACTGAAGCAGCACAGTTGTCTTCGCCTGCGCTCGTGATTGAGGACACGCACCCGGTCGAGCTTGATCTTCCCGATGAAATTGCGAGACTACTTGTGGTGCGTCCTACCATCATGGAGCACATGCGCATGCTCCACGAGAAATATCAGGGAATATATAAACACTTTCTTATCTGTGATCATCCAGACTCACCGACGTGGCCTTATGGCCCCGAGGAGACGCGCGAGATTTCGGAGTGGGAGCGATTTGAATGCCTCGGACCAATCTATCGCCGCAGTACGGTCAGGGGCGTGGCTTCGATTCTGCGTCGTTATGATCTTTGCTCCGGCCAGCCAATACTAGTGTTCTCTCTCGGTGGTGGTGGCGAGAAGCCAGGAAGTGGTGATCGCGAGCGGTTCCTGGTACGGGCGGAGCAGGTTGCGAAAGAGTACCGACGTGCGAGACCGGAGGCTCGGTGTCTTTTTGTTTGCGGCCCGCTCTTTCCGGATTCGCTTGAAGTTCCAGCTATCTTTGAACGAATACAACAGGAGCCAGAGTTTCCTTCATTGCTGGCGTGCGCTACTGGCGCTGTAATTCGTCCGGGGTATAACGCCATCTGGGAGTGCATTGCAGCGGGGACGCCGTTCTTGCCGCTACTAGGAACGACGTATATGGAGCCAACAGATCTTCGAATTGAGGCGATGCGGCGCTCCGGCATACCGGTGGTTTCAACTGTAGCGGAACTGGACGACCAAGAATTCAGGGCGGCATTTGTCGCAGCTTCTCGTCAAGTTACTGAGCGCTTTTCCGGTTGCCCCCAAACGCGATTTCTGGAGATCGTAGAATCGCTTGCTCCTGCTCATCGAATATTGGACCTGCCGCAGAAAACTATGTTGAAGGATACATCTGATTCGGCGGATCAGTGTACCCGTCACCTTGCGAAAGAAACGAATGGGGATTGTCAGCTGATGTTACAGCTGGATCATGTGACCGGGAACGATGAACATCTTCGCTGGCTCGCGGAGACACTCCGGCGACGTAATCTGTACCTCTCGCTTGCGGTAGTTCCTTACCTCTCTCGATTGAGCCGCGCATTTCTTGATGAAATCGATCCCGATCGACGATTTTCCCTCAGCATGCATGGATTCTGCCATCTTCGACGAGGGGCTCTCTCCAGCACCGCTGCCGAATTTACAGAGTTTGGGAGTGCGCAGGAGGGGATTCAGCGGTGGCAGCTTGAACTTGGCTTTCGCTTGATGCGGTTCTGTTACCG
>VFSW01004848.1_pt1 | contig 20018 bp, 20 predicted proteins | sample 5358111 | NCBI WGS metagenome assembly VFSW01 (sample SAMN11554181, study PRJNA540505) | mine drainage metagenome | isolation source: sediment from site ElyBrook_90M | place: USA: Ely Copper Mine, Vershire, VT | collected 2017 | reverse complement strand
GTGCGGAAAAGACGAAGCAAAACGCCACTGCAAGGATCGTAGAGCGACACGCTCCTTATTTTCCCGCCACCTTAGCTCAGCGGTAGAGCAACACTTTTGTAAAGTGAAGGTCCTCGGTTCAAATCCGAGAGGTGGCTCAAAAAAATATCGTCTCTCGGATTTGAACGGGAAAGAGGTCGGGAAAACGGGAGTTTTCCCGTCGCGGAGTACACGAACCGATGGGTTCGTGGGAGCGGCTTGCTGTAGAGCGAGCCGCGACGTTTAACTCCGAGAGGTGGCTCAAGAGAAAATTCGGCCCCCCAACTTCGGCCCCACACTTTCCAGCTACTTGGATATCCTACTTATCATAATGTAATAGCAATACCAATTGCGGTATAATTAAAGCGATGGATAAAAGAAAGTTACGAGATCTTTATGTTGATGAGGGGAAGTCTATGATGGAAATCGCTGCCGCCCTGGGGTGCTCTCTGCACAAAGTGGCGTACTGGATGAATAAGTACGGATTAAAGCGTAGGTCTCGTAGCGAGGCCATCTACCTTAGATGCAATCCGGGCGGTGATCCGTTCAAATTTCGAAGACCGAAAGGTGCTCACGAAGCTGAACTTTTCGGCATGGGCCTAGGATTATATTGGGGAGAAGGCACGAAGGCGAGCCTTGACTCTGTGAGGCTTGGTAACACCGATCCGAAATTAATATCCGCCTTCATGTATTTCTTAGTAACTTTCTTTGGCATCGATAGACGAGACTTGAGATTTGGTCTCCAGGTTTTCAGTGACATGAATTCATCATTAGTACTGGACTTTTGGGTAAAAAAACTTAAAATAGGCAAGGAGCAGTTTTATAAGGTTATCGTTACTCGATCAAGGTCCCTTGGAACATACCGCAAGAAAAGCCAGTTTGGCGTTCTCACAGTCATGTATCATAACAAGAAAATGAGGGATCTTTTAGTAGGCTTGTTGCCCAAGTAGTTCAACGGCAGAACGGATCCATGGTAAGGATCAAACAAGAGTCCGACTCTCTTCTTGGGCTCCAGTCGTGAAATAAGAACAATAAATTAAAAATGACGGATTATTTTGGTTTCGTGGCCGCTGGACTTTCAATCGTAGCGGCAAGCGTCGGGATAGTGATCCAAATCGTGAAGATCGCGAAGCTTAAAGCGTCCGATCAATTTTCCCTGCTATGGATGGTCCTCGGAATCATCACCTGGTTCAGTTGGACGATGTATGGCATCGAGAGTGGCGATGCGTACATTCTGGTTGCAAATTTCCTCGGTTTCGTGTTACAACTGGTATTACTGGGTTTCATTTTGAAATACCGGAAAACAAAGAAAAGAAATGGCACAAGGAAAATTCAGTGACAATTCAATACGGCTGAGGTGCAGCGTGTGCAAGCACGTCAATTATACCGTTCACAAGAACCGGAAAGCGGTTGACCGCAAAATCGAATATAAAAAGTACTGCAAGTGGTGCAAGAAATCCACTGTTCATAAGGAGGCGAAAAAGTAATTTCACGCTGCCTTTTGGTGTATAATCTCCATAGGGGAGCTTAGTTAAGTGGTATAACTGCGGTCTCCAAAACCGCTATCGGGGGTTCGATTCCCTCAGCTCCCGCAAAAATGGACAAAGAATTTCTCATCACCAGTTTGAAGAAAGATGGCTATTTGAAATCGCCGCTCATTGCGGACGCGTTTCGCGCCGTTGACCGGAAGGATTTTATTCCGGAGGATGTCCGGGATTCTGCGTACGAAAATATCCCGTTGCCGATCGGTTTCGGACAAACAATATCACAACCCTTGACCGTTGCATTTTTCCTCGAGCTCTTAGAGCTAAAGAGAGGAGAAAAAGTTTTGGACATAGGGTCAGGATCCGGTTGGCTTGCCGCCCTCATGGCATATTTGGTTTTGGATGAAGAATTAAAAACGGGGAAAGTTGTCTCGATCGAGCGGGTACCGGAATTGAAAGCGCTTGCGGAGAAGAATATTGCCCAATGCGAAAATTTGCGAGGCATCATTTCCGTTGTCTTGGGCGATGGGACGCTGGGCTTTCCAGATGAAGCTCCGTACGACAAAATCGTTGCCTCCGCTTCCGCCGAGGAGATACCCGGAGCATGGAAAGAGCAATTGAAAATAGGAGGAAGAATTGTAGCACCCGTGAAAGATAGTATTGTGGTCTTGGATAAAATTTCGAAGGATGAATTCAGTAAAAAACAGCATTTTGGCTTCAGTTTTGTACCCCTCGTAAAAGGATTGACAAATTAAAGGGGTCTGCTACAATGGGAATCACGAATGCAATTCAGATTACATACCTTAGGCGGTAGCCACAAGAAGTAGGCAGCGTCCGAGTCGTGTGGTTATCCGCCCGAATGGCGGATTTTTTGTTGCCCGAATGGAATGTATCTTGAAAACTGAATAACTCAAAAATTTACAGAGCAGTGAGCAAGTAAGTTTTTTGAGGTAGAAATTAGTTGTGCTTCATGTTTGCGATTCATGAAGCGAAGCTTTGTCGCAAGACAAAGTCAAATAAGGGTGGATGGTGGATGCCTTGACACTCAATGACGATGAAGGACGCGGCGTAACTGCGATAAGCCTCGGGGAGGTGTGTAGCAACCTTTGATCCGAGGATGTCCGAATGGGGAAACCTATAAGAGCAAACCTCTTATGTCTCTTTGGTTAACAATCGAAGAGAAGTGCACCCGGTGAAGTGAAACATCTCAGTAACCGGAGGAAAATACAACAATAGTAATTCCCTGAGTAGCGGCGAGCGAAACGGGAGGAGCCTAAACTTGCTTTTTGTCGCAAGACAAAAAACGGGGGTTGCAAGATAAGAACATCTTCGAGCTTGAAAAGCTTTGAGCTTGAGGGAAGAGTTACCAATTCATTGGTTAGCCGAATCTTCTGGAAAGAAGAGCCAGAGCGAGTGATAGCCTCGTAGGCGAAAACTAATGAACTCTTCGTTTTTATTCTTAAGTACTGCGAGAAAAGATAACCTTGCAGGAATCTGGGAGAACTATCTCCTAAGGCTAAATACATTGAGTGATCGATAGTGAACTAGTACCGTGAGGGAAAGGTGAAAAGCAGCCCGGTTAGGGCGATGAAATAGTACCTGAAACCATCCACTTACAAAGAACCGGAGCCCAACCCCGCAAGGGGCGGGTGACGGTGTGCCTATTGAAGAATGAGCCAACGAGTTTACGTGTATTGCATTAGTCTAAGTTCCGCGAGAACGGAATGAAGGCGCAGCGAAAGCGAGTTTTAATAGAGCGTTAGCAGTACGTGTAAGACCCGAAACCAAATGAGCTTACCTTGGCCAGGGTGAAGTTTGCAGAAATGCAGATGGAGGCCCGCACCGGTTAGCCGTTCAACACTATCGGACGAGCTGAGGTAAGGAGTGAAAAGCTAATCGAATTTGGTAATAGCTGGTTCTCTCCGAAATAGTTTTAGGACTAGCCTCGCGTGTTCCGCTTTGGAGGTAGAGCACTGGATGATGATCAAAGGGCGAAAGCTCGGGTCGTCAATCAAACTCCGAATGCCAGAGCGTTAAAGCGCGGGAGTCAGACTGCGGGGGCTAAGCTCCGTGGTCGCGAGGGGAAGAGCCCAGATCGCCGTCTAAGGTCCCTAAATTCTTGCTAAGTGTAAAAGGAAGTCATTATCCATTGACAGACAGGAGGTTGGCTCAGAGGTAGCCATCCTTTAAAGAGTGTGTAACAACTCACTATTCGAGGGTAGTGGCGCCGAAAATTTACCGGGGCTAAGCAAGGTACCGAAGACGCGAATTCGTTTTCCTTCGGGAAAACGAGTGGTAGGAGAGCATTCCCAACGCAGTGAAGGAGGATCCGTGAGGACCTCTGGAGTTTTGGGAAGAGAGAATGTTGGCATGAGTAATCGCAAAGCACGTTAAAACCGTGCTCCCCGCAAATCCAAGGTTTCCTCCGCAACGTAATTCGACGGAGGGTTAGGCGGCCCTAAGGCAATGGCGAAAGCCGTAGCTGATGGATAGCTGGTCAATATTCCAGCCCGCCTTTCAGGAGATACCGATGGAGTGACAAAGCGTAGTAGAAGGAGTGTCTTAATGGTTTGACATCCTTGACCGAGAATGGGTTCCAGGAAAATCCGGGATCCTGCCTTCAATGGCGAATTCCAGGGTAAAGGCCAGGAGCGGTTCTTACCGTTCCCAATTCTTCGAGCGCGCTTTCGAGAAAAACTTCTAAGGTGAGCCTGAGAGGCTCCGTACCGTAAACCGCCACAGGTGGATGAGGCGAGTAGCCTCAGGGGAACGGGTGATTCCTCGTTAAGGAACTCGGCAAAAAAGCTAGGCGTAACTTCGGGATAAGCCTTTCCGTCGCAAGACGGACGCAGCTAAAGTTTCTCTAGCGACTGTTTACCAAAAACACAGCTCCCTGCAAACTCGCAAGAGGACGTATAGGGGGTGACACTTGACCGATGCGAGAAGGTTAACGGTGGCGGTGGTTTGTAGCAATATGAACTGCTGACTGCCCGAAGCCCTCGTCAATGTCGGCGGTAACTATAACCGTCCAAAGGTAGCGCAATTCCTTTCCGGGTAAGTTCCGGAGCGCATGAAAAGTGTAACGACTGGAGAACTGTCTCAACGAGGAGCCCGATGAAAATGCGATACCCGTGAAGACGCGGGTTACCGGCAGCAAGACGAAAAGACCCCGGAAGCTTTACTGTAGTTTGATATTGGTATTAGTTTCTTGGTGCGTAGCGTAGTGGGTAGGCTTTGAAGTCCCGGTTTCGGTCGGGATGGAGCCGTCAATGAAACACCCATCTCTAAGGAATTAATGTCTAACTTCCATGGCAAAAACATGGGAGGACAGTGTCTGACGGGCAGTTTTTCTGGGGCAGAACCCTCCTAAAGTGTAATGGAGGGGTTTATCAAGGTCAGCTTAGCGCGGATGGAAATCGCGCAGAACGCGTAAAGGCAAAAGCTGGCTTGACTGCAAGGCCTACAAGCCGCGCAGGTGCGAAAGCAGAACTTAGCGACCCGACGATCCTTTGTAGGAAGGTCGGAGATATCGGACAAAAGTTACTCCGGGGATAACAGGCTGGTGCGGTCCGAGCGTCCCTAGCGACGACCGCGCTCGGCACCTCGATGTCGGCTCACCACATCCCGGGGCTGGAGAAGGTCCCAAGGGTATGGCTGTTCGCCATTTAAAGTGGTACGTGAGCTGGGTTCAAACCGTCGTGAGACAGGTTGGTCTCTATCTGCTGTCGGCGTGGATGTTTGAGGGAAGTCGTCCCTAGTACGAGAGGACCGGGATGAACGAACCTCTGGTGTACCGGCTTTGCCACCAGGTGAAGTGCCGGGTAGCTATGTTCGGAAAGGATAAGCGCTGAAAGCATCTAAGCGCGAAGCCTCTCCCAAGATTAGACATCATGAACTCCTGGAAGACTACCAGGTTGATAGGCTCTAGGTGTAAGATCCGTAAGGATTTGAGCCGAGGAGTACTAATAAGTTTACCTTCACTTTCGTGAACGCAAACGAGAGGCATTACTAATTTCTATCTCAAAAAGCTTACTTGCCAGGTAGTGAAAATTTGACTTCACTACCGTGCGGAGCAGGTCAAATTTCTACTGCCTGGCTTGCTCGAAAATGGAGTTTTTGTTTGCCGGTGTTTAACCGAGGCGTGCCCCACCTCTTCCCATTCCGAACAGAGAAGTGAAAGCGTTTCGGCCTCATGATACTAACCTTCGTGGTTGGGAAAGTAGGGTATGCCGGCATACAAAAGCTCCTTTTTTGTTCACTCCAGAGAAACTATCCCTCTCGCTCATAGGCCTCCGCATGCCAAAACGATCCTTCGCTCACACGCTCCTCGCCACCCAACTCGCCATTCGGCGGGGGGCCTGGCTCGGCACGCCCCCACACTTACCCTGTAAGTGTGGGGGCACGCGGCTCGCTTCGGTTGTTTTTGGGACATGCTCTGGCAATATTCGCTCGGTGGATATTTTCTCTGGAGTTCAGGCTCATTTAAAATTGCGGTATACTAAATACTAATGATTAAGTACTTGAGTTCGGAGAGTTTGAAAAAATTCTCGGGGAAGACGTGCCTTCTCCGCGTCGACTTGAACGTCGAGATTGGGATGCCGCTCGATTCGTATCGATTGGAAGCCATACTCCCCACTGTGCAATTGCTCCTCAAGAACAACGTACGGGTAATCCTTATGAGCCACCGGGGGCGACCCGCCCTCAAATCGGAGGGGCAAGCGAGGGGAGTAAGGGACGATTGGGATTTCGATAAGGGAAACCGGGAACTCAGATTAGCGCCTTTTGCGAAACTTTTAGCGAAGAAGATTAACGAGTCGGTCTGCCTTATTTCCTACGAAAAATCATTCACGCTCGATAAGAAAGGATTTCTTGCGGGCTGCAAGGAGCGAGTTTTTCTCCTTGAGAACTTGAGATTCTACCGTGGCGAAGAAACGAATGATGATCGCTTCGGAGAATTTTTGAGCACGTGGGGTAACTTCTATGTGAACGATGCGTTCGCGGTTTCGCACCGAGCGAATGCATCCGTTGCGGCGGTAACGAAATTCCTGCCGTCGTACGCCGGACTTCTTATGGAAAAAGAAATCAAGAATTTGGATAAGGCGATGAAGAGCAAAAACCATCCGTTTACCGTCGTCATCGGCGGTGCGAAGGTTTCGGATAAGCTCGGCGTCGTGAAATACTTTTGGAAAAAGGCGGATAATTTTTTGGTCGGCGGGAGTCCCGCGAACACCTTTCTTCAAGCTGAAGGAATGGATGTTGGTGATTCGCTCGTCGACGCCGCTGCGAAGCCGCTCATCGCGCCGTATCTGAACGCGAAAAAGATCCATTTGCCGGCCGATGTGAAATACCGTTCGACAAAAATATTGGATATTGGACCGAAAACCGTGAAAGAATATGCCGCAATCATTGAAAAATCGAAGACGATCATCTGGAACGGTCCCATGGGATGGTTCGAGCGGAAAGGATTTGGCAATGGGACGAGGGGACTTTGGAAGGCCATTCTCGCCAATAAGAAGGCGCATATTGTTGTCGGCGGGGGCGAGACCGTCACATCGTTAAAAACATTATTCCCCAAACCCCATCCCCTAAGCTCTAATCTGTTTCTTTCTACCGGTGGCGGGGCGATGCTCATGTATCTTTCGGGGGAAAAACTGCCCGGCATCGAAGCATTGAAATAGGGCATCTTGACTGCTAATTCGTTTTGTTTTAAAAATAATCCCAGCAGAAAAGTAACAATAAATCCTGGAGGAACCCATGAAAGCTCTCATTGTGGTGAGCAACCGTTTTTGGGGGCTTGCCGTAAGGGAAGTTGCCCGAAATTGCGGCTTCGATGTCGAAATGGTTGATCACGGTGAGGCTCTCATCGGCTTTCGGAGATTGAATCCCGATGTGGTTGTCGTTTGCGAGTACGAGCCTGAATCCGAAATTTTCAACGGGGAGTCGCGGGGGGTAAAGATTTTTCGATTGCTCAAAGAAATCGTTGTTCCCGGCCAAGTGTTGATCGGTGCGGGATTTGTCGGAAACGGCGACGGGAATCACTTTCTCCGCATGCCGTTCTCTGAAAAAGAGTTGCTGTTATCCATTAAAAGAAAGGAAGAGCCATGATCGGATTGCTGGATAAAATACTCGTCGTCGGCCGACCGGAAGACGGGTGGGTGAAAGTACTTGCCCAAGTTCTCGAAAATTGTTTCACCTCGGTCGTCTTTGTCGACCCGGAACACGCTTTTCGGACCTTCGACAAAGAGAGTCCGACCTACGTGTTGGTTTGCAACTGCGGCGATACGGACGCATCGACCCCCGAGGCGCAGGCGTACCGAAACATCAAGATACTCTCTGGGGAGCGAGTCGTCTTGCGGTGCGGCGATGAGGGGAATGGGGAAGATTTTCTGAAAAGGAAATTTTCCCTCGATGATCTCGTCGGGAAAATAAGATCTCTCGAGGCCGACTAGGCCTCAAAAAATTCGAAGCTGCCTGTCTTTTTGAAGGCAGCTTTCTGTTTTTTCGAATCACCCCTATAATAGGCAAGAATCTATCTCATGATATCTCCGCGACCGCGTTCTTGTTATACACCTTCGTCATCGCGTCTGGTTCCGGATGAAATTTGCCTATATCGCGGCCGGAAGATATTATGAGATAGATTCTCTATGAAAGATATCGTCATTCTCTACCACGCAAATTGCACCGATGGGTTCGGGGCGGCCTTCGCTGCGTGGAAAAAATTCGGAGACAAAGCGACGTATTTGCCGGTCGAGCACCAGGTTCCGCCCCCCGAGGGATTAAAAGATAAGACCATTTATATGGTCGATTTTTGCTACAAAGCTCCTGTTTTGAAGAAGCTTACGAAAGCAAACCGAGAAGTCGTCGTTCTCGATCACCATATTGGCGCGAAGGACGACATGAAAGAGGCAACGAGTTATGTTTTTCAAAACGATCACTCGGGATCGGTTATCGCGTGGAAATATTTCCACCCGGGGAGAAAAACGCCGCGCCTACTCCTTCACGTCGAAGATACGGATTTATGGAAGTTTAAAGTACTCCATACGCGGGAGGTGTCCGCGGCTCTCGAGCTCGTACCGTTCGATTTTAAAATATGGGATCGCCTCGCCAAAAGTTTCGAGTTGCCCGCCGCGCGAAAAAAATTCATCGAAAAAGGAGAAAATATCAGGGAATATCAAATGGCTGTCGTAAAACGAGTTGTTTTGAAGGCGCAGGAGGTGGAATTTGAAGGATATCGGACGTTTGTCGCGAATTCGCCGATTCTTGCCTCAGAAATCGGCCATACGCTGGTTTTGAAAAAGCCGCCGATCGCGATCGTGTGGTCGGCGGACCGAAAGCGTATCAACGTTTCGCTCCGGTCGGATGGAAGCGTCGATGTGTCGGTTTTGGCGAAGAAGTACGGAGGCGGCGGTCACCGATCCGCCTCGGGTTTTGCTTTTCCTTTGTCAAAAAAGTTTCCTTGGAAGAATGTATAGACTGGAGAAGCTGTCGGGATTTAAAGATTTGATACATGGTTTTTCTACCGTTTCCGACGGCAACATGTCTTTCCGGTGGGGAGAGGAAGGGGAGGTTATAAAAAACAAAGAGAAATTTTTGGCGGCGCTCAACGTGGATCCGGCGTCGTGCGTCAAGATGCAGGTTTTAGATGATGCGATCGTGAAGGAGGCCGACAGTGAAGAAGCGGGCCGAAGCATGCAAAAAGAGTACGTGCTGGAGGCAGATGCGCTTATCACCGACAGGAGAGGCTTATTCTTGTTTTTGGTCGTCGCCGATTGTTTGCCGACGATCTTTTTCGACGAAAAACGATCAGTCGTGTCACTCGCCCATTTGGGGTGGAAAAGCACCGATAAAAAACTCGCGCCGACAGTCGTTGGATTTATGAAGGAACATTACGGATCGAACCCCGCGGATATCGTCGTCGGTATCGGGCCGGGCGTGAAAAAAGAATCATACCGTTTTCCGAATCCCTTGAAGAGAGAGTTACGTGCGGAGTGGAAGCCGTTTTTGGACTGCTCGACCGATGGTTTCACGGCTATCGATGTGGTCGGATACAATCGGCGGCAGCTGATCGATGCGGGGGTCCGTGAAGAAAAAATTTTTGTGAGCGATGTCGATACGATAACGTCGCGCGATTTCTTTTCACATTACCGCGCACAGCGGACGGGGGAAAAGGAAGGGAGGTTTGCCGCAGTCGTAGGGATGGTATAATTAAGTTCAAAGTGTAAAGTTCAAATCTCAAAATTGAAACGTAAAGCTAAAAGCTAACGGGCTTTAAACTTCAATTTTGCACTTTGCATTTTAAGTTTTGAATTATTTAAATGCCTAAATTCATCATCAATACGGATGGGGGATCGCGGGGGAATCCGGGCAACGCTGCGATCGGCGCGGTCGTCGGCGGGAAAGAGTACGGGGAATATATCGGAAAGACCACGAACAACGTCGCCGAATACAAAGCGGTTATTTTTGCCCTCAAGAAAGCCAAGGCGCTTTTGGGGAGTAAAAAAGCGGGGGAGACGGACATAGAGCTTCGGGCCGACAGCGAACTCCTTGTGCGCCAAATGAATGGGGAGTACAAAATAAAAAACGAAGAGCTTCAGCCGCTCTTCATCGAGATTTGGAACTCGAAGCAAGATTTCAAATCGGTGACGTTCAGGCACGTGCCGCGTGAGGAAAACAAGGATGCGGACCGGATGGTCAATCAGGCGCTGGATACCCTGGTTTAGTAATACAATAGAAATACGTTGTAGTAAGTAGTAATACAATCGTACTACGCTGGCGTGAGCCAGCATATTACCACTATATTACTAAATTACCTCAGTTTCTCTTCCAGGATTTTTCTTGTGAGTGCCGGCTCGGCTTTTCCTTTCGTCTTGGCCATCACTTGCCCTACCAAAAATTGGAGGGCGTTTTGCTTGCCTTTTCTGTAGTCGGTAACGGACTTTTCGTTCTTTGCAATCACTTCTTCAATGATCTTTTGGAGTTCTCCTTCGTCGCTTAAGGCTTCCATTCCTTCGCTTTTCACCAAGCTTTCCGGATCGTCGCCCGTTTCGAACATTTTCGCAAGCAAGTCCTTGGCAAGGCGGCTTGTGAGCTTACCGGTCTGGATAAGGAAGATAAGGTGGGCGAGATGTTCGGGTTTTATTTTTACTTCGGCGATCGGGGTATTTTCCGTTTTCATAAGGCCCTTCAGGTCGCTCGTGAGGTAGTTTGCTAGAAGCTGGATGTCGCCCTTTTCCGTTTTTTCTTTCAGTTCCGATGCGGCCTCTTCGAACCAGTTGGCGAGTTCTCTTTCCGCAACGAGGGTTTCCACGATGTCTTTACCGATGCCATATTCGACGCCGAAACGGTTCCGTTTTTCGTCCGGCAATTCAGGTATCTCGGATCGTATTTCTCCCAAGTCGAATTTTTCCGGCCCCGAAAGCAGATTGAGCGGCGGGAGATCGGGTTCTGGGAAGTAGCGATAGTCGTTCGCTTCTTCCTTGATCCGCTGGCTTACCGTGACGTTTCGCGTGTCGTCCCATCCCCGTGTTTCTTGGACGATTTTCTTCCCTTCGTCCAAGAGTTTCGATTGCCGTTCGATCTCGAATTCGATCGCATCGTGAACCGCTTTGAATGAGTTGATGTTTTTCACCTCCACCTTCGTGCCGAGTTTTCCGGCACCTTCGGGGGCAATTGAGATATTCGCCTCGATCCTCATTTGACCCTTTTCCATGTCGGCGTCCGAGGCCTTGAGGTATCGCAGAATTTCTTGGAGTCCCTTCGCGAAGGAAACAGCTTCCTCGGCATTGTGAATATCGGGTTCCGTAACAAGTTCCATGAGGGGTAGACCGGCGCGGTTGAAATCGACAAGAGAAGTGCCCTCCGCATGACTTAAGCGGCCGGCATCCTCCTCCAAGTGAACCCGGGTGATGCGGATATCTCGAAGAAGTCCCTTTTCCACGATTGGGTGTTCGTACTGCGAGATTTGATAGCCCTTTGGAAGGTCGGGATAAAAATAGCTCTTGCGGTCGAATTGCGAGTAATCCGCTACTTTCCCCTTCAGTGCAAGGCCAATTTTCGCCATGAGCTTCACCGCCTCGCGATTTATGACGGGGAGCGTACCGGGGTGGCCGAGGCAAATGGGGCAAACGTTCACGTTCGGCCGTTCCTCGTCCGGGGCGTTTTTGCAGGAACAAAACATTTTTGTCCGCGTTTTGAGTTCTGCATGAATCTCGAGGCCGATGGTCGGAAGATACATAGATTTAGTTAAAAGTTCAAAGTTCAAATCTCAGAGTTGAAACGCAAAACTTGATAGCTTTTAGCTTCACTTTTGCGCTTTGCGGTTTGAATTTTGGGCTTTCTTGCATTATTATGATTCTAAACGATAACACACTGACGTGCAAAGTTTAGACAGATTTGAAAAAATACTGGGCATAAAATTCAAGGATGAGGCCTTGATTCGGGAGGCGTTGACTCACCGTTCGTATCTCAATGAACATCCTCACTGGGCATGGGGGCAAAACGAGCGCCTCGAATATTTGGGGGATGCCGTTTTGGAACTCTCGGTGAGCCGCTTTTTATTCGATGCATTCCCGGAATTTCCAGAGGGGAGACTTACGGGTCTCCGCGCGGCACTCGTGAATTACCGCATGCTCTCAAAAATTGCCTCAGAGATTTCTCTTGATACATTTCTGTACATGTCCAAGGGGGAAGCAAAGGACAGCGATAAGGCAAAGGAAATCATCATGGCGAACGCCATCGAGGCCGTAATCGGCGCGATCTATCTGGACCAAGGGTACGACGTCACCGATGCTTTTGTGGAAAAGTTTGTCATGGCACATTTGAATGAGGTGCTCAACTTCGGATTGGAGAAGGACCCGAAAAGCCGCCTCCAGGAGGTCGTCCAGGAGCGTGAAAAGGTGACGCCGACCTACCGCGTTTTGAAAGAGGAGGGTCCGGACCACAAGCGGACGTTTTACGTCGGCGTTTTCTTCGGCGATCGCTTGGTTGAAAAGGGCGTGGGAACTTCCAAGCAGGAAGCGGAAACCGATGCGGCCGAAAACGCCATGAAAGCGTTGGGAAAATCTCAGTGACCGATCGAATGAAAACAAATTTACTGAACCGTTTGGAGCTTCAAGGTTTCAAGTCGTTCGCGGGGAAGACCATCTTCGAGTTTCCGGCGAAAGTCGTCGGCGTCGTAGGACCGAACGGATCGGGTAAGTCGAATATCATCGACGCCATCCGATGGGTTTTGGGCGAGCGCGAGGCAAAGCAGCTTCGCGGTGAAGGCTTGGAAAATTTGATCTTTGCAGGAACGCCCAAAAAAGCGGCGCAAGGATTTGCGCGCGTCGATTTGGTTTTGGACAATAAGAACCGGGCTTTCCCCGTCGATGCGGAGGAAATCGTCCTCTCGCGGAGAGTTGATCGTTCCGGAACGTCGGAATTTTCTCTGAACGATGCGGAAATCAGATTGAAAGACCTCCTCCCGCTCCTTGCGCGGGTACGGCTCGGTGCCCGCGGCATCATGATCATTGGGCAAGGGCAGAGCGACATTTTTGTTATGAGTTCTCCGCGGGAGCGGCGGGAAATGATCGAGGAATTTCTGGGGCTTCGCGAATTCAGGATCAAAAAAAGCCAGGCGGAACGGCGGCTCGAATCGAGCCTCGTGAACATCGACAAGATCAAGGCGATGCTCGATGAACTCGCGCCGCAGGTCAGGGTTTTCAAAAAACAAAAAACCAGGCTTGAGAAGCGGTCGGAAGTGGAAGTAGAACTCAAGGGACTCGAAAGTTCTTATTACGCCTTCAAGTATTCGAAGCTCGATCGCGAGCGAAAAGCGCTTTTGGAACCGATTGCCGGCTTGAAAGATGAGCGGGAAAAGCTCGAAAAAAGCATCCAGGACGAAGAAAAGCTTCTGAATACGCTTTATAAGAACGACGACGGGTACGCCGCCATGAAAGAGTTGCGGGATCGGATGAACACGCTTATCGATGCCGAATCGTCGAAGCAGCGCGAACTCTCCCGCATCGAGGCGAAAATGGAGATCCAAAAAGAAGCGCCGCCGTATATTTATAAGCCGGTCGAGCTTCACGATTTCATCAATGAATTGAAGGCCAAGATGGAAGCGACGCTCGCGCTCGACAGCATAGCCGACATCAAAAGCCGTCTTCGGGAGTTGGTGGAAGGGGTCAAAAAATTCTTCTCCAAGAAAGAGCAACGGGAAGAGATTGACTTCACCGACGAGCGAGAAAAGCTTGCCAAGGAAATCGGGGAATTAAGATCGCACATTGAGGATTTGCGGAAAGAAGAAGAAGAAATTTCCCGGAAGGCCAGAGAATCGAATGCCGAATTTCGCGAGAAGGTCGGCAAGTTGAATGAGAAAAAGAACGATCTTTACGTTTTAGATCGAAAGGCTCAAGCCCTTGCCCTTCAACAAGAAACTGTCGAAATGAAACTCGAAGAGCTGCGGCGGGAATGGACTGCGCTCGGAAGAAATTTTGAAGATTTGAAGCGAGCGCAAACCGGCGCTGAGTTCGGCGAGAACGAACTCCAGGGGGCCGAGTCGAGAATGTTGCGCCTTCGAGGAGAGCTTGCTGCGATTGGCGACATCGACGAGAACGTTTTCAAGGAATTTGAAGAATCGGAAAAACGGTATGAATTCTTGGAGACGCAGCTCGCCGATCTCGAGAAGGCGGCCATCGATCTCAAAACGCTCATCAGGGACTTGGATCAACGAATCAAAGAGGATTTCAAAACTTCGTTCAAGGCGATCAGCGACGCTTTCAATGAGTATTTCAAATTGATGTTCGGCGGGGGAAAGGCGAAACTCGTCCTCGAGGAAAAAGAACGGCAGCCGCTCCTCTCGGAGGAAACAGAAGGAGAGCCTTCTTCTGCTGAGATCCCGGAGGACAAGGAGGAAAAAGAACAAGAACTCGGCGTCAATATTGATTTGAGTCTTCCTCGGAAGAAAATCACGGGCGTTGGGATGCTCTCGGGAGGTGAGAAAACGCTCGTTTCTTTGGCAGCGCTCTTTGCCCTCATATCCATATCACCGCCGCCCTTCCTCGTTCTGGACGAGATCGATGCGGCGCTCGACGAAGAAAACGCCCGCCGGTTTTCGGAACTCATCAAGCAATTTTCGACGAAAACGCAGTTTATCGTTGTGACGCACAACCGCTCGACCATGGAGGCGGCCGACGTGCTCTACGGGATCACAATGGGGGACGACGGCGTCTCGAAGGTCCTTTCGCTGAAGCTGGAGGACTAGAATAGCTCGCCAAGTACCCGTCGCTCAGGCTGTCTCCGGGGCGACGCCCAAGTCTTAGCCTTCGCGAGGGTGCCCAGCTCGCTGTTCTTATTACTTAAGTTTCAGTTCAAACACCTTCTCGTTTTTATTGGTGGGGGGTTGATTTTTAGGCTGGTTTTCTGTAGGATTTAAAGACTCAAATGTTGGCTATTAAATTCAAGAGAACGGGCAAGAAGCACCAACCTTCCTACCGGATCATCGTGACCGAAAAGCGGCACAAGATCTTCGGGCGGTTCGTGGAGGATTTGGGGTGGATGGATCCGAAGACCGGAAAGGCGGAAATAAAGAAAGAACGCGCCAAGTACTGGGTCAGCGTCGGAGCTCAACCCACGGACAGCATTCACAATCTTTTAATCAGAGAAGGCGCATTGGAAGGGAAGAAAATCCCGGTCCACAAGAAACCTAAAAAAGAAGAGGTGAAAGCGGAGGTCACTCCCGCAGCGCCGGTTGCGCCGGCCGTAGCTGCCCCGGCTCCGGAAGCTCCGGCTGCCCCCGAGGCATCGGCTTAAAATTCGAAATCTCCATACGGTATAATAAAGAAAAGCAGTGAAAGGTCGGGTTTGGTGATATATCGGTAATCAAATGCAAGATACGAGAGACAGAGATTTCTTGGAAACGCTCGTGAAGTCGATCGTTGATCATCCGGACGATGTGAAAATTGACCGGCGCGTGGACGAAATGGGAGTTTTGTTGTCATTGCAGGTGAATCCGCAGGATATGGGCCAGGTTGTCGGTCGGCAGGGTTCGACTGCGAAGGCCATCAGGACGCTCCTTCGGATCGTTGGCATCAAAAACAACGCCCGCGTCAATCTGAAGATCGAAGAACCGGAAGGCTCGACGAGAGGTCAGGACCGAGGCGAAGACAGGAACTAAGATAAGAGATTGAATCTATCTCATCCAGCCCCGATGTTATTCGGGGCTGTTTGGTTTTTAAGATGTAGTAACACATAGTAATAAGGTGGTAATACGGTAGTAATTTATTGGACAATGAATTACCATTTATTACGTGGCGCAGCCACGAATTACAACTTATTACTTTCCTCCATGCTCACCTTTCATATTATTACTCTGTTCCCGGAGGCGATTGAGGACTACCTCCATGCATCCATTTTGGGGCGGGCGGAAAAGAAGAAGATTGTAAAGTTCGATTTGGTGAACTTACGGCACTTCGGCCTGGGAAAACACAGGAAGGTGGATGACAGACCTTTCGGCGGGGGAGCGGGAATGGTTTTGGGAGTTGAGCCGATTAAGAAGGCAATTAACTCAATTTTAAATCCAAAATCCAAAATCTTAAATCCTAAACAAATTCGAATTTCAAAATCTAAAAAATCGAAAACCCGCATTATTTTGTTTTCAACCAGGGGTAAGAAATTTGTCCAGAAGGATGCCAAACGTTTGTCAAAATACCAGAATCTTATTCTTATCTGCGGGCGATACGAAGGCGTGGATGAGCGGGTAGTAAAGTATCTCGCCGACGAAGAAATTTCTTTGGGTGATTTCGTGCTTGCGGGCGGAGAACTTCCGGCGCTCATGGTGACCGAAGCGGTGAGCCGGTATCTGCCGGGCGTTCTTGGAAAATACGAGTCCCTTGAGGACATCAAAGGTTCATACCCGGTTTACACTCGCCCGGAAAAATTCGGGAAGTGGAAAGTTCCGTCGGTACTCCTCGAGGGGAACCACAAAAAGATAGAAGAGTGGAGGAAAGAACACGGAAATAGATAGTGATACGTAGTAATAAATTGAGATACAGTTGTGCTAATTATTACGCGAGCGAAGCGAGTTTATTACCATTTATTTGGCAGCGGAGCTGCCCATTTCAATTATGAGCTTTTGACAATTCAGGCGTTTTTCTGTACTATTGGAGGTACTTCTATGTTGACCATTGATGATCAAGATAAGATCGTGGAAATGGCCCAGTCGGGCATTTTTTACGGCCACAAAAAGACCAAAACCCATCCGCAGATGAAAAATTTCATCGGCGGGCGGAGGAATGAGATCGAGCTTCTGGATCCGGAAGCGATGGTTCAAAGCTTCAATAAAGCCGCTGAATTTTTAAAGGGGAAGCTTCAAAACGGCGGACTTGTTCTTTTCGTTGCAACGCAGCCGGCCGCCAAGGAACCGGTTCGGGCGATGGCCGAAGAGTGGAAAATGCCGTTCGTCGATTTCCGATGGCTCGGCGGAACGCTTACGAACTTCGGCGTCATGCGGAAGAGAATCGACTACTATGAGAGTTTGAGATCGAAAAAGGAATCGGGGGAGCTCGCGAAGTACACCAAAAAGGAGCAAGCTCAATTTTCCAAAGAGATCGCAAAGCTTTCGAGGAACTTCGACGGCATCAAGAATTTAACGAGGATGCCGGATGTCATTTTCTTGGTTGATACTGTGCTTCACAAGACTGCCGTTGCCGAAGCGAATAAACTCAACATTCCGGTTGTTGCCGTCATGGATACCGACGATAATCCGGATTTGATCCGGTACCCGATTTTGGCGAACGACCATGCACGAGCGAGCGTTACGTTTGTTTTAGATCTTTTGAGGGGTGAAATGAAACCGGGTACAAGTGAAGGGCATGAGTAACAACAACATCGTAAAACTCAGAGAGCAAACGGGAGCAGGGGTTATGGAATGCAAGCGGGCGCTCGAAGAGGCAAAGGGGGATTTCGAAAAGGCGGCCAGCATCATCAGGGAGCGGGGGCTCTTGAAGGCCGAGTCGAAAAAAGAAAGAAAGACCGGCGCCGGGTTGGTATACACCTACGTTCACAACGATCGGGTGGGCGTTTTAATGGAACTTCGCGCCGAAACCGACTTCGTGGTCCGCTCCGAACCGTTTCGGGTACTTGCTCATGAGCTCGCCATGCAAATAGCAGCCATGTCCCCGGAAGACGTTCCGTCACTCCTTACGCAGCCCTACATTAAAAACGAATCGACGACGGTCGGCGATTTTATCAAAGAGACGATGGCAAAAGTGGGAGAAAACATCGCGGTGGAGAGATTCATGAGGTACGAGATATAGCAATGTTTCGTTTTATCGTTCAAACCCTCGTTATGATCGTGCTGGCCTTTCTGGTCTACCTCTTGGCCGAGGCGTTGCCGCGGGTGACCGACGAGGAGATCGATGTTTTAAGGGCCCGCCGATCGAGCCGGCTCGTTGGCTACGTAGAGCGGAGCGATGAGGCCTTGAAATCGTTCACCGAAAAATTTCTCCGGAAAGCCAAGGTGTGGCTCCTCCAGCTCAACAATTTCATAGAAGCGAAACTCAGCAAATTCAAGAAGGACAACGGTAAGACAACGACGCTGCCGGAACAAGAAGAGAAGAAGGAAGAGTAGGAGTATCTGATCTTGCCGACCAAACCGTCTCGGAGACCGAGCGGGCACGGTGGGAAAGACCGGGCATGCCCTCTCGGCACCGGGCGTTCATTGACTCCTGCGGTCAATGCCGCCCTGCGCTCTCGGCTCGCCATCCCTTCGGAAACCAACCTGGCTAGCCTCCGAGAGCTGCCGAACGAACATGCCCGGTCTTTCCCGAGCGAGGTCGAGAGCGAGCGACCAAGTCTCGCTGGGACTTGGCATAGCGTGTTGGGGAGGTAAGATCAGATACTCCTTGAAGAATTGTTAATAGTTGTTAAAATGTTATCGGTAATGCGCAGGTGGCAGAGCGGTCAATTGCATTAGACTGTAAATCTAACGCCTTTATGGCTACGAAGGTTCGAATCCTTCCCTGCGCACAAATCATAAAAACCCATTCTTGCGATGGGTTTTATGATTTTTTTGTGGGGGATTCGAACCTGGGAAAGAGGTCGGGAAAACGGGAGTTTTCCCGTGGTGGAAGCCTGCCTGCGCACATCAAACCCCCGACCCCCGTCTGGGGGTTCTTTTTATTATCCGGTATAATAAGGTCAATGAAGCGGAATAGCGGGCAAAGCTTGATCGAGGTTTTAATCGGACTTGCGATCGGTGCACTTATCATCGGCGCGGCGAGCATCGCCATCGCGTTCGTGCTTCGGGCCGGTTCCACAACGCAAACGCTTACCACGGCGACGGAGTTGAGCCAAGATCTCATGAATAAAGTGAAATCTCTTGCTCTTTCCAATTGGAACGGGGTTTATGGCTTGCAGCATGGTTCGACATCCACGTATTTTCTTGTTGCTTCCTCGAGTGGTTTTGTGGCTGTGCCGGGAGAAGAAGGAATTATCGATGGGGACATCCGGAATGGTCTCGTGGGTCGCTGGGGATTCGACGAAGGGACCGGAACGTCGGTTACTTACGATGAGTCAGGGAATGGAAATGACGGGACGTTGATAGGTGGGCCAGTATGGGAGGCGACTTCAGCGTGCAAGATAGGTTACTGTTTGGGATTTAATGGAAGCAGTACTTACGTCAATATGGGAACTAGCACCATTTTTCATTTTGGCGCGAATCAGCCATTTTCCATAACGCTCTGGTTTCTTAAGTCGGGAACCGGTGGAACGCGTCCCAGGTTGATTTCTAAAAGAGTTGGAAGTATTTGGTATGAGATTTACCTCAATGATCCCAACGGTAATTATATTCAGGCATCGGTTTCTTATAACTATTCAAGTGGTATATATACAAACGTCGGGCAGGTCCCTGTCAATTTAAACCAGTGGTACTTTGTCACTTTCGTCAGAGATACAACCGCTGGTGACGTCTATCTATATGTAAATGGACAGTTGCAAGCTAGTTCAACTGACGCTACTGTCAATTATCCCGTTGACGACGTTAACGCTCCATTAATGACGTCGTATACGACTGGCTCGATACTCAACGGCTTGGAAGATGACATTCGCGTTTACAACCGCGCCCTTTCGGCAAGTGAAATCGAACAGCTTTACAACAGCAATGTGTTTCGGAGGTACTTTTACGTGGACAATGCGTGTCGATCGATCAGCAGCACCTCGACCTCGCCGCTTGCTTCGTCTACAACCTGCTCTGCGGGCTACTACAGCGATCCTTCGACGCAAAAGGTGACCGCCGTTACGGAGTGGGATGCGGCCGGAAAAACGTCCAACTTCAGCTTGTCCGACTTCGTTACGCGATGGACGAATTTCGTGTTCGATCAAAGCGACTGGTCGGGGGGCGCGAATCCAAACGGCGTCTTCGGCGTACCCTCGAACCAATTTGCGTCATCCGTGAACGTTACGGCAACGGGGACGCCCTTCGGCGCAATTCAAATTCAAAACTTGTCGCAGCAGTAGTGAAGTATAGAAATATAATGG
>VFSW01004847.1_pt1 | contig 20019 bp, 13 predicted proteins | sample 5358111 | NCBI WGS metagenome assembly VFSW01 (sample SAMN11554181, study PRJNA540505) | mine drainage metagenome | isolation source: sediment from site ElyBrook_90M | place: USA: Ely Copper Mine, Vershire, VT | collected 2017 | reverse complement strand
GAAGCGACTTCTGTGGAGGGTTCACCAAAAGTGTGCAATGAAGTTTGACAGAGCAGTAGGGACCGATTCATCGCGTCCGTCATGCCCAAGCACCAAATATATCATTACACATCTCACGTGCCAGAGGAAAGTGAACACGGTTGGTGTGGGAGTACGGACGCGATGAATCGGTCCCTACGTGCCTTTCCGGCATTTCAGGCAAAACAATACAACCTCCACGCCTCAGATGGATTGCATCTATTTAATTTAAACGGTTTTGACCGCAAGGGGTTGCCCGTCCGTTCTCAGCGTGCGCCATCCCATGCCTTGCGTTCGATTGGGCGTGGGTCGGTAAGCATTTCCCAAGTAGTGTCGATGCGCATCACCGACCGCTGTTGCACGCTATAGGGAACCCAGCCGGGATTGCCGGTTGTGGCGAAGTTAATCCAGGTCTTGTGCATACGTGTGGCAAGCTCGGCTGGCGGATTCTCGCCCACGAAACCCTCAGGACCACTCAGCCAGGGCGTGTCGAGGGCATCAAAAACAAAGCCCAGTTCCAGACCGTGACAGGCTCCCAATCTGCCGCCGCAGGTGGGAGAGGGCCAGGCAAAATCATAGACATAGGTGTTAGCGGAGTGCGCAGCGTGCGCTTCAGCCAGACGGATGCTGGGAATAGTGAACATCCAGTCGCTCATGATCGCTGACAGTAACTCGCCAGGAGAGGCATCTGGACGGCTGGCACGATATGTGGCAATGAGTTTGGCTGGTTCAGGATGCCGACCGATGATGCTGGCGTATAATTTCTCGTCGCTATCGATAAGATCCACAACGCCTGTAGGGACATAGTAAAGGTTCATTTCCTGGCTATTCGTGCCGACCAGCAGGTCCACGTTTGCCGCCGAGCCTTGTCTGACGGTTTCTACTGGCTGAGTGGAGAGCAACTCGCCATCACGCACTGGCAGGAATAAGGTCAGTCCGCCCGTTGTGTCCCTGTCTTGTTCTGTACTCAAATCTAGTGGGGTAGAGAGCAGTTGGGTCTGTGCGGCAATCACCTGCTCGAAGGTGAGCGCAGCAAAATTTTCGCGCGTGGGTTTGATGCCCAGGATTTCACCCAGACGCGCAGCAACACGGCTAGCTTGCTCCTTGCTCAAGGTATGCTGGGCACCGCCGCTCTGGCTGATGGCGCGATGAAAGAGTCCGACGGCAGAGGGGATGGCCAGCAATGTATCAACGCTGAGCGCACCCGCCGACTCGCCAAAGATCGTCACATTGTTGGGGTCTCCACCAAAGGCAGCGATATTGTCTTGAACCCAGGTGAGGGCCGCAATCTGGTCGCGCAGCCCCAGATTGGTCACACCACCGCTGAGAGGCAGAAAGCCTTCGACGCCAAGCCGATAGTTGAGTGAGACCATTACCACGCCGTCACGGGCAAAACGCGCCCCATTATAGAGAGGCGTTGAGCTGCCGCCCGCCACGAATGCGCCGCCATAGATGAAGACCATTACAGGTAGTCCGTGTGTGCCTGGGTCAGGTGTCCAGACATTGAGCGTCAGGTAGTCATCCCCTTTGCGCCAACTCTCACCGGCAATGGGACGCAGGTCCAGACCCGGCAGTCTGCGCGCGGAAGCATCAGCCTGCGGCGGAGTTGGAGAAAAAGCACTGGCATCGCGCACGCCATCCCACGCTTGCGGCGGAACTGGTGCGGCAAAACGTCGCTCCCCCACTGGCGGGGCAGCGAACGGAATGCCTTTAAAAGCTGCCATACCTTGCTCGATACTGCCGCGTACCATGCCTTTGCTCGTCTTTACAATCGGTTCTTCCATTGAACGCATCACTTTCTTTACAACAGGCTATCACTTCGTGTCGTTACTGCTGCGCCAAAGCTCATCTGATAATTGATGACCTCGTTCTTCCCAGTATAATCCCTGGAGCGGGCCATAACAAGCGAGATATAATAGTATGCACATGAGTTGCATATTCACGAGGCGAGAGAATCTGTTAGCCTCAAGTTTGCCATGATTTAATACTCCCACGTTTCGTGTCCCAGGGGGGCGCGATTGAGTTCTTCGCGGTAGTGTTGCCAGAGGGGGAGGAAGCGGTTCATGTACGCGGTAAATTGCTCGTTGTGGTGGCGTTCGAGCAGGTGAACCATTTCGTGGACGATGATGTATTCCAGACAATGCTGCGGTTTCTTGCTCAATTCGAGATTCAGCCAGATACGACGGGCCTCGATGTTGCAGGTACCCCATTTGGTCTTCATCTGCTTCACGTTCCACTCCGCTACCTGTACACCGATGATCTCCTCCCATTTGGGGATGAGTGGCGTGATCTCCGCTTTGAGTTGGCGGCGATACCAGTTGGTCAACACGTGTTCCCGTTCCGCTGTATCGCTGCCGGGGCGCACAAGGATATCTAGGTACTTGTTATTGCGAATGCTGATCGCCGGCACGCCTGCACGTTCCTCAACATTGAGCAGATAGCGATGGCCCTGGTAGTAATGGCTCTCGCCGGAAACAAACTCGCGCGCCGATTGCCGCTCCTGCCCTTGAAATTTGGCCTGTTGACGCTCAATCCAGCCGAGCCGCGAGATGGTAAAGAGGCGCACAGCCTCGTCGTTGACGCGCAACGGGGCGGCCACGCGAATACGCCCATGTGGGGGATAGACGGCGAGGTGCAGGTTCTTGATGTCCTTGCGCACGACATCGACGACAAGGCCGTGCACGGTGATCTGGTGTTTCTCCTCAATACTCATACTGATTTTTGGCAATCTCAAAGATGCGCTTTCCTAATTCATCATCTTGTAACGTTTGCTGAATGGCGTAGAGGACCTCTTTTTCCTTGACCATATTGCCCCGCCAGCCATCTTTTTTCGTCTCACGTATTTTAGCATCGACCGCAAGGGCGCGTTGCTCATCGTTGCCCAGATTGAGATACAAAGCGCGTTTGGCGCGTGTATTGAGCGCGGTGGGATAGCCGCTCGCACTCTCAGGATGTTTGACCCGACGCGCCAGTTCGATGATCTCTTGTAGATAGTCCTGATAGTCTTTCGCCTGCTGCCGCCGCTCTTGTGTCAGCGTATCGAGCAGCTCCGACATCCGTTCGTAGTACAGCGGGTTGGTCGGCATCTCTTCAATGATGACGCGGCGCAGGTTATTCTCAATCGTTTCCGCCATCGCACTCTTGTTGCCCTTGATGCCGGAGGGCAGGTCGTCCAGGCCCGCGACACCCCGCTTGACGACCAGCTCGATCAGCGAGAGATCATCCAGGCCGGAAACTTTTTTGCTCTCGTCGGCCCGGATGTAGGTGTCAATCAGGTGGCGCATGGCTGGCTCATAGAGCTTGAGATCGGGGAAATCGCCGCTGGCACGCCTGACCTCTTCCCGCACATGAGTGTAGTAGTCCACCTCATCATGAATCTGCTGGCTCTCCTGGGAACTATAACCCGCTTCGGGCATATCGTTGGCGAGGTTCGTGTAGGCCCGTAGCAAGGCTGCGGTGAATTTGTAGAGGGTGACCCGTTTGGGTTCGTTGTCTTTGAGTTCTGTTGCGTTCGTTGTGTCGCTTGTGCAGAAGTAGTGCAAGTAGTCTTCGGTCGCTTTTGGCGGTGCTACTGGCTCGCATAACAGCTTGATCTGTTCGCGTGCCTCTTCCAGGCGTTCGCGCCCCGCGATGATGCGGTCCCGCAGCAGGCCCTGAACATCTTCTTTGTCGTAGCCGCTCAAGGCATTCGAGGTGTAGTCGCGAATGGAGCCTTCCAGACTCTGGAAGAGATTTTGATAATCGACGATGTAGCCGTAGTCTTTATCCGCGCCGTCCAGGCGATTGACGCGACAAATCGCCTGAAACAAGCCATGATTGTGCATCTGCTTGTCGATGTAGAGATAGGTGGCGGATGGTGCGTCGAAGCCCGTGAGCAACTTGTCTACGACGATCAGCAGACGCATTTGTCCGGGCTGCTCGATGAATTGCTTCTTGACGTCTTTCTCAAAGGCTTCGGGCGTTTTGTCGCCCAGCATTTTCTTGTAGATCTCGTATTGGCGTAACTTCTCCGTTCGTCCCTCGCCACTCCTTTCGCCTTTGGCCTCGCTTTTTGTGGGTTTGTACGAGGTAACGATGGCACACTCGTGAAAGCCCTCCGCGATGAATATCTCATAAATCTTGCAGGCTTGATAGATGCTGTCCACCACCAGCAACGCGTTGCCACGCCGACTCGCCAGACGCGATTCACGCTCCATGTCGAGTAGAATGTCATCAACGATCATTTTGAGCCGCGCCTCCGAACTGAGGACCTTCTGCATCGTGCCCCATTTTTGTTTGAGCTGTGCGCGCGCGGTCTCCGTCAGCCCCCTGGTCTTGGTCTCGAACCAGTGATCAATGCGCTCCTGTGAGCCGATATACTGGTTGATGTCGCGCGCCTCGTAACGCAGGTCCAGCACAACCTGGTCCGCAACGGCCTCGTCGAAGCGATAGGTGTGGATGTATGTGCCGAAGATTTCAATGCTGGTCTGCTTGTCGGTTTTAAGTAGCGGCGTGCCAGTAAAGCCGATGTACATGGCGTTGGGCAGGACGATCTCTTTCATCGCCTGACGCAGTTTGCCCGACTGCGTGCGGTGACACTCGTCCACAAAGACGAAGATGTCGCCCTGTGCCTTGAAATCGGGCGGCAGATTGCGTTTGACATCCTCGATAAAGGACTCCACATCCGGCTCATCGCCGTCCTGTGTACTCTGTGTGCCCCTTTTGCCGCTTCTGCTGCCAAACTTGTGGACGAGCGAGCAGAGTAGCCAGGGCGTGCTGCTACCCAGTTTTTGCACAAGGTCTTTGCCGCTTTTAGTGCGCACGATCTCCTCCTCGACGCCGAGAAAGATGCGCTCAATCTGTTCGTCAAGCTCGGTGCGGTCGGTGATGATGAGGATGCGCGAGTTGGGGACATGTTCGCGAATCCATTTGGCGAGCCACGCCATCGTCAGGCTTTTGCCGCTGCCTTGCGAGTGCCAGATGACGCCGCCCTCGCGGCTCCGAACGCGCTTTTGCGCCGCGAGTACGCCGAAGTATTGGTGTGGACGACAGACCTTTTTGATGCCGTGATCGAAGATAATAAAGTCGTGGATGATCTCCAACAGCCGCTCTTTTGCGCAAAACTGCGTCAAATGGCGATCCAGCAGGTTGGCAATCGTGCTCTCCTCTTTCCACTGCACATACTGCTTCTCTGGCGTGCCCGTCGTGCCATAGTAGAGGCCCTCGGTATCATTGCCCGCCAGGACAAGCTGAACCGTCGTAAAGAAGGATTGGATGTAGTCGGCAGTTTGATTGTCGAGGTTCTGGCGAATGCCCTCGCCCACGCTGACCGTGGCACGTTTCAATTCCAGCACGCCAAAGGCAATACCGTTGACGTAGAGGACGATATCGGGCCGCTTCTCGTTCGCTCCCCGCACGGTGACCTCTTCGGCGAAGGCGAAATCGTTCTTTGTCGCCTCTTTCCAGTTGATCAGCCAGACCGTCTCGGTTTTGTCGCCCGCGCCAACCTTAATCTTGACGCCATAGCGCAGCAAGCCATAGACCTCTTTGTTGATGTCGTAGAAGCTGCTGCTCTGCTTGCCCACCACGCGCTCGAACTCGTGCAGGGCGCGCGTGATCAGCGTATCGCTGTAGCCCTGCCGTTTCAAAAAGGCGCGCAGCCGCGTGGTATCGATGTTGCGGTTATTGATGCGCTTCTCCCAATTGCCGAGATAGCTATAGCCCAGTTGATCGCGCAAGAGGGCGACGAGCCGATTCTGTGTGGTGCGTTCACGCTGCCCGACCTCACTCATAGTAGCCTCGTCTTTCCGGTGAGGAGTTCCTGCATCATGCCATGTTTCAAGGCGCGCGTCTTGTCGCGCCTCTGCTCCAACGCCGCAATCTCTGTATCCATATCGGAGAGGACAGCAGCGATGGCTTGTTGTTCGTTGAGTGAAGGGAGAGGAATTTGTAATGCCTTTACATCACCACTATTAATAGCTGGATAATTTGAACCTATGAGTAGTGACTCAATTTTTTGCCCAACTTCATCAGTAAACAAGTGAAAATACACATAACGAGGATCGGCAAGAGATTGATAGCATCGTAAAACAGAAAATCCTGTAGAACAGATCAAATTAGTAAACTCATCATTAATATATAGATGAGATTTCAGATTCGGTCTCACTGTTGAGACTAGGATATCATTTTTTTTCACTTTTCTTCTAGCCCTTGATGGGGCATTACGAAAGCTGATGTCCGAATAGCTTCTCAAAACTCCTACATCAACATCTTCAAGTGATATGTATCTAAATTGATAATCTGGGTCTGTACTACTTTTCAGGTTATCACTATCAATTTCAGCAATTTCCCCTATTTTCTTCACTTCCCACTCCCCACTAAACCCTGGCAAACGTTTCTTTCCCGTGAGCAACTGCTGCATTGTGGCTTGCTTGATGGCGCGCTTCTTGGCGATCAGTTTGTCGAGCGATGCGATCAGGGAGTCCACGTCGCTGAGCGCGGCGGCGATGGCTTGTTGTTCTGGAAGTGGAGGGAGAGGAATCAATAAACGCTTCTTAATGACTGATGGATTGATATTTGCCTGACTAACCGCTTTAGTAGCGAGAAGTTTTAATTCTCGCTGTCCCGGAACAGAATTCAAAAAATAGCTTATAAACGAGGGAAATACAGAAGGACCAAGCCGAAACCGCACGAGATAAGAGGCAAATACGTGTTCACCTTCTAAATCGTATATAGCCGTTTTCCCGACCAAATCAATACTGTTAGTTCTATTTATCAGAAGGTCGCCTTTGTTTAACCTTAAACTCTCCATTTCTGCTTTTGAAAGCTGCATATAATCTAAGTCTTCTAAGACTATGTGTCCATCTTGCAAATTATTCATTTTTAGGATGGGAGCAAAATAAATACCTCCTGATGAGGAACTGATCCCATATTGAGAAAAGGTTGTAATCTCACCCAATGAACACAATTGCCAGTTATTCGGAAATGAAAGCGGATATTTTTGTCCCTTCTCATCTTTTATCTGTTGTGCTGAATCCATTGCTACCATGCGAAGCCCATCCTTTGCAAATGCGCGTTCACTCGCTCGCTCAATGTCTCAACTTCCCGGGTCAGTGTGGGAAGTGGCGTCGCGTAGCGTTCCGCCAGTTCTTTGACGCGACCGCTCAGGGTTTGCGAGACGCGATTGAGTTCGCTCTGGATAGCGGCGGCGAGAGTTGCCAGCCATTTGTCGTCTATCAGTAGCGTCTTCACTTCGTCCTCGCTCAACTTCGCGTAGTGCGCGGCAACTTTGGCGTCGAGTGCCTTCTGAGCCGTCTTGAGCCTCCTGTCCGCCTCCGCCTGCTGGTTGAGCAGGTCGAGATAGCGGTTCAGTAACTGACGCTCATCGCTAGCCTCGACATCGTCCAAAATATCTTTCAGGCGCGCATTGATACTGCCACGTGTGATCTTGCCCTTCTCGTTTTTTGCCTCTTCGAGCAGACCGCCCTCGCCGCCGTGCTCCTCCTCCAACTCTTCTAGCCTGCGCATAATCTCATCCCTGGCCGCTTCCAACTGTTCAATTTGCTGCTGCTCAGCGGCGAAATAGCGCGCAATGATGAGTGGCGGCGGGATCAGATCGCTCGTGGCACGCCAGCCATCCTGGGCGATGATGTACACATCGTCTTGCATCACATCGGACCAGTAGCTCATCAGGTGCTGGTAAATATCGTACTTGTCGATCAGATATGCGCTGGCAAAGATATGCAGAATGTCCTCGGCAAGCCGCTCGATCAGTTGTCGCGGCTGACTGCCCACGCCAAGCTGCCTGAGGATGGGCACGGCGTTGGCACGCCACTGCTCGAAGAGGGCGGTGATGCGCTGCGTGTAGGCCACAAATTCGGGATGGGAGAAGATGGTCGGCCTGACCTGTGCGGCCTCCACGCGCAGATCGCTATAGCCATCGCGTGTACCAGGGGCGAACAACTGCTGTTTGAGCGAAGGGAAAACCTGCCAGTAGGCCGTGAGCGCGTCGATGTCATGCTGGGGAATGCCGCCGAGCAGATGGGCCGCGATATCGTGCAGGTCTTCGGGTTCTGTGCTGTCGATGTAGCGCGGAATGTTGAGATTGTAATCGTTGGCCTCGATCTCCGCCAGACTGACCATGCGCGCATAGCGCGGCACTTCAAGCTGACGATTAAAAACATCGACGATCTTTTGAATATCCTGGTGACGCAGGCGGTTCTTGTTGCCGTCCTTCATGAAACCCTTGCTGGCGTCGATCATGAAGATGCCCGTGCGACCACTCGCGTTCTCTTTGTCTAGGACGATGATGCAGGCGGGAATGCCTGTGCCATAAAAGAGGTTGGCGGGCAGGCCAATGATGCCCTTAATGTAGCCCCTGCGGATGATGTTGCGGCGCATCTCGGCCTCGCTATTGCCGCGAAAGAGCACGCCGTGCGGCAGAATGACCGCCCCCTTGCCCGTGCTTTTGAGTGAGCGCAAGATGTGTAGCAGAAAAGCGTAGTCGCCGTTCTTGGTGGGTGGCACGCCATCAGTGAAACGGCCATAGAGGTCGTTGTACGGGTCGAAGCCGGTACTCCAGGCTTTATTGGAGAAGGGTGGATTGGCGACGACGAAATCGAAAATCTTGAGGGCGTTGTCGTTTCCATCCTGCTTGAAATAGGGATGGGAGAGTGAGTTGTCGTGCCAGAGAACGGCGGTGGGATGTCCATGTAGAATCATGTTCATACGGGCCAGGGCGTAGGTCGCGTTATCCATCTCCTGCCCATAGATCGTGATGCCATGCGACTCGTCGGCGGCCTTGAGTAGCAGCGAACCGGAGCCACAGGTGGGGTCATAAATCGTCTGGCTCTGACTGGTAGCGCGGCTAATGCTAATGACTTTGGCGATGATGCGTGAAACCTCGGCGGGTGTATAAAACTGGCCTTTGCTCTTGCCCGACTCGGTGGCGAAGTGGCGCATCAGATACTCGTAAGCGTCTCCCAGCAGATCATCGCCCTCGGCGCGGTTCTGCTGAAAATCGAGGGCGGGATCATTAAAAAGTGAGATCATATTGGAGAGGCGGTCCTGCATCTCCTTGCCCTTGCCCAGCTTGTCGGCATCGTTGAAATCGGCCACGTCGATGACGCCCTTGAGTCCGTTGGCCTCGGCGATTTTGGCGATGATCTTATTGATCTTGTCGCCGATCTCCTTATCGCCCACTAGCGCAACCATATCAGCAAAGCTGCACCCTGGCGGGATTTCGATCAGCGGGCGCGCCTGACCAGCGTATTTATCGGAGATATATTTGATGAAAAGGAGTACGAGGATATAGTCTTTATATTGTGAGGCGTCCATGCCGCCACGAAGCTGGTCACAATTTTTCCATAACAAGCTATAGAGTTCACTTTTCTTGATCGCCATGAGAAGTTTTCCCCACTATCTTTCTCTGCTACGGTGTGCCAGAGAGCTGGCCTGGACTGTTAGTGTAGCGCATCACCTATCAGAATGCAAGCAGAGAATAGCCCGAAAATCATCTTTCTTGTTGGCTTCGGCGTTGGTGCGGGTTTTCTTGGTTTGTAAGCAAGACTATAGATGCCTGTTTCGTTAATAAGTGGTAATATACAAGATGATACTCTTCCTTGGGGGATTTTTCCGAAATTTGTTTTTCTGTACTGTTGTTAAAGACGATCATCGCGCCATGTCTGTGCCACTAACTGGTCTGGGAGGCCGTGCGAAGATATATGGTGTGCTCACTCAGCCTACTCATGAAAAATCGGGCGCAGTTCGTGTAGTGTGGATGCGCCCCCGTTCACATGAGGGTTGCGCCGCAGGCTGACGCTGTAATTGACGCGGTCGGGGCGGTAGTAGCGTTCCTGGAAGTAGAGCGGGACATTGTTGGTCGTGTAGGATGTGCGTTGAATGAGCAGGAGCGCGGCGTTGAGGGTCACATGGAGCCGATGGGCCAGTTCGGTGCTGGCGTTAGCTGCTGTAATATGAAACGTGCCTGCCTCGACAGGAATGGCGTAGTGCGTTTCTAAAATGTGGTAGATCGTCTCTTGTCGCAGCATTTCTTCGGAGAGGAGCAGGCCAAAACGCAGTGGAAGCCAGGTGGTGTCAAACGCGATAGGCCGCTCGTTTGCCAGACGCAGGCGGTCGATGCGCACAACCTCTGTCTCAACATTCAGGCCAAGTACCTCGGTGACATGCTGTTTTGCAGCTTCGCGTGTCAGTGCAAGCACCTGTGACGAAGGAGCTAACCCCGCCAGTTCCATATCTTCTACAAAATCGGTGAGGCGCACCAGCTCTTGCTCGATATGGCGTTCCATCACATAGGTTCCTTTACCATGACGACGTATCACAATGCCCTCTGTCTCCAATTCGCTTAATGCCTGCCGCACGGTGATGCGACTTACGCCATAAAGCTGAATCATTTCGGGTTCAGAAGGCAGGCGGTCGCTGGGTTTATAGGTTCCGCGCTCAATTTCGGAGCGCAAAATTTGTTTGAGTTGATGGTAGAGCGGAACTGGGCCAGGAGTCAGGCGTTGCGTTGCCATGGAGCCTCTCTCTTCTCGATACTGAGCATAACGACATGTTGACTGATAGCATTTTTCTTTTATTATACGGTATTTCCCCCTTCATAAGCAACTAGATACCGTATTTCCCGCTTTTACTGGCAGCGGTGAGCTACAAAACTTTCGGATGACGCCTAATATGACACGAGATGGCAGGTATGATCGCTATACTGTGTCTAGCATAACTGAAATGAAAAATAAGGGAGTCTATGAAATGAAAATTGCTGTCAATATCGGGCCAACGGGCGATTGGTCGGCAATGCTGGCTGCCGCGCAGGTAGCTGAGTCATGTGGCTTTGACGCGCTTGGTTTCCTTGACCACTATCATGCGGATCAGCCTGAATGGTCGTTCATCTCTTCGCGAGGTTGCCTAATATTTAAACTCATTATGACGACATATTGACTTTTTGTGATCGAATTGTTACACTCTAAGGGAGACTTATGGCGATGTGCACCGAGCAAAGAAGCAAATTTTCACACGATGTGCGCGCACAGCAGATAGGGTCTCTCAGGCACACCAGATTCCTCTGATACAGAGAAAGGTGCAACGATGCAGATTGAACAATTCTTTCTCGATGGGCTTGGTCATCAGTCTTACTTTGTGACTGATGGCAAAAGTGGTATGGCAGCAGTCGTGGACCCACGCCGAGATGTGGATATCTACCTGCAAGCCGCAAAACGTGCGAATGTTCGTATAACCCATATTCTGGAAACGCACCTGCACAATGATTATGTGACGGGCGCACGCGAATTGATGGTGCAGACGGGGGCGACCATCGTCTCGGATGGCGAGACGCAGTTGCATTATCCCTACCTACCCGTGCATGATAGTGACCGCTTTCAGGTTGGTGAACTGGGCTTTCAGGCCATGTCTAGTCCCGGTCACACGCCGGAACATGTCAGTTATCTTCTCTTTCCCTCCGCTGATGCTACGCCACATGCTCTGTTTAGCGGTGGCAGTATGCTAGTTGGAGGAGCGGGTCGCACCGATCTGCTTGGGCCAGCTTGGACCCTTACCCTCACGCGCCAGCAATATCAAACCTTGCGGCGTATGCTTGACACGTTGCCTGGAAGTGTTGTTGTCTATCCTACACATGGGGCTGGCTCGTTCTGCGTTGCCAGCGCGGTCTCCTCGACGACTTCGACTACGATTGGTCAGGAGCGTCTTATTAGCCCAGCCGCGCATATCAGCGAAGAGGAGTTTGTCACACGTCAGATTGCTGGCTATACCGCTTATCCACGCTACTACAAGTACATGCACGATATCAACCAGGGCGGCCCACGCATTCTGGGCAACCTGCCGCAATTGCTAGCTCATGCTCCGCAGGAGATCCGTGAGCAGATGCTTGCGGGTGTTCCGCTTGTCGATGGACGTGCGCGTGACGCCTATGCGCGTGAGCATATTCCTGGCTCCATGAATATTGAGCTGGATAGCTCGTTTGGTACCTATGTCGGCTGGCTATTGCCCTTTAATACCCCTCTCTTATTGATGATCGAAGACGAAGAGGGACGGCGCGAGGCAGTCGTGCAATTGATTCGTATCGGCTATGAGCAAGCGACTGGCTATCTTGATGGTGGCATCGCTGCCTGGAAAGCTGCGGCCCTGCCTATCGAGAGTTTTGAGCGTATTGATGTTGAGACACTACATCAACGCTGGGTACAGGGAAGTCGCATAGCAGTTATTGATGTGCGCCGTGTCGACGAGTGGCAGGCTGGTCATATCCCCAACGCGCTTCACTTCCATATTGGTGATCTGCCGCAACATCTAGATGAGGTTCCGCGTGATATCCCACTAGCGATCATCTGCCGCACGGGTCACCGTGCCGAAATTGCCGCCAGCATCATTGCGGCCAGCGGGCGCGAGGTTATGGTTGTCCAGGGAGGTGTTCCCGATTGGGCCGAACGCGGTTGGCCGATTGAAACCGCTTCCACGTCATCATCTACCGTCGTTAGTGACTCATCAACCCACGCCCATCCTTAGTGTGCATGAAAAAGGAAGAAGCATGAATCAACACGACTTTCAACACCACCGTATTGTCATTATTGGCGGAGGCACAGGAGGAATCTGTGTTGCCGCACGTTTGAGTCGCGCACTGAAACAGGCTGATATCGCGCTTATCGAGCCAGCAACGGACCACTATTATCAACCGCTCTGGACACTGGTGGGTGGGGGTGTGGTCCCGAAAGAGACCACGCGCCGTGCTGAAAAGGATTATATCCCACACAACACGACCTGGATTAAAGAGCGCGTCACTGAACTTCGACCCGCTGAAAATAAGGTCGTGACCGAGAGCGGGAGTATCATTGAGTATGACTATCTGGTTGTTGCCGCAGGTATGCAGATTGATTGGGGCAAGATCAAGGGCCTGGAGGGTCATCTGCGCCAGGATGGATTGTGCAGCAACTATGCCTATGACCAATGCGAGGGCACGTGGGATGCACTCAAAAACTTCTCCGGTGGCGATGCGATCTTTACGCAACCGAGCTGTGCGATTAAGTGTGGGGGCGCACCGCAGAAGATCATGTATCTGGCAGATGACCATTTCCGCAAAGTAGGTGTGCGTGACAAATCTCGTGTAACATTCGTTTCGGGCACGCCAAACATCTTTGCGGTCAAAGCCTACGCCGATGTGCTGAATCAGGTGATTAAGCGCAAAGATATTCAGACGCTCTACCGTCATGATCTGATTGAGGTGCGACCAGAAAAGCACGAGGCCGTGTTCCGTAGTCTCGATACAGGCAATGAGACGGTTATGCATTACGATATGCTACATATCACGCCCTTCATGAGTTCGCCTGATTTTATCAAAAACAGTGCGTTGGCCAATCCTGCTGAGGGGCCGACCAAGGGTTATGTGAAGGTGAACAAAGGTACGCTCCAGAGTCCTGACTATCCCAACGTGTTTGCGATTGGCGACTGTGCTGCTTTGCCGACCTCCAAAACTGGAGCAGCAATTCGCAAACAAGCACCTGTGTTGGTCAAAAACCTGCTGGCACTGATCCGTAAAGAGAGTGTGTCTCAAGCCATTTACGACGGCTATACCTCTTGTCCGTTGGTAACGGGCTATGGAAGTCTTGTGCTGGCAGAGTTTGACTACGATCTCAAACTTAAAGAGACCTTCCCGTTCAGCCAGGCAAAGGAACGTTTCAGCATGTATCTCCTGAAGCTATACGGCTTGCCTCTCATGTATTGGAACGGCATGCTACGTGGCTGGATGTAGGGGTGTGATTCATCACACCCTTACACCCCGCACCCTTACACCCAGCGCGCGCATTGCTCGGCCTGGGAAGACGTGCGACGGGATACGATGACGTGATAATGGGTTTGAACAAATGAATGAGGTTCCTACAGAGGATTGCGGTATTTCGGGTAGAACGATGTTCATGCATCCCTACATCAATTACCACATTCATTTGTTCAAATCCATCATCACGTCTTTACGGGTTTTATGGGCGTATTATTTCAAGAAGGATTTTTACATGACGATGCCACATGTGATTGTGATTGGGGCTGGGCCGGGTGGCTTGTCTGCTGTGCGAGACCTTGCCAGTTCGCGTAAGGTCGCTGTCACGCTGGTGCAGCGCACGGGCATGGCAAACTTTCTGCCTGGCATTTTGCCTGTTTTAGCAGGACTGCGCTCGCCAGATACCTATCGCAGTCAGATTGCGATGTCGGCTGTACAGGTGCAGGCGGGTGAAGTGATTGGCCTGGATGTTGGCCGTGTCACGCTGGCTGATGGCTCGATCCTAACGGCTGATGCCGTCATTGCTGCACCGGGTCTGGTCACGGATATCAGTTCGCTTCCTACTGGCTCACGCAATCTGCCCGTATGGGAACTTAACGATGCTGAGAAGGCTCAGCAAGTGATCCAAGATTTTACGGGTACACGGCTGCTGGTTGCGATTGCTGATTTGCCTTATCGTTGTCCTCCCGCTCCCTATGGACTAGCTATCACGCTCAAGGCACTCTTTGCGCAGCGTGGACAAATGGTTCATGTTGTATTGACCACACCTGAAGAGCGACCTTTGCTGGCACTTGGTAGCCGCGTCTCAGATTTTATAGAATCGTTAGCGAGCGCAGGACAGATTACACTGGAGACTTCGTTGCGCTTTGATCGTGCTGCTAGTCGCGATGGTATCCTTATTGCGCAAGACGGGCGGCAGATCACTTATGATCTGGGCTTGTTTATTCCTTCACATCGTCGTCCGGCCTTGCTCGCCCACTTACCGGGCAATGGTGCGCTGGTCCAGGTTGATGCGCAGCAGCGAACGGCAATGGAGCGAACATGGGTCGTAGGCGATATTGCTGCCACACAGCTACCGCGTGCTGCAGGGGTGGCGGAGGCGCAAGGGCGTACAGCGGCGGCCTCTGTCTTGGCGACATTGGGCCTCGCTCCACTGCAAGCACCGGTGTTGCCTTTACCCAATTGCTATGTCTGGACTGGCCTGGAAAACGCGGCCCGTATTCAGGTACGCTTCCCCAATGGCATGCCGCCTGTTGGCAAACCGGAGATGATCCTGGAAAATGCAGGAATGGCATTGCGCGAGGAGGCATTGCGTGCGGTCGGACAGTGGCGCAAGAGCATAAACGAATAGTTATGCACTCTGCGAAAAATATAAATTAGACAAACGTCTCTTTCTCACGTACACTTGAATGCAAGAGCAACTTCCCCCACTATACAATCACGGCATCGCTGTCGATGTGGTGATTGATAAACAGAAAGGGCCGCATGCACACATGAAGTATGCCTTTGTTATCGATCAACGCAAGTGTATTGGCTGTCATGCCTGTACAGTTGCTTGCAAAGCCGAACATGATGTTCCCATTGGTGTCTATCGGACGTGGGTCAAGTACATCGAGCGCGGCGAGTTCCCCAACTCACGTCGTTATTTTCTCGTCAATCGCTGCAACCACTGTGATAATGCGCCGTGCGTTGCTATCTGTCCCACCAAAGCGTTGTATAAACGCGCTGATGGGATTGTCGATTTCGACTCTAATCGCTGCATTGGCTGCAAGTCGTGTATGCAGGCGTGCCCGTATGACGCGCTCTACATCGATCCATATAGCCATACTGCCGCTAAATGCAACTATTGCGCGCATCGCGTCGAAACAGGTTTAGAACCTGCCTGTGTGGTTGTGTGTCCTGAGCATGCCATCATTGCAGGCGATATGCACAATCCTGATACGGAGATTGCCAAGATTATTGCGCGTGAACCCGTGCGCGTGCGCAAGCCGGAACAGGGAACGGGGCCGAACGTCTACTATCTCGGTGCTGACGAAGCGGCAATTAATCCTGAAGCGGCTACGCAAGAGCTTCCACATATGACGATGTGGAGTACCATGCTCAGGCCGCATCACGAGAACGAAGATACCTTTGATCCCACGAAATCCTTGCGCGCAACTGGCGAAGTCGAGCATGGTCATACAACAGTGAGTACAGCGCGCAGAACCGCTCTTCCAGTGCTACACAATGGGCACAAGCCACCGACGATCAATGCACTCAAGCCCTATCGACCTGCTGGCATGGACCCGGCGCAAGCGCGCATCGTCTACGACACCCCTAAGAACAAGGCTCCCTGGGGCTGGATGGTCTCTGCCTATCTGGGCACAAAGTCGCTCGGCGCGGGCGCGATGATTGTTGCTGCGCTGGCTTTCGCGCTGTACGGCATGAGCGGCAGTATTAGCGGCGTGATGAATGCCCTGCTCGGCATTGGCGCGCCAATTATTGGTGGTCTCTTTGTGGCGATTACGCTGGTCTTGCTGGTTGCTGACCTTAAACGGCCAGAACGCGCACTCTTCCTTATAACCAAAGCCAATCCGACCTCCTGGCTAGTTTGGGGCGGCTATATCCTGGGCATCTTTGGTCTTATCGAAGCACTCTGGTTTGGCGCGGGCGTTTTTGGCCTCGCATCGCTCTTACGCATCCTGCTCATTCCCGCTGCTCTCTTTGGGGCTGGTGCTGCTGGCTATACCGCCTTCTTGTTCGGACAGGCCGAGGGACGTGATTTCTGGCAAAGTCCGCTGCTCTTGCCCATCCTGCTTGCGCAGGCTGTCTTGGCCGGTTCTGCCGCTCTCGGCGTTCTCGCCTGGATTGTCGGTGCTGGCAGTGTGCTGACAGGTTTCCTGACGACTGTCTTATTGATCGCGCTAGCTGTGCATGTTTTGCTCATTGCCCTCGAGGTCTTTGGAGCGCACAGCAATAGCCACGTCTCGGCTGCGGCGCACTACATCACAGGTGGACCCCTGCGCACCATCTTCCGTGGCCTGTTCCTGACCGTTGGCTCGGCACTGCCCGCGCTCTTGCTAGTGCTCGCACTGCTCTTGCCTGCCGCGCAACCCGTGCTACTCGCGCTGGCTGGTCTTGTTGCTCTGGTGGGGCTGTTTGCCTATGAGCATTGTTTCGTCGTCGCTGGTCAAGCGGTTTCGCTGAGTTAAACGGAAAGATGGAGAACGTCATGAGCGATATTCCTTTGCAACAACAATTTGCGCCGAACGGTGAGCCGATGGTGGTGCGTGACCTTGCCTCCTGTCCCCCGCCGGAAAGCTGGCACGACGTGATGGAGTACGATGCCAAAGCATGGCCGCGCAAGGTCGAGCGACACTATGAACTGATCCCCACGATCTGTTTTAACTGTGAAGCCGCCTGTGGCTTGCTGGCTTACATTGATAAAGAGACGGGGCGCGTCAAAAAATTCGAGGGCAATCCCTATCATCCAGGCAGCCGAGGTCGCAACTGCGCTAAAGGACCCGCCACGATCAATCAGATTCATGACCATGACCGTATTCTCTATCCCATGAAACGGGCGGGTAAACGCGGCGAGGGCAAATGGGAGCGCACGACGTGGGACGAGGCACTGAACACGTTTGCGACCAAGATTCGTGCCGCGATTGTCGAAGACCGCCGCGACGAGGTGATGTATCACGTTGGGCGTCCAGGGCATGACGGCTACATGGAACGCGTATTAGGTGCGTGGGGCGTAGATGGGCACAATAGCCATACGAATGTCTGCTCCTCGTCCGGGCGTTTTGGCTATCATATCTGGTGCGGCATGGACCGTCCCTCACCCGATCACGCCAATGCGCGTTTTATCCTGCTCATCAGCGCGCATCTGGAGACAGGTCATTATTTCAATCCGCAGGCGCAGCGCATCATGGAAGGCAAGATGAAAGGCGCGAAACTGGCGGTGATGGACCCGCGCCTCTCGAATACTGCCAGTATGGCTGACTACTGGATGCCCACGTGGCCCGGTTCCGAGGCGGCTGTCCTGCTGGCGATGGCTCGTATTATTCTGCAAGAAAAGCTGTATAACGCTGAATACATGCGCCGCTGGGTCAACTGGCAAGAGTACATGGCGACAGAGTACCCCGACGAAGCACAAACTTTTGAACGTTTTATCGAGATGCTCCTCAACCTCTATGCAGAGTATACACCTGAGTTTGCCGCTGGTGAGAGTGGCGTGGACGCGGCGATGATTGTGGATATTGCCCGTCAGATTGGACACGCTGGAACCGCTTTTGCCGCTCATACGTGGCGCGCCGCCACTGCTGGCAACCTGGGTGGCTGGCAGGTCTCGCGCGCGCTCTGGTTCCTCTCCGTCCTGACGGGCAGTGTCGGCACACCAGGCGGCACGGCTCCCTATACCTGGAATAAGTTTGTGCCCGCGCCATTCCTCAAGCCGAGTCCGACCGATGTCTGGAACGAGTTGCTCTTCCCGCCTGAATATCCGTTGGCGAACTACGAGATGAGTATTCTGCTGCCCTACTTTCTGAAAGAGGGACGTGGCAAAGTTGCCGCCTACTTTACGCGCGTCTACAATCCCGTCTGGACGAACCCCGATGGCACTGCGTGGATCGAAGCTTTGACCAATGAGCAGCAGATTGAATTGCATGCTGCCCTGACACCGACCTGGAACGAGACCGCATGGTATGCCGACTACGTGTTGCCGATGGGCCTGGCGAGCGAACGCCACGACCTGATGAGTCAGGAGACGCACGCCGCGCGCTGGATTGGCTTCCGCCAGCCCGTTCATCGCGTCTACAAAAAGCGGCACGGTGAGCCAATCGAGTTCACCTATCAGGCCAATCCGGGCGAGGTCTGGGAAGAAGATGAGTTCTGGATTGAGCTTTCCTGGCGCATCGACCCCGATGGCAGTCTGGGCATTCGCAAATACTTCGAGTCGCCCTATCGTCCAGGCGAAAAACTGACTATCGAGGAGTATTATCGCTGGATTTTCGAGAACAGCGTGCCGGGCTTGCCGGAAGCGGCGGCAAAAGAGGGCCTCACGCCGCTGGTCTATATGCAGAAATATGGAGCCTTTACCATTCCAGAGGACAAAGCTCCCGTCTTCCAACTGAATGAGCAGCCTGTCAAGCTAGAACTGTTACAAGGGGCGGTGGTAGACTCACAGACTGATGTCATCAGCCGGGATGGCGTCAAAATTGGCGTGATGGTTGATGGCAAGGCGTGTGAAGGTTTCCCCACGCCGTCGCGCAAACTAGAATTTTACTCTGCAACGATGAAGGAGTGGGGCTGGCCCGAAGGTGCTGTGCCGGGCTACACGCATAGCCACGTCCATCCCGCGAACATCGATAACGAGCATGGCGAGTACCTGTTGATTCCCACGTTCCGTTTGCCGACGCTGATTCACACGCGCTCGCACAACGCCAAGTGGCTCAACGAAATTTCCAATGCCAATCCGGTCTGGATTCATCCCGTTGATGCGCAGCGTATCGGCGTGCAAACGGGCGACCTCGTGCGCGTCAACACGGAGATTGGCTATTATGTCAATCGTGCCTGGGTGACAGAAGGCATTCGTCCCGGCGTGGTTGCCTGTTCGCACCACATGGGTCGCTGGCGTTTGGAGACGGGACGCGGAACGGACCGCTGGAACTCGGCAAAGGTGGCTCTGGGTAAAGATCAGGACGGCATCTGGCGCATGCGTCAGCTAGAGGGCGTGCGTCCTTATGCGAGTAAAGACCCTGATACGGAGCGCATCTTCTGGCGCGAGACGGGCGTACATCAAAACCTGACCTTCCCCGTTCACCCAGACCCGGTGAGCGGCATGCATTGTTGGCATCAGAAGGTCACGGTCGAGCCTGCGCAGCCCACAGATCGCTATGCCGACATCTCGGTAGACCCCGCCAAAGCTTATCTGGTGTACAAGCAATGGATGGCGATGACGCGCCCACAGACCGAGCGCGCCGATGGCCTGCGCCGCCCGCTCTGGATGATTCGCCCTTATCGTCCTGCCGCCAGTGCCTTCAAACGCACCTTGCAACCGACAAGGTAGGCGAGCAGAAATCGTTTTGCACAAAGCAGTAGGGACAGATTATGGTGTTGAAAAAATGAATGCAAACATGTCACATAATGGTGTAGGGGGCGGGGGGGTCTGGTTGACAGTGACAGCCGAAGATCCACGTCCCCAGGGAGCGCGGGGGGGCCGGCAAGTCAGGGGAGAAAGAGCCCGA
>VFSW01004846.1_pt1 | contig 20020 bp, 20 predicted proteins | sample 5358111 | NCBI WGS metagenome assembly VFSW01 (sample SAMN11554181, study PRJNA540505) | mine drainage metagenome | isolation source: sediment from site ElyBrook_90M | place: USA: Ely Copper Mine, Vershire, VT | collected 2017 | reverse complement strand
GACATCCGGTATGTTGAGGGGAAGGATCATTACTCTGTAATCGTTCACTTGGTCCCCCTTGTCGTTCCACCCGGCCCTAACCGGCCACCATCCATGTTCATCATGCCCAAGGAAACGGAGGTAATGGAATCTATCGACGAAATTCAACGCATGGACATCGAGCTAAAGCAGCTTGAACAGGGAGACTTCACAAAGAAGTTCCGGCCAGTTGTCATAACAGCACATCGGGACTTGGCAGTAACGCTTCGCAACCCGTCGTTCGGCAACGGACCACGGCAGGAGGAGACCGAGTAAAATGGCAAAGCTTACGGGTAAGAAGATTTTCGAGGCCGCACGAGAGTATGTCACTAAAATCGGGAGCGCCGTCTTTTATGATTCGTCCTACCAAGATTGCGATGGGAATCCCATCAAGTTTAAGGATGCGGAGGAGGATTTGAAGGGGTTCTGCAAGACTCTCGCTAAGGCCCTCAACAAGTTTCAATCGGAGGAAGTGTAAATGCACGTATCATTCACGCGATCAGTCGAGAAAGAAGGGAAGAAGACTACAACTTCGGTGTCGAGTAGCGATGTGGCCTCCGCCACGTACACTCGAACCAACGAAGACGAGCAGTTTTCAGTGATCGCTGCCGAAGAAATCGAGGAGGTAATTGACTAATGGCGACCTATAACGCGAAGGAAGTTCCTGATCTTAACACCCAGCCCAAGGGCTGGTACCACTTCGAGGTGGTGAAGTGTGAGCACTCCGCTGCCGAGGAACCCTGCATGATTGTCCTCTCCCTAAAGGCCCTCGGCCCGGAAGAGAAGATCGGGATGCGGTACACAGAGCGGTATCGACTGGGGACGGATTCCGATCCACAGGCCGAGGAACCCGAGACCAAGAAGTCAGGGATGACCGGGATGAACTGGGCACGGTGGCTTGACCTGACGAAGGCGTTGGGTATCCACACCGGCGACACTGAAGAGGAGGCCGAGGCGATTATTCCGGGGACCGAGTTCATGTCCTATATGAGCCGTCGCGAGGGCAAAGACAAGGACACGAAGGAACCTACGGGCAAGTCGTACAACTCCCTTGTGCGCTTTGATCAGGTTGGCAAGCGCGAACCGAAACTTGATGAGGCAATGGTGCCTGCAAATGATGGTCCAGCCCCAAAGGGGAAGACGGCCTCCAAGCCTGTCACATCCACTACCTCTGCGGCGAAGGGTAAGACGGCTCCTGCGGCGAAGGCCACGGCCCCGGCAGCGGGGATGTTCAAGTGTGAGGTGGAGGGTTGCGGCAAGACCTTGCCGAAGCGCCTTCAGGCGAGCCACCAGAAGATGCACGAAGCTGACGCAGGAGAGGAATAAATGGCACTTGTAAAAGTGAATGTTCCAGTTCCACAGTATGTGGTTGAAGATCACGCGACGAGCATCGGCTTGGAGACGGCGTTGAATGCGGCGGTCGCCGCAAAGCGTTCCTTGGTAGGAATCATTCCTTTCGGAACCGAAGATGTTTGGCTCATTACCGTAGGACAGCAGATGGAGGAACAGGAGATCGAGGTCCCGGATGTCATCACTGACCTTGACCGTGTGAATCAGGACGCTGAGTAGTTTCACTCCGCCACGGCAGGCCCGCCGCCGAGAAGGTGCGGGCAACCTTCGGGAGAGTGCACAGCTTCGACATGAATAGGTTGATTAACGACGTTTGCCCGCACTATCCACATGGTGTCCCTGATGGGCACGTTTGCGATGCCAAGATCGTTCTCGTTGGTGAAGCGGGGGGAGAACGTGAAGACGAAACAGGGTTGCCATTTCAGGGGATGGCAGGTCAGCACCTTGACAAACTGTTGGCGTCGGTGGGGATTAAGCGCCGGGAACTATATATCACAAACGTCCTTCCCTATCGACCTAACCTCAAAAATGACATCAAGCTCGTGCCTCGGGCCGAGATAGCGAGGGCCAGTGGAGAACTCATTGATCGGATTCGTTCTCGGTTTAGTGGCTCCCATCCTAACGTCGTTGTTCCGACAGGCGGCACTGCGCTCTACGCCCTCACTGGCAAAACCGGCATCCAGAAATGGCGTGGAAGCATACTTGAAGCTGATATGCTATGGGCCGGACAAAAGTCCATCGCAGTTCTCCATCCCGCTTTCCTCCTACGCACTCCGGGACTGGTTAAAACGTGTATTGCCGACTGGACCCGAATACGCTCTGACAGTCAATTTAGAGACTTACGACTCCCCCAATGGGATCATACTATCTATCCGACCCAAGCAGAACTAGAGGATTTCTACGATGAAGCTGTGGCTCACCCCGACTGGAAAATGGCGGTTGACATCGAGACTACCCGTGGGGATTTTCATATTATTTGCGTTGGTTTCTGCATTGATGGTTGCCGCAGCATCACGATTCTGTGGCGTGACCGAGAATGGATTCGTGCCCTCTGTGAACTCCCCAACGTCAAAGTCCTCCAAAACGGTTTCTTTGACTATTGCCATTTACACCGACACGGGATCGACCTTGTTAACTATACCGATGACATCGCCTGCAAATTCCATTGTCTTGACCCAAATGCAGGGCCAAACACTAAGGGGAAAGGTGACGCAGATGGGGGAGAACGCTCTCGAATTAAGGCTTATTCCCTCGCGTACATGGCTTCCATCTTCACCCGTGAACCCTACTGGAAAGACGAAGCGAAGGATGAAAGTGACGGCACGACCTTCATCGATAACGACGAGTGGCGCAAGGGGTTCATGCGCTACAATGGGAAGGATGTAGTAAGTACACATGTCATCAATTCTGAACTTGACAATCGGCTCCGTGCTGTCGGGCGTTTGGACACTTATTACACCCTTTACGCCAGTCTTTTTAATCCTCTTATTGATCTTATGTTGCGAGGGGTACGCACGAATGTCCGAGAGGCCGAAGCCAAACGAAATGAACTCCTCACAGCCCAACATGAATCGCTCGCGGCTGCTGAGCAGATCGCAGGGAGGCCCCTCCATTCTATACACACAGGGGCACAGTGGTACGAGTGTGAAAAGTGCCACACCAAAACGGGAGGCAAGATTCGGCACAAAACTGCTGTGTGCCCAAAAGGTGGTGTCACTCGATCTCTACCGTGCGTTGTCAAAGAAGGGTCCTCAATCTCAGGGGACATGCTGAAGGAGTATCTATATGGGTCCAAGAAGTCCGGGGGTCTCGGTCTCACGGCGCGAAGAAAAAAGGGAAGTGTTACTGCGGATGAGGCTGCTCTTCGTTCCCTGCGACTTAGTTTCCCCGACATTTGTGGCGAGGTTGTTGGGAAGATTCTTGAATTTCGTCGTCAAGAGAAACTGGCTACGTTCGTATCTGAAGGTGTCATCGGACCTGATGGACGAATCCATTCCCAATACAAACAGCTTGTTCTCACAGGTCGATTATCTTCCTCTGCTGCCCCAGACGGAACAGGTGCTAACCTTCAGAATACCGACGCAACGCTCATGTACCTGCTCCGTCCAGACCGGGGGCGAGTGTTCCTGTTCGCAGACGAATCACAAGCCGAAGATCGAGTCGTCAAAGCTCTTACGGGAGTACCTCACCTCGTTGAGGAAGCACGATCAGACCCATCAGAATTTGATACGCATACTACCTTCGCTTCAAGACTATTTAGCTTCTTGCTTGGACGACAGATCGATGCTGTCAAAGGAGGGCCTAATGGAGTTTCTCCAGAGCAGAGGTATCTGTCTAAACGGGGAAGACATGGATACAATTATGGACTTGGACCTGTTAAACTTGCCGAAATCATCGCCAAAGAAGGACCAAAAGTAGGAGTCACTCGTGTCGTTACCATCAAGGAATGTGAGGAAATTCTCAAAGCGATTGGAAACATTACTCCAGAAATTGACACTCACTATCACCGTTGGATCAGAGACATCTTACGTAGTTCCGGTATCTTGGCTTTGTCATGGGGAACTCAGGTTGACTACTCCAACGAATATCGTTTTGCTCAATTTAGCGAGCAACGGGAAACGATCTTCCGTGCAGGCTACTCCTTCATCCCACAAGGTGAAGTCGGTCGGCTCGTGAACCAGTGGGGCATCATCCCCGTATCGGAGGAACTCGATGACAAAGCAACTCTCAATCTCCAAAGACATGACGAGGGAGTCTGGTCGGTGGCCGTCGAAGACCTTTACGAAGTTGCAACCTTCGTTCGAGATCACCTTGAACGACCCCGTGTTTACACACTGGGAAGCGGTTACCCTCGAACCGAGCTTATCATCCCGGTTGAGTTCGCTGTCGGCCTCAATGCGGGCAAGGATGGACGCCTTGAGTGGAAACGTCTCCCAGATCAAATGACCTTTGAAAGGCAGGTAGATGAATGGCTAACAAAGAGTCTGTCGTAGTTGTAGGAAGCACCTCAAAACCCGTGATTAAAAGGGACCCTCTATGCCCCAAGTGTAAACGACCAATTCCGGCTATTGCTCTCAGTCACAACTGCCCCCTGGGAGGTGAATGATGAAAGTATATCTAGCAGGTCCGATGCGCGGGATTCCCGATTGTAACTTCCCCGCGTTCAAACGAGCCGCCTTAATGTTGCGTTCCGCAGGGTATGAGGTGTTGTCTCCGGCGGAACAAGACATCGCGATGGGATTTGATCCTATGGGAAACCCCGACATCACCAAGGAGCAGTTTGTCCTGTTCATGCACCGTGACCTTGATATGTTGGCGGAGTGTGACGGGATCATCCTGCTCAAGGGGTGGCAGAACTCCAAGGGAGCCACACTTGAGCGAGCTATTGCCGCCTTCCTCAACCTTGCTATCATGGAGTATTGGGAGCCGGAGGGAAACTAATGGGAGCGCACATTGATAAGGGTGAAGAACTCAAGGCCCGAAAGCTCTACCGAAAACTGTTCCATCGGGAGCTTGCGTCAAGGTGGACCTTCTATTGGGGCCATTTGGGATCAACAGATGATTTCCATGCCGAGGTACAACTCCATCAGCAAGACTGTGTAAGTGACATCCCTACGCTCGTTCACGAATTAGTTCACGTTCGACATCCCAAGTGGAAGCACGGCAAAAAGTTCTCGAAGGAAGTACGAAGGCTCTCAAGGAAGGCACTCAACCATGTCGAACTCAGGGGATTGTGATGGAAAGTCGGAGGATGACAGTGGCCGAACAAAAGGAATATCTAACGAGTACGAGGTCTGCACGCGAGTCGTCGGCAACCGAGGCTGCACCTGCCCCCTCTGCACCTATGAGAAACTTCGAGACAGGGGCGACGAGGAACAACAGTGATCAAGCTGAACCGGATTACGAGGGTTTCCTTTCGCCGCTAGTAATCCACCGTTACGGCGAATATATGCACAAGCACCGTGTGCAGGCCAATGGCAAGCTCCGTGATAGTGATAACTGGCAGAGAGGTATCCCCCTCACTTCATATATCAAGTCCATGTGGCGACACTTCCTCGATATATGGTTATTCCATCGTGGGGGGCAAGGTCGGGACACTCTTGAAGATGCACTTTGTGCCCTCATGTTCAACGCAATGGGTTATTTGCATGAGCTGTTGAAGACGAAAGACTTTACGCCTACAACCGATTGGAAGCCCGCAGAACATGCGGACGAAAAGTAAATCGATCCTTGACACCGATACTCACCTCGTAAACCTGTTTGATTATCTGGTCGGGGACGTGCCACCGATGGCCAAACGGTTCTCCCGGTGGGCTATGAGGTCCGCGATTGCAGGGACCCTTGCGAATCGCGTGTGGGTCACGAAGCAAACGGGTGGGCTATCGATGAAGCTCTATCCGAACCTTTATGTGTTGTTCCTTGCAGGGAGTGCGGGCTGGAAAAGTTGGGCGATCCGGCAAGTGCATTCGTTATTGCGGGAGACGGACTACAAGGATCGCATTAACCTGTTTGATGGTCGCCTCACCCATGCCGGGATGTACGATGCGATGCTCCCGAGTAAAAAGCACCCCAACAACAACCGTATCTACATCGTCATGGAGGAACTCGCGGCCCTCATCGGGACCAAGGAGTACGCTGACCAACTTATCAAGTCATGGACGATGATGTACTACAGCCCACCATTCAAGGATATGACCCGAACGAACGGGTTGGTCGATCTAGGGGACCAGTATTGCCTCAACCTCCTCATGGCCTCGACCTTCCGGTGGATTGAGCGGACGCTCACGTTTAGCGCCGTGGAAGGTGGTTTCTTTCCTCGGACGAACACGATTATCGAGCGAGGATATGCACCAGAGGAGTTTGATCCCCCACCCCCCGTGAACTCGGACGAGGTAAAGTGGTACATTATTGAACGGATGAATCAAGCTCTGCGGATGAAGGGGGAGTTTGTCATCGAGCCGGACGCCTACGAGTGGGAGCGCGAATGGTTCACGACCCGCGAGCAACCCAAGACGGATCTCGCATGGAGTTATTTTAACCGTCAGCGAGATTGGATGCGGAAGTTGGCAATGGGCGAGTCCGTAGCCTCAGGGGACACGATGCACATTACGATAAGTAACATGCAGGCAGGGCTCAAAGCGGCGACCGAAGGAGCGGAAACACCCACAGAGGTGTTGCGCCGTTTCGATATGACTCAACAGGGACAGGTGGCCGAGGGATTGAAGGATGATATTCGTCGGAACAAGAACGTCAATCGCACCGAGCTTGTGCGGTGGGCGGAAAAGAAGGGGGTCACCGGGCGTGTGCTCGATGACTTCATTGACACATGGAAGGCAGCGGGGTACATGACTGAGGAAGTCGTGAAAACCGCGGGCCGCCCGAAACGCATCTATCACTGGATACCTGCGGAGGAGAATGACAACGAATGATAAAAGCAACGAAACAGACTGACACCCGTGAGTATGTTAACGGGTTGTTTGTAAGCCTACAACGGACTAACAATGAACCGATACAGTATTTCACTATCTATGGTAAAGGTGATCATCGTGATTCATCCGTCCACTACGTTGTAAACCTTGACTGCTTAATATCAGAACTCATTCAACTGCGGGATTGGATCGCATGTCAACAGTAATTGAGGATAAAACAGTCCTCGTGGTGGACAGTGGGTGGTTCGTAGAAATAGCGCCTCGCTTGGCGCGGGAGTTTGGCAATGTACTTTATTGGAGTCCGTGGCAAGGTGAGTTCCCGTATTCACAGGACGCAGCGGTTGGTTCGGGTCTTGAAGGCGTTACTCGGGTACGGGACCTGCATGACGCCATTCCTTTGGCTGATCTCGTTGTTTTCCCCGCAGAGGGATTTGCAGACCTTCAGGACAGCGTTAATCGTCTCGGCATCCCTACTTGGGGCGGTGGACGAGGCCAAGTCCTCGAAGAAGATCGAGTCCTCTTGAAGCATTACCTCGACGATCATAAGCAACCCACGATCCCCTTCGAGACTGTGGTGGGGGTCGAAGCCCTACGAAAGCTGCTAATGACTTCCGAGGACATTTATGTTAAGCTTGCTCACGGTTATCGAGGAGACATGGAGACGTGGCACCATGAGGATTGGGAGCGAACCTATACTTGGTTCCTTGATGTGTGCCTGCGCCTCGGCCCGCTTGGAGCAACGACCGTATTTCTCATCGAACCCCCGGTCGAAGGGTTCGAGGGTGGCATGGATTGGCTTGCCATGGGTGACCAGTACAGCGAGACCTGCTTGATCGGCTATGAGATCAAGGATTCCTGCTACGTTTCGACGACAAAGGCCTACTCGTCCCTCCCTTCCGTCCTCCGTGACGGCAGCGAGGCTCTAAAGGACTGGTTCAAACGGACGAATTACAAGAACCTTGTGAGCACCGAGAATCGCATCACGAAGGATAACACCTCGTACCTCATCGACCTTGCGGCCCGCTTCCCGTGGCCCCCGTCAGGGACGATGATGGAACAGATCAGCAACCTTGGAGAGGTTATGTGGTATGGAACAAACGGTATATTTGTGGAACCTGATTTTCGGTACAGATTTGGTGTCGAGCTTAACCTCTCAAGTCCTTGGTTGGCCGGGAGGTGGCTCGCCGTTGACTTCCCAGCCTCCATCCGACCTTGGGTCAAGCTCCATTCCGCCATCAAAGTCGGAGAGAAGTATTGGCTCCGTCCTCAAAAGGGTAACGGTGAAACTGGGTATGTCGGGAGCGTAGTGTCCCTCGGGGATAACTTCGAGAAAACGATCAAAGTTTGCATCGAACGTGCGGGCATGGTAAAAGGGTGTAGGGTGGATTTTGATCCTTCTGACATCGAGAAAGCACAAGAGGTTGTTAAAGAAGGCGAGAAGCACGGGATTATTTGGTAATGCCTTTCAAGGATCGAAAACGCTGGTTGTCTTATATGAATCACTACAACGATAAACGCCGTATCTCTGGAAAGAAACAACAACAGGATAAAGCTGTTTATAAAAAGACAGGACGGCGAAACCAAATTTCACGCAGACTTGGACGGAAGTTTACCCAAGAGGAATACGATAGTTTCTTTGAGTGGCAAGGTGGAGTTTGTGCCTTGTGTTTCAAGAAGCAGGAGAGACGCTTTGATGTAGATCACATTCATGGGACGGCTATTGTCCGAGGGCTTTTGTGTAATCAATGTAATCAAATGCTTGGATTAGCTAAGGATAATCCTGAACTTCTGCGAGCAGCAGCTAACTACGTAGAGGTCTGAACATGGGATCAAGTGGTAACGCCCGAATCACGAACGCCTGTAAAACTGGACACTGTGGCCGGTGCATTCATCCGAATGCCTGTGACCATGCTTGTCACGGACCTGACCTTGAGAAAGTGAACCAGCATGTAGGCCGCATCGAGGAGACCGCGCAAGAACTTGCTACTCGCATCGAGAAGGCCAGTCGTCGCAAGGTACAGAAGATCGGTGAACAGATGCGCTTCATGCGGACCTGTTGCTGGGACCTTGAGACGAGCAACCTGAACGCGAACTTCGGAATCATCCTTGCTTCCTCAATAAAGCCCCTTGGCGGGGAGGTCGTGGTTCACCGGATTGATGATGACCCGAATTACGCCGACCATCGTTGGGATGACTCACATCTCGTGGAGGCCGTGCGGAATGAACTCGAAAACTATCAGGTTATTGTTGGGTGGAATCACGTTGGGTTTGACCTTCCTATGCTTGAGTCTCGTCTTATTAAGCACGGGCTACGCGCACTTGACAAAACTAACATGTGCTTCGTCGATATGCTTTGGGCTAGCCGCTACCGTATGCGCCTTAGCAGCAACACTCTTGAGCGAGTCATAGAGTACCTCGACACCAAGACCAAGAAGACTCCCCTAATCGGTGAATGGTGGATTCGCGCGATGGCCGGTGATAGTGCGGCTCTCGACCTGATCGTGGAACACAATATCAAGGATGTGGAAAGCCTTGAGGAAGTTGCGGACAAGCTGAGCCGGTTCGTAAAGCTTCAGTACAAGCTGGTGAAATAATGAATACCTATCTATATGGGATCAAAGTTTGTTGGACAAATCACACCAATAGCAAACAGGGGTATCCTTGGTATATGGTCCCCGTTGTTGCCTTTCGAGTTTGGAGGAAGAACACATGACTTTCGTAGAACGGGATAGCACCGGCAAAAGGAGGATTGAAGATGAAAGACTGGTTGCGACGAACGAAGGAAGACCTTGCCTATAACGCGGTAGGTTACCTGCTTATGGCAGCAATCGCCTTTGGTACAATCTGGATGGGGTACGAACAATACCGAGCGAACCATATTATGATTGGTATTCCCGCGATGGGGTATCATAGGGACAAAGCGTGAGTGAACCCTGTTGTCGTTGTGGAGCCTTGGCAACCCCTTGGTCGTGGAGTGCAAGGCTTCAAGGTTTCGTCTGTGCCCTATGTGTAGACTATCTGCGGATCGAGGACGAGGTAGCACTCACAGGGGCACTTATTCCCGAAGAACTCCTGCCGACGCAGGTAGATGGAGATGATGATCCATGAGTGATGACCCTTGGCATGTGACACAGTTTTTGTCCCGCCCCCTCGAACGCGGCAAACACGAACGGCTGCGTTGGGAGCTTTGCCCATTTAGGCGTCCCCAGTGGCGAGCTATCTGTATGGACTGTGGAGAGGAAGTAGAATGAAAGTCTTCGACTGGTCACCAGTTACATTACCGATGGAGTGTGACACTCCGGCCCTCTGGTGGTTCCCCTCCACCTTTCACGTTTGTTTCAATGGGGCCGTGTGTTTCCATGCTTATCTCGCCCCGAACGAGGGTCCGCTAGCGGCGTTTACCTACGTGCTCTACGAACCAATTACTAAAGAACGGTTACGTGCATTTTACAAGGTACAGGCTAGAGCCTAGGAGCCTTCTTCGGCTTCTTCGGAGCACCAACCGTGTGATGAGCCAGAGCCACACCAAGCCCGCCAAACATGTGACCCGCTTGTTCCGTAGCCTTTTGGAAGTCGTAGCGAGCAAGAGCCTTGTGGCCTTCGGACCAGTTGTATGCCCCACGGCCCGCTGATGTAAGGGCCAAGGGGATCGAGGCTAGCCACGAGATGGCTGGCACATCCCCACCAAGGCTCAGGAGGTTCTGACCGTTACCCGTATCGAAGGCGTCAATAATCCCGCTGAACCACCCCGCCGCGTGAATGGCTGTGATCCCTTGGACATAGGCGTTGATATAGTTTGCAAAGCGATCATCGTGCTTATAGAGTTCATTCACGGCCTTGACAGTGGCTTTGGTGCTCTTGGTCCCTGCGCCGATGAACTCGCGTAGCTTCGACTGGGCATAACCGTAAGCGGGCATCCCCGCCAGCATGGTCAACCACATCCGAGCCTGCCGTGCGCCGGTTTCCTTGAACAGTTCGTGATATACGAGGCGGGTGTACGGGTACAGGAACGACTTGAACTGAAGGATGATCTTGGCAAGGTTCCCACCAGTACTCATCGCCATTGGCTGTGTCAGGGAATCAAAACGGAAAAACGCCCAGTTCGCCGCTCGCATCCCAGCCTGCTCCCGAGCTACAGCTAGCTCTCGACCCTTCAGCCCGAGCCACGCTTCCCGTGTCGTCCCCGGACGATTCATAAGCTCATTGAGGTCTGCGAGAACCTTGGGGTTATCACCAAGCTTTAGTTTATCATGGAACCGCGTGAAAGCATCCTCCCCCACAACCGAAGCAAACTTGCGACTGAAGTTGATTGTGTGTTCAAGGAGAGCCGCTGCCTTATCTCCAATGTACCGGGCGACTTTCTCGAAACGGGACGGGGCCTCATTGAGAACCCCTTGGTGCATCGTGTCCATTGATCGCTTGAGCGCGGCCCCAGCCCGGATGAACTGCTCCCGGCCTTCGGGTGTGGACATGCGGCTGATGAACTCCGGCATCGACTTGAAGAAGTTACCCCAACCGAACCGGCTACCCACGAAGAAGTTCTGTGGGATATGGTAGAGGGCGCTCATCGTCAGGTACGTACGGTCAAAGTTAATAGCTGATCCCATTACTGTGTCACGGAGTCCTTCGTGTGCGCCGTAGTTCCGACCACGAATCATATCCACGAGGCCGAGGGCCTGCTCCGCATCCACAGAACTAAACTGTTTCCGTATCCCGTCGATACTCGCGTTGAGGCGTTCGTTACGGGTACCAAAGACTCGGTACTCCTCAATCATCCGGGCGTTTCGCATCGCCACAGCCTTGAAGGTCGCACGGAGATCGTTGTCGTAGTTAAGGGAACCTTCACGGTCGTATTGAAGGGAAGGGGCAATGGCTTGGGCCTTGGCCGAAAATAGATCGAGTTGCCGTTCAGCTTCGGTCTTGGAAATCGCAGGTTTGCCCAATGATTTGTTACGGGCGTTCACCTTCTCGACCATCTCGGCAACGGTGCGCTCGCGATCCACATGCAACCATCCACCCGTTTCGATGAACCGTTGCCATGCCGAGTCCCGTGAGTCCGCGAGGCCCGCACTGATCATTGAGTCGAGAAAAGCGTTCGTCGGCTTCCCGCCGATTTGTTTCGTGAGGGTCGAAAGCGCAACACGATGGGGGATGTATATCTGACTTGCAGTATCCTGTATCAGGGGAGCAACAGGAGCACCAACCGCTTGGGCGTCGGCGTATTGTTGGTTGAGAACCTGACGCATGGTCTTGGAGTAGATATCCACCCGACCCTTGCGACCCTCAGTCTCGCGCAAGTCATTGTATCCAGTCTTCGATCCTACCTCTCGGTCGAATTGGCTCACCGCTGCGTCAATGCGTCCCCGCCAAGTCTGCACTCCATCCATGTACTGCTCAGACAGGAAGGAGAGGTTCTGGCCATTCTTGCCTCGCGATTCAAGGAACGCCTTCCCATCGTGGAGGATGCCGAAAGGGTCGATGTCTGCCATGCGAGCGCGAGGTTCGACCTGCTCCGGTGGGAGGTTGAGGCCCACGGCATGATCGAAGGCGATACTCCCAGACCCTTCGAGCGAGGACACAGGGAGGGGTGGTATCTTGTCCGAGGCAATCGCACGTTCGATAGTAGCTCCCTGTCGCGACATTTCGGCTCGTTCGTTCCCGAGGGATGCGAGACCTGCGGACGCGGAGAGTTCATCAGGATAGGTTACAGGGATGGTCTTACCATCAACCTTCGTCTCGACCGTGATCTTCCCCTCGTCGTCAATGAACGAACGTCCGTGGCCAAGGTCCTTGGCGAAATTCGCGAAGCGATTTGTGAGGAGGGTCCCGTACTGGGGGTGATAGGGCTTGCCAGTGATTGCGCCCTTTGATTTGCCTTTGAGGAGCTTTTCGAGAGCGGCAGCACGTTTGCGTAGTGCATCTAACTTGTCAACCTTGGGTGGTTCAACGTGTTCGGGTACGGGAGTCTGAGCGATGGTCTCCGTTCCTACCTTTACGCGGAGGGCCTCGTCGATGCGGGCGAGTTGTTCCGTAAGGTCAGCAGTTCGTGCATCGTTCGCGGAAACACGACTGGCCTCTAGGGCCGATGAGACTACACCTCGACGTTTAGACAATTCAGCGTGTGATCGATACTGAAGGGGACGGGCACCCGTAGGCTTCGTCGCTGCGGCCCGCACGTCCTCCTCGGAAAGGGGCTTGGCTGCCTCCGCGAGTGAAGGAAAGTCCTTCGCCTCTACCTTGGTGACATTACCGAACCCTGTGTCGAGAGAAAGCTCCCCATGTCCAATATTAGTGACAGGGATGATAGGTTGTCCGGGAGCGCCGATTGATCCGCGAACGGGATAGCTTTCATGGAACTCGGCGGGGACTCCGGCGCGGCGTCGCCAAATGTGGCTAAAGCGATCAAACTTGTCAAGCTTCGTGAGATCGTCGTTAGAGGAGAGGTCGGTCTCGCCCCGCTTTTCGGCTGCGGTTTCAAGGTCTTCAATGTGAGCCTCCATGATTGCAAGAGCACTTCGGGCGGACTCGGGTGTGAGTCGAGGATCATCAGGCGAGAGGGCAAAGGCTTGTTGAACATATCCTTGAAACTTTCGGCCTCCCCCACTTGTTCGATGGTCGATAAGTTCATCAAGCGGAGAGACTGGGATTGTAGCGTTCTTTTTCAACTTTCCCGGTTGGGTGACGAGATCACTTAAATCCTTGAGAAAGTCTCCACGAACAGGATAGGCAACTTCGTTGGGTGTGCCGTTGGGACTCCCGCCCGCAAGCTTCGCGTCACGGACTTCGGGTGAAGGCTTTACGGGAGCATCCGGTCCCTTTACTGTCCCCGTATTCTTGGTCACCGTCATCTTTGCGGTCGTGGCAGGGACAATCGTGGGGACCTCGTTGCCCTCACCCGGTTTGATCTGGGGATGATGGTGCGCGGCAACCGCGAGTTCCGAGTTCATGTCAACGAACCCATCGCCCTTGAGTTCGGTGATGAGCTTATTGGCATTGGCGGCGAAAGCTTCGGCAGGGTGCACAGCTTGAGGTTCGAATCGTCGCCCCGTTCGAGCAAGGGATGCTTCTCGTTCCGCATCCGTCATCTCCCCGGTTCGCATGATGAAGGACTGGTTTGGGCCGACAGCCGTGGCCGGTCCACCGGGGATCACACGTTCAGTAGAAGGATATGTAGTAGGTTTTGCTGCCAAGTCCCGTTGGGCGAACTTGATTTGCCGTTCCGTCAGACCCCGAGTCGATTCATCGGAGAGGGGACCGGCAATGGTGAGGGCTGTCGAGGGAGGATCAACATTCTTCATCCCCTGAAAGTACGCAGGGATGCGCCCTTTGTGTGAGGCAAGGAGGCCGTCGATCTCGTCCCAGTTCGGAGCTTCCATCGTGGGAGGGTGATAGGTGGCCTTATCCACGAGAGTCACGGCACGGTCGATGAGGCGAGTTGTTTCCTGTGGCCCATAGGCACGGATGATCCGAATCTCGTTCCGCTTCGCACGCGCCGTGAGGGATTTGATGTCGTCTGGGGTATGAGCGACAACCGTGTGCTCCGAGCGCGAGGAGTCCTCAAAAGTAATCTCGGTCGGGTCGCCAGCCGGAAGGCTCGCGTCCCCGATAATTGTGGGCTTCGTCGCAGCCCGAACGGACTGCATGAGGAACTGTCCCATCTCGGTCTTCTGAAGCTCCGGGTGGGCGATGAGCACCTTGGCGAGCGACTGGCGTTCGGTAGCATTCGCGGTTCCCGTGAGGACCTTGTATGCGGTTGACGCGGCCTCTGGGATGGGTATCTTATTCGCTTCGGCAGTCTTACGCACGATGTCTTGAACAGCTTTGATATGGAATACAGCCTGTGGATCAGCTTTGACAATCTCACTCATGGCCGGGGTCATGCGCTTCGCGCGAGCATCGCCCAGCTTCTCGAGTCCCTGTCCAAGGGCTACGCTAAAGATCGCTCCATAGATAGGGGACGTAACATAGGCCGAAACGGGAATCTCCTCACCCTCCATGCGCCGTCGTAGCACGTCAGCCTCTCCGTAGGTTGCTCCACCAACTGCCTGTTCCGTGAGGTGGGCACGCGCGGCAATCTGTGCCGCCCGCTTCGAGGCTTCCTTTGCTGCCGTGAGTCCCGAGTTTGAGAGTCCCTCAGCCACAACCTCTCCCCCCTTCTTGAGCATCTGGCGCTCGATGGCACGGGCTGGGATCGATGCTCCAAGGCCTTCGGCAAACTGAATGGGCAGGTCGATAGCACCTGCGACGATGGCTCGTCCGATGGGGGACTGGACCACGGCATTCATATGGGCTGCGCGACGTGTGGTGTAGGGGGAATAGTTCGGGAAGTTCCCTGCGGTTGGATTGGTGGGATCGTTTATCTGTTTCCGCAAGGTATCGAAGTCGGCCTTCATCTCAGCCGGGTCTTCCTTCGATAGAGGGTTGTGAAGGGCCGAGGTTACATCCGCAACATTCCCTACGGCCCGCGTGTCCGCAGGGGTGAGACCATCCTTGTAGGCTGAAATCGCAGGACCTACAACTGGGAGTCCCTCGACGAGAGCCGATCCTGCACGGCGTAGCATACCCGGCTGTTCGGGAGTAACTGGCCCCGCGGGTCCTCCAAGGTCAAAGGGATCGTCAGGTGCGGGACCCTTAGCTTGTTGTGCCGGTTTAGCTTGGGCTGGTTGAGTTCCCTGTCCAAGGTCAAATGGATCACTGGCTTGGGTTGTCGCTGTCTCGCTCATCCTGTTCCGCTCCTGCGGGAGTAGATGATTCCTCGCTACCGTCCCCCCCTACATTGATAAACACTGGGGAGGCATTCGTGGACTGCAGCATCTGTTGTGCTTGCTGGATATTCGGCATTGCTTGTTGCACGATCTGATCTTGGAGGTGGTGCATGTACTTTAGATATGCTTGAGCAAAAGGACCAGACGGAGCCTTTGAAGCTTCGGACTTGGCAGCCGCCGCAGTCATTATTTTGTTTGTTTCAGGGTCGTAATAGTTGATCGATCCCATCATACGGCCCATAAGGGTTTTTGCACCCTCGGCTGGGTCTCCACCATTTATTGTTCCCTTTTCCATGCTGAGTGGTTCTGAGAGAGCCGTAATGTTCGCTTGATCAGCCTTTGACGCAAGAGCTTCGGGAGGCAACCCACCAGTTGCGTTCGGGTTCAAGTTCGCTTGAATCCCCTTCATCGTATTTCCAAGGAGCGTTTTACCCTTCGACATCGCTCCCTCGAACCCACGAGTGAGGGCAGTTAGCTTCGCTTGATCAGCTTTAGCCCCCTTCATGGACTGATTGATCTTGGCAACCGATACTGCTGTGCCATCGCGCATCGCTTGGACAGCTACCTTGGTGTCATTGTTAAACTTGTCCATCTTTTCGAGAGATTCGTTTTTCGCCCCGGCCCGCTTGTTGAGCCCACCCTCTTTCGTTTGAGCCGTGGCCAGAGGTGTAAGGGTTTTGATGGCACCTTCGGCAACACCAAGTATACCCGTTTCCCCAGTCTGCATTGCTTGTCCAATGAACTTCCCAGCGATTCCTGATTGGCTCAGGTCGGGATTGTTACTGAGAGTTTTCCCCAATGCTTGCATTCCACTCGCCGCCCCGCGTGCCCAGATAAGTTTTTCGTGGACCGCACCCATCATCGACGGATCGATACCCACCTTCTTAAACTGTTTCTTCCCCTCGGGCGTCGTGAACAAGGCATCGTTAATTTGTCGTCCGTGTGGCGTGAGTTCCCGGTCTTGAATTTCCTTAGAAAGCTTTGTTTGGTCAGATTGCATCTGTTGCATTAACATTTGCGGAGCCAGACCCGCCATATGACTAGCAATCTGATCGAACATGTGCACGATACCCCCACCGGGAGCTTGGAACTCCTGTGGATCGATAGCAGCGGCGTCAGTAACAGGTTTCGCAGGTGCCTTACCAAGGGTCGAAAAGTCATTTATGGTTGGAGCACCACTTGGTGCAGTTGAATTGTTGTCTGGCATTATATTGTCCGTTTATGAGAAGAGGCTACTAGAGTTGTTCTGGCTACCCCCGCCCCCGTAACCGGGCATCCCTCCACCTCCGTAACCGGAGTGTGAAATGTTCCACCACTGTTGTTCCCAATTCGTGTCCAACCCTGCGGCGGTCCCTGCTGTTCCCAATCCCATTCCTGTAACCCCGGAGGCAAGACTCCCTGCTTGTCCGATCATTTGTTGGGCCATCGAGGTTGGAATCCCCGCAATCCCCTGTTCGATGTTCATGTTAGCGGAAGCAAGTTGGGAGTTTGCAAGGGGACTTGATCCCAAACCAAGACGTGCCATTGCGTCCTTCGCGGACCCGAGGGCACCGGCTTGGGCGGAACGTGCTGATGCAACCGCCTGCTGAATAATTGGAATCTGCGCACCCACTCCTCCGGTCTTGAGGGCTTCTTGCATCTGACCAAAAAGGAGTTTCAGGGTCGGGTTCGCCTCCCGGAAAAGTTGTGATCCCAGAGACCAAAGGGCACTCGCGTAAGGGCTACTTTGTGACCCGGAAGAACCACCTTTGGAGAATACGTCTGAGCCGCCACCACCGCCCATGACTTTACTCCTTATACCAGAAAGGCTTAATATTAGCCCTGTTAAAAGCAAACATCTTTAGTGTCTCCCCATCCCATGCTTCGGGGACAGCGCCTACTTGTTGAAATCCTACGTGAAGCAACAACTTTTCGACGCTCTCCTGTATGGTACAGGCTACCACAACAGGTAGGCGCGAAGCAAGTTTAGCGAGAAGTTGAAGGTAGGACCGAAAAATTCCTCGATTCCCTCGAAAGTCCCTCCGAATCCACGCTCCAATTTCTGCCCCATCAAGGCAAGGGCTTGTCCAGAAGGCCGCGACAATTTTATGATCCCGAACCTCGATGAACAGACCTACATGTTTCTCGAAGAAGTGCCGTCGAAAGGCTCCCCAAGAATGAATAGTCCAGTGGAAGGTATCAATAATATCTCCTGAGGTTGTAAGCTCATTGAACCATTCCCGAAGAAGTTTACGTTTCCGACCAAAGTTTGGTTTGTATCTGAACATTATCCTGCCTGTGGGACGAGAGTGATGTCAAAAAGTTCGATCCGTTTTGAGAGAGAAGCCGTGAGTTTCACCGTGAACTGCTCACACTGGAACCCCAAGGTGAACTCGACCCGACGCCGGGTACTCGTATTAAGCGTCCCGAGAGTGAACACTCCGGGGCCTTGACAAGTCCAAGCTGCGGTGTTGTCAGGGGTTATCCCACCTGTGGCTGTGGAGAACGCCGGTGCTCCCCCTCCTACGGTCCCTGCCGTAGTGATCATTTGGATGTTGTTGTTGGCATCGAGGATTCGATACCCAACTGCGAATGTACCTGCTCCCCATGCGGGTAAGAGATCAGCGTCATTCACAATGGCTGTGGCGGTGATAGCCTGTGCATTGGTATTGATGTCAAACACAATCCGCTTAAGGACTGCATTTATATCCTCGCCAAAGAGCAATCCCACGGGTTGGTACACAAAGGGGATCGCCGTACCATCGTCCGTGAGTTGTGTAGGGACTTCAAACTCCTTGAAGGGTAGTTGGCCCGGAAGATAACCCACAACTTGGTTGATGTCATTGGCGTAGCAGATAGGCCCAAGGACGGTCCCAAAGGAGCGCCAAGCCTGCGTAGCTTCGTTGATGATGAGAGTCTCATTCACAAGGTCGGTAAACCAGAACTCCCCCTTGGCGAAGACTGCAAAGACAGGGGCAAAGGCTGCATACCCTTCCACTGTTTCCCCGCGCCACAAAGGGTTGAGAGCGTCCATTCCAAAGGGTAACGCTTTCCATCCATCGAAATAAAGGAGACCCTCTCCCGAGGCAAAGGCTACTCCTGAACGTCCGATAGCAAAAGCATAAGGGTTTGTAAGGCCGGGGACCCCGAGCACTTTGTCAAAGGTAAAGATCGGGGGTGAGGTACCTTGGATGTATTGGATCACGAACAAGGCATTGAGCGTGTGTGCGTAGAACGAACCGTTGAACGTGTAGAGATTTTGGATAATATCATCCTCGAAGGTGATGTCAATATAGTTCTCCTCGGATTCGGGACGACCCGTGGGCGAGTAATGAAGGCGTCCGGGGTGGGCCGTATCACCCGCCCAAAAGATACTCCCCTCATACGGACCCGCGACGATGTTGTAATTCCCCGGAGGGGCGTTGTCGAGTTGAAGCTGGGTAGGGTAGATCAGAGTTTGTCCAAGGACCTTTGGTTCGCTTCCCCCTGCGGCCCCGACAAAATCTGCAACGGTGTCTTGATAGGTAGTAGTGACATTATCATTCACAATATCCACGAAGAACAAGAGCGCTCCGTTGCCGAGGGTGCGGTAGAGAGCGCGAGCGTTGACTTGGACATCTGCCGAGGTGGGGATAGCACTCCATTCAATGGCTTGTCGTTGGACGCTCTTGAGGACGGTATAGGTTTGATTCACCTGTGCAGGAGGGTTGGAGACTGTGGCCGTAACAGTGTTCACGAACACGGCTGTCCCCTGATAGTCCCCTTCCATCCCGATACCACCGACTAGCTCAATGTTATCGATCCATACGTTTACTGGCCCATTGGTGTTTGCTTTGATTCTTAGTCGGACCGAGGCGACGTTGTTCCAATCGAAGGCAAGGTTACTCCCCTGCCGATCAAACTCATCCTTTGCCACTCCAAGGTGCAACCATGAAGGCGCATCCGTTCCCGCCTTGGGTGGGATAGCCTTCTTATGCATCGTTGTCCAGACGGCACGACGAACGGCAGGGTCCCTTATATATCCCAGATTTTGAATTTGTCCATTAGCTATAAACAAGGATTCAGGGGCAGAGAGGTTGATGATCCCTGCTTGCGAAACCCCAGCGTTAATAGCTATTGCCGTTCCTACTCCTTGGCGGGCCGCCGTTCCCGCAGTGGCCGGAATGAACTGCACAGTCGAAAGGGGAACCGAGTAGGTAAAGTAGTTGAAATTATTCGAGAGGATGAAATCGATCTCCACTAGTTCCAGATTATCCGGTTCATCTACCCCAATCCACATTTGGATGAGATCGGAAGTGGACGCGGTGGCGGGTCCGTAGTTGGTAAAGGTGGCCGTATTGGAAACGGTTGTTCCCCCAAATACAGTGCTCCACGTTGGGGTTCCGGCTAACTGTGATGTTCCTGTGGTCGTGCAAATCTGAACATTCCCATTTGAGTCCGCGAAGCGATCCCCAAGCCAAGGTTCGGCGGCAATAGGTG
>VFSW01004845.1_pt1 | contig 20021 bp, 21 predicted proteins | sample 5358111 | NCBI WGS metagenome assembly VFSW01 (sample SAMN11554181, study PRJNA540505) | mine drainage metagenome | isolation source: sediment from site ElyBrook_90M | place: USA: Ely Copper Mine, Vershire, VT | collected 2017 | reverse complement strand
CCCTTCACCCCCTTCGCTCAACCACCAGCACCCCATCAGTGTCTGAATTGCAGTTAATGACAAAAGCCCCTTGACATACAAACCTATTTTTCTTATTTTCAGTACATAAAAAACAATACCCAAATCTCCAGCGGGGCCGGTTATTAAACAACGCTCAAAGCGGCATGTGGAGATCTTCTCGTGAAAAAAAGGAATCAAATCGAGAAGCCAAAGCCCCATCAGGACTTGTGCGAAAGATACGGGGATCCGCATTTTCTCCAAAAACTGCTCGATTCGATACCAACCCCCATTTTTTACAAGGACGCCCGAGGGGTTTATCTTGGAGGCAATCAGGCCTTCGGGGACTTTCTGGGCAGAAAAATGGAAGATGTCGTCGGAAAGACGGTCCATGACATTGCCCCCAAGGATCTCGCCGAAAAATACGAACGGGCGGATCAAGAATTGTTCCGGACAGGGGGCGTCCAGACCTATGAAAGTCCTGTGATGCATGCCGATGGTACCAGGCATACCGTGATATTCTACAGGGCAACCCTGGCAACCTTTCTGAATCAGGACGGATCATTGGGTGGTCTGATCGGCTCCCTCTTCGACATCACCGACCTCAAGGAGGCCGAAGAGCGGCTGCGCGGGAGCGAAGCAAAATACCGACGGATCTTCGAAAACATCCAGGACATCTACTACGAAGTGGGGCTTGATGGCGCCATTCTGGAAATATCCCCCTCGATCGAAAGGTATTTTTCATTCAAACGAGAAGATCTTATCGGTCGATCCGTTTATGAGTTTTACGCCGATAAAAACAGAAGGCCGGATTTTCTGCGGGAAATCACGGAAAAGGGGTATGTCCGCGATTTTGAGATCGAACTCAGGGACCGCCAGGGTGCTCTTTTCACCTGTTCTATCGCGGCGGCAATTCTGCCTGGAGAGGGGGAGCATCCCCCGCGAATCGCCGGTTCAATGCGAGATATCTCGGAACGCAAGCAGGCCGAGGAGGTCCTGATGCAAAGAGAAGAGGAGCTCTCCATCAAATCCCGGAATCTTGAGGAGGTTAACACGGCATTAAAAGTGCTCCTTAGGCAAAGGGAGGAAGACAGAAAAGAGATAGAAGAAAATATACTCACCAATGTGAAAACTTCCATCCTTCCGTATATTGAAAAAGTGAAGGAGGGTCCGCTTACCCATCACCAAAAGACTTGCCTGGAGATTCTCGAAGCGCAAATGAAGAAGATCATCTCTCCCTTCCTCCACAGGATATCCCAAGCCTGCTTCGATCTCACACCGCAGGAGATCCGGGTGGCGGATTTCGTGAAAAACGGAAACACGACCAAAGAAATTGCCGATATTCTCGGAATCTCGTTGAAAACCGTCGATTACCATAGGGACAATATCCGCCGAAAATTAGGGATCAAGAACCATCATACCAACCTCAGGACATTTCTGTTAAAAATTTCATAATCCCTGTTTTTCACCCGTATTTTCCCCGACATCATCCCGTATTGCGTTGTGGTGGAGGGCCGCCTTATTGTCTAATCGTATAAATAGATCACTCCGAAAAGGCAGATGAGGTTAAGAGATAAAGATACAAGTGAGGAATGTGAAAGTGATTGCCTGACAAACGGGAAATGAAGAACGGCGATCGCCGGACAAGGGCGGTGACTCGATATGGCGCCGGACAGCGCGAATCATCACGGGAAAACGGCTGTGCTCCTCATCACCCCGGAGACGGGACGGCTGACGGAAGACATCTGCACCTTGGCCGGTTACATCTCAGGAAAGAGCGGTGGTCTGGGGGATGTTGCTGCCGCACTGTGCACCGGTCTCACGGAACGGGGCATCGAATGTCACCTCGCAACGATCAATCTTAAGAAACGTTTTCAAAAGGAGAACCGGATGGATGAGTCCGAATGGAGGGAGCTTCGCCATTCTATTTATCCGGAGAAAATCCATCTCGTCAGCTCATCTATTTTTAATGATCTTTCGTGCGCTTATGCGGGGAATCCTCTTTGTAACGCAGCGGAATTCCAAAAAGAGCTGGTCAATCATCTGATCCACGAAATACGAGCAAAAAACAAGGGAAGACTGATCATTCATAGTCACGACTGGATGGCCGGAGGCGTAATCACTGCCTATGCAAGGTCAAGAGGCTGCTTGGTTCTTCATACGGTTCACAATATCCACACGGGTTACATACCCCAAGAGATGTTCTATGGGGTTGATCTCGACAGCTTCGCCAGTCACCTCTATTTTGCCGAGGATCGGGGGAAACGGTGTATCGATTCCCACGCGACGGCCATTAAAAACGCCAGCCTCATCAATTTTGTCGGCAAGCGGTTTCTTCATGAGGTCATCGAAGATCATTTCGTCGACAGACCGATCATTCCTCCTGCCGTGAGAAATGAAGTCAGGGAGAGATATTATCAAGGCGCCGTTCTGACCATCATCAATGCACCCTCCCTCGCATTGTATCCTGAGTCCTGTGACCATCTCGTAACAAGATATGGTCCTGAAGGAGAAATTCTTGCGGCGAAACGGGTCAATCTTGTGGCCTTCCAAAAGAGAACCGGTCTCATCGAGGACCCGAACGCCATTCTATTGTACTGGCCGTCAAGACTGGACCCAATGCAGAAGGGAATCGAACTTCTCGAAGCGATTGCGCAGAAATTCGTGATCGACCATGGGGATGTACAGATAGCCATTGTCGGGAACGGCGTTGGGGGTGACAGGACCCATGAAGAAATTCTTGGGAGGATTGCCTGGGCTTCCGGAGGAAAGATCACCTATCAACATTTCGAGGAAGGGCTTTCCATGCTGGGTTATGCTGCCGCACATGACGTCTTTGGCGCCTCCCTCTATGAGCCCTGCGGGCAGATCGATCAGGTCGGAAACCTCTTTGGGGCGACGGCGACCAATAGGGACACAGGCGGGTACCATGACAAGATCAAGGAACTGAGACTGCGAATGGACGGTGCGGAGCGTGATGAGGGGAACGGGTTTCTCTTCCGGGATTATGACAGCGGTGGATTATGGTATGGCCTGGAAAAGAGTGTTCATTTCCACAGGAGAGCACCGGAAGTCAGGGAAGAGCAGGCAAAAAGGATCATGATGGAGGTGCGAAGGAACTATAGCATGGAAAAGATGATTGATGAATACATCGGGGTCTATGAGGCATTGAACAGGGGGAGCCTGCTATCGTAAAAAACAGCAACAGGCATTCGCGTAAAACTCACTTTACTGGTGGAAAAATGCAAGGGAGGTTTCACGTGTTTCAACCCAGGAAAATACTTGTGCCCACGGATTTCTCCGAAGACTCGGATCAGGCCTTGCGAATGGCGTTGAGTATTGCCGTCACGTACCAAGCAAGAATCTTTCTCCTGCATGTCATTAGCACGACGGTACAACAGAGTTTGTCCGATTACTGCCTCGATCAGAGCATTCTGAATCGTGTTTTAAACGAGAGCATCGTTTTTTCCAATGAAAAGCTCAAGGAGGCAATAGACCGGATACAGGAAAACGGGAATATCAAGATTATTTCCAATGTCCGCAAGGGTCAGCCATATGAAGAGATTCTGAAAGAGGCAGCCGAGCGAACGATAGATCTTATCGTGATCGCCTCTCACGGGAAAACGGGTTTCCAAAAATACTTTATTGGAAGTGTCACGGAAAAAGTGATGAAGGAGGCGAAATGTCCGGTTTTGCTCATCCGGAGTCAGGAGACATGACTTGGAGTAAATGCGGGGAATTCTGCGTCATTAAAAAAAGGAGGTGCCTGCCATGTATCAAAAAATTTTGGTTCCACTTGACGGTTCAGAGTTAGCGGAGTGTGCGTTGTCTCATGTTAAAAACATGGTAAAAGATGGGACCGTGGCAGAAGTAACCCTTCTCAACGTGGTCAATGTTTATGTCCCGGGGCGCGGTGAGATTCCCGGCATTGTTGATATCAATGCGGTCAGGAAAAACCTCTTCATGGAATCCAGAAAGTATCTTGCGGGTGTGGAATCTCGACTTGCTTCCGAGGGCATTAAGGTAAAAATGGAGTCAATCGAGAGCAACCGGCCTGCCGATCTCATCTCTGATTATGCTCAAAAAAACGGGATAGACGTGATCGTCATCGCTACCCACGGTTATACCGGACTAAAGAAGCTGATGTTAGGCAGCGTGGCATTAGGTGTGCTCCATGAATCCCATATCCCCGTGCTCCTTATCAGGCCCGAGTCTTGCCGGAAGTAGGGAAAACGATGCAACGAACTATAAAAAAGCGACAGGAAAGAGGGTGCTTAAAATGTATCAAAAAGTTCTCGTTCCATTGGACAGTTCGGAACTGGCTGAGTGTGCTTTGCCCGAGGTAAAAAGGCTGGCAAGGGGAGGTTTTATCGGGGAAGTAATCCTTTTGAATGTCTTTGAGATCGATCTTATGGGGATTCCGACGACCCATGCCAGAGGCATTGATATTGTTGCACTTAAAAATGCTTACTTCGATAAATCTCGAACGTATCTCGATAAGATCCAATCTGAGCTCAGTTCGGAGGGGATTAATGTTAAAAAGGAATCGCTGGAAGGAACGCCAGCGCAAACAATTGCGCATTATGCCGAAGTGAACGGCGTGGATTTGATTGTCATTGCCACCCACGGTTATACCGGGATGAAAAAACTGATGTTCGGCAGTGTGGCACTGAGGGTGTTGCATGATTCGCATGTGCCCATACTCCTGATCAGGCCGGAGTCCTGCCGGTAGAAATCATTTCCTTAGGAACATCCAAAACGAAATGAAAGGAGGAAGCCATGGCTGTCAAGATCCTGATCAAGAGAAAGATTCCGAAAGGCTTTAAGGATCCCAAATTCAACAAGCTGATCCGGCAGCTCCGAGCGCTCGCCATCGTTCACCAAGGCTACATCTCCGGGGAGACCCTCAAGCGGATAGACCACCCTCAAGATTATCTTGTGATAAGCACCTGGCAGAACAAAGACGCCTGGAATGCTTGGCGGACCGGCCGGGAAAGGGCGGAGATTCAGGAGCAGATCGACGCCCTGCTGGGTGTGCCAACAGAGTACGAGATGTACGAGTACCTGTAGCAAGGAGATAAGCGAACTAAGGGAATTTGGCAGGATCGCAAAGCAACGACGCGGGCCGACGGATGGTCTGTTCCGGGGACGTTGTGATCCATCAAGAAAAAAAGGTGGATGAAGTGAACGATGAGATCAACCAAGGGAGCGTCGTTTCAGTTCGGGGCAGCGTTATCGACGTCCGCTTCCCCTCCGGAAAGGTCCCGGCCATCCGGAACGTCCTCAAGGCCGGCGAGGATGGCCGGATCCGGATCGAGGTCATGATCCAGCTCAACGCGGAGGTCGTGCGGGGTATCTCCCTGACCCCGACCCAGGGACTGGCCCGGGGCTCGGCCGTGACCGACACGGACGGACCGTTCATGGTGCCCGTGGGCAAGACACTCCTCGGGAGGGTGTTCAATGTGTTCGGGGAGACGATCGATCAGGGTCTTCCGGTCGACGTGTCGGCCCATATGCCGATTCAAGGAGTCAAGGTCCCCATCGCCCAGCAGTCCACCGTCTCCGAGATCTTCGAAACGGGGATCAAGGCCGTCGATGTCCTCTGCCCCCTGGAGAGAGGGGGAAAGGCCGGGCTTTTCGGCGGGGCCGGTGTCGGGAAGACCGTCCTGTTGATGGAGATGATCCACAACATGGTGGGGCAGCACGAGGGGATCAGTATCTTCTGCGGCGTCGGGGAGCGGTGCCGCGAGGGGGAGGAACTCTACCGCGAGATGAGGGACGCAGGCGTCCTCGGTCATACGGTCATGGTCTTCGGCCAGATGAACGAGCCCCCGGGCGCAAGGTTCCGGGTCGGGCACACGGGCTTGACCATGGCCGAGTATTTCCGCGATCAGGAGCGGCAGGACGTGTTCCTCCTGATCGACAACATCTTCCGCTTCATCCAGGCAGGCCAGGAGGTATCGGGGCTGATGGGCCTCCTGCCCGCCCGACTCGGCTATCAGCCCACGCTGGCGTCCGATCTGGCGGAACTCGAGGAGCGGATCTGCAACACCGCCATGGGGGCGATCACCTCCATTCAGGCCGTCTATGTCCCCGCCGACGATTTCACCGACCCCTCCGCGTCCCACACGTTCAGCCACCTGACGGCCACCATCGTCCTCTCCCGGAAGCGTACCAGCGACGGGTTCTACCCGGCAGTGGATCTCCTCCAGTCCAATTCCAAGATGCTCATGCCGACCATCGCCGGCGAGCGGCATTACCGGATCTCCCAGGAAATCCGGAAAAACCTGGCCATCTACGAGGACCTGAAGGACATCATCGCCATGCTGGGGATCAACGAGCTTTCCCTGGATGACCAGAAAACGGTGTTCCGCGCCCGCCGTCTCGACCGCTTCTTCACCCAGCCCTTCCACGTGACGGAACAGTTCATCGGCAAGGAGGGGAGGGCCGTTTCTCTCGAAGTGGCGCTCGACGGCTGTGAAAGGATACTCAATGATGAGTTTGCCGACACTCCCGAAGGGGCGCTTTATATGATCGGCGCCGTCGACGAGGCCGTCAAGGGGGAAAGGAAATGAAACTCAAGATCCTTCTTCCGGCCGAGGTCTTCCTTTCGGAAGAGGTGACCAAGATCGTCGCCGAGGCCGAAAACGGCTTCTTCTGCCTTCTGCCCCGGCATATCGATTTCACCGCCGCGCTGGTGCCGGGCGTGTTTTCCTTCATCGCCCGAAATGCGGAGACCCATCTGGCGATCGACGGGGGGACCCTCATCAAGAGGGGGGCCGAGGTCCTTGTTTCGACCCGGAACGCCGTCCGGGGGCGCGAGCTGGGGACGCTCAAGGAGGTGGTGATCAAACAGTTCGAGGAGATCGACGAACGAGAGAAGAAGGCCCGTTCCGCGGCGGTGAAGCTCGAAGTCGATCTCCTCCGCCGCTTTATGGAGCTCAGAGAACATGGACAGTGAGAACCCGACAGCGAGGGAGAGGCGCCGCAAACTCGCTGCCGTCTTCACCAGGAAGGTGGGGATAAAAGAGGCCAGAAGGATCAAAGGGAAGAAACAGAAGGATGAAGGACTGTGGTTCGGGCTCAGCGTCTTCGGCATCGTCGGCTGGTCGGTGGTCATTCCGACGCTTGCCGGTACGGCCGTCGGGCTCTGGATCGACCGGAGCTGGCCAAGCCGTTTTTCCTGGACGCTGATGCTGCTCGTTTTGGGTGTGGCGCTGGGATGTCTCAATGCGTGCTACTGGGTGAAAAAGGCGCGCGAAAAGATCATCGGCGAGTGATGGGCCTGTGAGGTGGAAAGATGTCTCACACCGTTTTTCTTCTCGTCCCCTTTGGGGTGGGGGGGGCACGCGGGGTCGTCCACTTCGTCGGGCTCTGGTACACCGTGAAACACCTCCCCGACTCGAGACGCCCCTTCGCTTCCCTGTTCGGGAGCTTTCTTCTCCGCATCTCATTTCTCATGGCCGGGTTCACTCTTCTGATGAACGGCCGCTGGGAGACGCTTTCGGCCGCACTGTTGGGATTCCTCCTGGCGAGAGAGACCCTCGTCCGCCGGCTGGGAAGAAACAGGTAAAGGGAGTCGCCCATGGAAATTATGGCCATCAACCAGATCAGTCCAGACCAGGTCGTTTTTTTCCAGTGGCGGTGGGTCGTCATCAATGCCACACTGGTTTACACCTGGCTGGTAATGGGCCTGTTGGTCGTCGGGTCCCTGCTGATCACCCGCCGCCTGTCCTCGGAGAGGTCCCTGCCCCGCTGGCAGAACCTGCTGGAGGTCATCCTCGGCGGCGTTCGATCAGAACTCCGGGAGATCTCCCGGGACGATGCCGAACATTACTTCGCCTTCATCGGCACGCTCTTTCTGGTCATCCTCGTCTCCAAGCTCCTCACCGGCCTGCCCGGGTACGGCGCCCCCACCTCGTCCCTCACCACGACGGCGGCCCTCGCCACGTTGGTTTTTCTGGCCGTCCCTCTCTTTGGGATAACCAAACTGGGCGTCACCGAATACCTCAAGGAGTACTTCCGGCCCAATGTCCTCTTCTTCCCGTTCCATGTCATGGGGGAATTCTCCAGAACGCTGGCACTGGCCGTCCGTCTCTTCGGAAACCTGATGAGCCACGAGAAGGTCATCACGATCCTGCTGGCGGTGACCCCCCTATTCTTCCCGGTGGTCATGCAGGCGCTGGGGCTGCTGATCGGTCTCATCCAGGCCTATATCTTTTCCGTCCTGGCGATGGTGTACATTGCGTCGGCATCACAGGCGCATCAGGCGAAGGGAGACGGGCAAAAAAAACACTAACCCATTGATGAAAGGAAGGATGGAGGTATGGAAAGCGAAGGCATGGTTGCGGTGGCGTCGATTGTGACGGCGGGGTTGTGCATGGCCATCGGGGCGATCGGCCCGGCCCTCGGGCAGGCAAGGGCCGTGCACAGCGCACTGAGCTCGATCGCCCAACAGCCGGATGAGAGAAACTCCCTCACCCGGACACTTTTCGTCGGATTGGCGATGATCGAGTCCCTGGCCATCTATTGTTTCGTGATCTCGATGATCCTCGTGTTCGCCAATCCCTTCTGGACCCATGTCATCACGAAGGCGGGAGGTTGATCTAAATGCATATCGACTGGTTCGTCTTTTTCGCCCAGATCGTCAATTTCCTGATCCTCCTGGCGCTCCTGAAGCGGTTTCTCTATGGCCGGATCATCGGCGCCATGGACGCCCGGGAGGCCAGGATCGCCGCGACCTTCTCCGAGGCGGCGCAGTCCCGGGAGAAGGCCCGCGAGAGCGCCTTGAATTATGAGCATCGTCTGAGGGAACTTGAACGAACTTCCGCGGAGCTCACCAACCGGGCCCGGGCGGAAGCCGACGCGTATCGCCGGGAACTCATGGAGAAGGTCCGGAAAGAGATCGACCTGATCCAGACCCGGTGGATCGAGACCCTCTGCTCGGAGCGGGCGAACCTCTTCCATGAACTCCGCAGGCTGACCGGGGTCGAGGTGTACGCCATCGCCCGGCAGGTGCTGAAAGACCTGTCCGATGTGGCGCTGGAGGAGCGAATCGCCCAGGTCCTCGCGGAGCGCATCGAGACCCTGGATGGGGAGGAGCGGGAAAAGATCCGGTCGTTGACGGCGGCGGGCGAACCGATCCGGATCCTCTCCGCTTTTGCACTTTCGCCGGAGGCCAGAACGAGGCTGGAACAGGCGATTCACCGGAGCCTCGGACCCGGCCTGGATGGGGCGTATGAAACGGCCGACGACGTGCTGTCCGGCTGCGAACTGAGGATCGACGGGTACAAGGTCGCCTGGAGCGTGAAGGACTACCTGGCCACCCTTGAAGAGAAGTTCCACCTCTGCCTCTACAGGGAATCGAAAGAAGGGGAAATAGGTCCGCCGAATAGGGGAGCGCATGGAGAACGCACCGGAGAGAAAAGAGATCAGGTTGTTTCTTGAGGACACGTTCAAGACGATGGATGCCGTCCTTTTGGAACAGCATGCAGAACTCAAGACAAGCGAGGTCGGCGTCGTGAAGTATGTCGGCTACGGCATCGTTCGCGTTGCCGGCCTGCCCCACATCAGGGCCGAAGAGATTGTCCTGTTTCCCAAGAATCTGCAGGGACTGGCGTTCAACATCGATCCCGACGAGATCGGGGTCATCCTGCTGGGCTCCGGCGACCATCTGCATGCGGGGGCGGAGGCCAGGCGGACGGGGCGCGTCCTCGACACCCCCGTGGGGGAGGACCTCATCGGCAGGATGGTGGACGCCATCGGACGCCCCCTGGACCACCCGGGGGAAATCCGGGCGGCCAAGAGACTTCCCGTGGAGCGGGAGGCCCCGGGGGTCATGGCCCGCGACCCGGTGACCGTGCCGCTTCAGACAGGGATCAAGGTGATCGACGCGCTGATCCCCATCGGCCGGGGGCAGAGGGAACTGATCGTCGGCGACCGCCTGACGGGGAAGACCGCGATTGCCCTCGATGCCATCATCAACCAGTCCGACAAGAACGAGATCTGCATCTACTGCGCGGTCGGCAAGAAAGCCTCCGACGTGGCCAAGGTCGTCGCGGACCTCAAAGGGCATGGGGCCATGGATTACACGATTCTGGTGGTCGCCACCGGCTCGGATCCTCCCGGCCTGCAGTTTATCGCGCCCTATGCCGCCACGACCATGGGGGAGTATTTCATGTCAACGGGGAGGGACGTCCTGATCGTCTACGACGACCTGACCAACCACGCCCGCGCCTACCGGGAGCTGTCGCTGCTGCTGCGCCGCCCGCCGGGACGCGAGGCCTTTCCGGGGGACATCTTCTACATCCATTCGCGGCTGTTGGAGAGATCCACCCATCTCAAAAAGGAACACGGTGGCGGCTCCCTGACGGCCATCCCCATCGTGGAGACGGAGGCGCAGGACATCTCCTCCTACATCCCGACCAACCTCATCTCGATCACCGACGGCCAGATCTATCTGTCGCCGCGCCTGTTTCAGAAGGGGATCCTGCCGGCGGTGGATGTGGGCAAATCGGTCTCCCGGGTCGGCGGCAAGGCCCAGCTTCCGGCCTATCGTGCCGTGGCCGGCGATCTGCGCATCGCCTATTCCCAGTTCGAAGAACTGGAGACCTTCTCGCGATTCGGCACCCGGCTCGACGAAGGGACGCGCCGGGTTCTCGAGAGGGGCTGGCGGGTCCGGGAGATCCTGAAGCAACCCCAGTATGTCCCTCTGCGGGTCGCCGAGCAGATCGCGGCGCTTCTGGCAGTGACGACCGGGGTCATGGACGGCATCCCGCTGGAGAAGGTTTCGCAGGCGGAGTCTCTGGTGAGAGAGGCCGTTACGGAGCAGTACCCCGACCTTTGCTGCCGCATTGAAACGGGAGAAAGACTGGACGCGTCCGATCGGGAGGCTATCGTCCGCGCCGCCGGAAAGGCCGTCGAGAGCCTCCAGGGAGAGTAAACGGTGCAGACGACCGAATACCTCAAGCGAAGGATCCAGAGCGCCCAGGACCTGCTCGGCGTCGTCAAGACGATGAAGGCCCTGGCGGCCACGAGCATCCGCCAGTATCAGCGGGCCGTCGAATCGCTGGCGGAATACAACCGCACCGTCGAGCTGGGGCTGCGGATCGTCCTGAGGCAGAGCGGGGAGGCACCGATGCCGGCGGGATCAAGGGCGGCCGGGTTGGGGGCCATCGTCCTCGGCACCGACCAGGGGCTCTGTGGTCAGCTCAATCATCTGATCGCGGACCATGCCCTGGAGGAGATGAAAAAAACCGGCATCGGTGCGGAAAACCGGATCATCATCGCCGTGGGGATGCGCGTTGCGGATCTCCTGGAAGATTCGGGGCAGAAGGTCTTCGAGGTCCTTTCACCCCCCGGATCCACGGCCGGCATCACGCCGATGGTCCAGGATATCACGGTGCTTTTGGAGGACTGGCGTTTCAAAAGGCAGATCGGGCAGATGCACCTTTTCTACCACGAATACCTCTCAGGGGCTGCCTATCGGCCGAAGTCGCTCCGCATTCTGCCCGTCGAGGAGATTTGGCTTAGGAATCTCCGCGATCGGAAATGGGAATCCCGAACGCTTCCGTTGTTCACCATGGCGTGGGAAGACCTCTTTCGCGCCTTGATCGGGGAGTATCTCTTCGTCTCCATCTACCGCGCCTTCGCAAACTCCCTGGCCAGTGAGAACGCCAGCCGCCTGGCAGCGATGCAGAGCGCGGAGAAGAATATCGAAGAGCGACTCGAGGAACTCTTCATGCAGTTCCACCGTCAGCGCCAGATGACGATTACCGAAGAGCTCCTCGACATCGTCTCCGGCTTCGAGGCGCTCGGGGGGGCAAGGGAGAGCCCGCTCTAACAGGAACAGCGTTCCAAAAGGAAAGGAGAGCTGCCATGCTTCCCGATGTGCGTGTATGTTCGGTGTGCGCCTGGCGCGAGACTTGCCAGAAGAAGTTTATCACGCCGGTGGACACCTTCTGCAGAGTCCACTGCCCGGACTATACGAAGGACGTCAGGATCAAGGACAGCGAGATCGGGGACAGGATCGTCGAATATCACCTGGAAAGATGGCGGATGATAGGGAGACCGAAGCTGGACTTCGTCGTCACCATCTCGAGGCAGGCCGGCACGGGGGGGAGCGAAATCGCCAGGCGTCTCGCCGAGGAGTTCAAAATGGATCTTGTTGGCCGGCAGCTCATCGATCTGGTGGCCAAGAGCACCAAGATGGATGTCAAGATGGTGCAGCTCCTCGATGAGAAGGCCGTGAGCCGGATCGACTCGATGATCACCTCCTTCTTTGTCGCTCGTCATCTTTCCTGTGACGTCTATTTCCGCCACCTGACCCGAGTCGTGGCCGCGATCGGCGAACGCGGCGGGTCGATAATCGTGGGCCGGGGCGCCCACCTCATCCTTCCCCGGGATAAGACCATCCGGCTCCGGTTCATCGCGCCCAAGGAGTCTCGGATCGATTATTTCATCAGGACGCGCAAGACGACGCACGACGAGGCCCAAAGATATGTGGAAAGGAATGATGTCGACCGCGCGGGGTTCATCAGAAAATATTTCAAGGCCGATGCCGATGATCCGAACAATTTCGACCTGGTCATCAACACGGGGGAGATGGGAATCGAGACGGCCTACACTGCCGTTGCTGCGGTGATCCGGATGAGGATCCAGACCAAAGACGAGGCGAAAAAAGGTAAACATGTTTTGGAGGGATGCAGATGAAAAAAGACATACTGGTTCCCTTTGATGGTTCGGCCCATGCTACAGAGGCGCTGCGAGTGGCAATCGACCTGGCTAAAGTGTTCAACGAAAAGATTGTTCTACTCAATGCTCAGCCGAGCTACAAAACACCACATACTAAAGAGTTTTTCAGTCAAAAACAGATTGATGATTTTCGGGCTCAAAGAGCGGGCGAGGTAATGCAGCCGGGCGAGGACATGTTGAAACAGTCCGGCGTCGCGTTTATCACTAAGATGAGGGTCGGAGATCCCCGTGAACAGATTTGCCAGGAGGCCCGGGCTGACAACGAGCAAGGGGCGGCACGCAAGGACCGTGGTGTACGCTTTATTGTGATGGGATCGCGTGGCCTGACCCCCTTTTTTGGAATGGTGCTGGGCAGCGTGAGTATGGGGGTCCTGCACGATACCCCGTGCCCGGTAATGATAGTGCCTCATTCTTACTAAGCCTGGGACATGGATGAAAATCGACCTTCTTCGCAGTCTCAACAAGCAGCAGACTGATCGGCGAGGCTATTGCGCGTTGTTTTTAAACTGCGACACGATTGGACAGATCATTCGGACGATAACTGACAGAGAAGGAGGGAGTGCTCAATGATGGACAACCAATGCCATGGGAAGAGGATTGATGACATCGTCAACGAATTTCAGACACATATGGAACAAGGTCTAAGCCGGGAAGAGGCGCAGGACCGCCTTAGAAAGCATGGCCCCAATGAACTCTCGGAAAAACCCCGGCCAGGATTCCTCTCTCTGCTCCTGGATCAGTTCAACAACTTTCTCGTGATTATCCTGATCGTTGCGGCAGTCCTTTCAATCCTTCTGGGCGAGTATATCGATGCGATCGCAATCATCTTCATCGTGGTTCTCAATGCCGTGGTCGGGGTCATTCAGGAGTCGAAGGCCGAAAAGGCCATTGCCGCCCTGAAAAAGATGGCCGCCCCCAACGCCCAGGTCATCCGTGGAGGACACCAGGTCATGGTTCCTGCCCGGGAGCTTGTTGCGGGCGACATTGTTCTCCTGGAAGCCGGCAACTACGTTCCTGCCGATATGCGTCTGGTGGAGAGTGTCAATCTCAAGATCGAGGAGGCCTCCCTGACGGGGGAATCGGTCCCCGTCGAGAAGGACGCGGCGGTGGTCCTGGACAAGGAAATTCCCCTGGGCGACCGGAAAAATTCCGCCTTCATGAGCACCCTGATCACCTATGGACGCGGCAAGGGACTCGTGACCGGCACAGGGATGCACACGCAAATCGGCATGATTGCGGAGATGCTCCAGTCCTATGAGGACGAGGACACCCCCCTCCAGCAGAAGTTGGCCCAGTTGGGGAAAATCCTGGGGACCATTTGCCTGGCCATCTGCGGCATCGTCTTCGTCTACGGTCTCATCCGTGACACCCATCTGCTGGGCATCCTCGACACCGGTATTATCCATTATCTTCAAACCGAGAATATGGACATCATAAACCTCTTCATGACCGCCGTGAGTTTGGCCATCGCCGCCGTTCCGGAGGGGCTCCCGGCCATCGTGACGATCTGCCTCGCCCTGGGGATGCAGCAGATGATCAAGCGCCACGCCCTGATCCGCAAGCTCCCCGCCGTGGAGACCCTGGGATGCACCACGGTGATCTGTTCCGACAAGACCGGAACGCTGACCCAGAACAAGATGACCGTTCTGCAGGGCTGGGCGGGTGAAAAGCGGTTCCGCGTGACCGGCGAAGGCTATACGCCGAACGGAGAATTTTCCCGGGACGGCAAGCCCTTCGATCCCCGGAAAGATCCGGATGTGGCGGTGCTCCTGGGGGGCGGAATGCTCTGCAATGATGCGATTCTCGAAGAGAAGGTGTCGGATGCGGGGACTCTCTTCTGGCATATCCATGGCGATCCCACAGAAGGCGCCATGGTTGTCGCCGCGGCAAAGGGAGGCCTCTGGCGTGCCGAGATGCAAAAGGCTTTCCCGCGTGTGCAGGAGGTTTGCTTTGATTCGGACCGAAAGCGGATGACCACGATCCACCGGTACGAAGAAGCCCAGGATCGGAACTCGCCCCCGGGCTTCACTTATCCCTCCTGCATCGCCTTCGTCAAAGGGGCCCCGGACGTCGTTCTGGACCTCTGCGGCCGTGTGCTGAAAAACGGTCAAGCCGTCGACCTGACGGACGCCAAGCGGCAGGAGATCCTCGGACAGAATCACGATATGGCCAGCAGCGCCCTGCGCGTTTTGGCGGTTGCGTACCGCCCCTTGGACGATGTCCCCGGTACCTGCACCCCCGAGATCGAAAAGGATCTGACCTTCGTCGGTCTGCTCGGTATGATCGACCCGCCACGGCCCGAGGTGGTGGAGGCGGTGAAAGTGGCCGCCGGGGCCGGCCTGAAGAGCGTCATGGTGACCGGTGACTACCGGGATACGGCGGAGGCCATTGCGGCGGAGATCGGTCTCAGGACGCCCGGCGGCATTGTCCTGACGGGAAGCGAACTCGACAAGATGAGCGAGGAGGAACTGGCGGCAGTCGCGGACAAGCTTGACGTGTGCTGTCGCGTTTCCCCGGCGCACAAGACGAAGATCGTGGATGCGCTCAAGATGAGCGGCCAGATCGTGGCCATGACCGGCGACGGCGTCAACGACGCGCCGGCACTGAAAAGGGCGAACATCGGCATCGCCATGGGCATCACCGGAACGGACGTCTCCAAGGAGTCGGCAGACATGGTTCTGACGGACGACAATTTCGCCAGTATCGTCTCGGCCATCGAGCAGGGCCGGATCATCTATTCCAACATCCGGAAATTCGTTTACTTCCTGCTGGCCTGCAACGTCGGCGAGATCCTGATCGTCTTCGGCGCCATGCTGATGGGGTTTCCCATCCCGCTCAAACCCATTCAGCTTCTGTGGTTGAACCTGGTTTCGGACGGCGCTCCGGCCTTGGCCCTGGGGATGGAAAAGGGCGAACCGGATATCATGAAAGATCCGCCCCGGCCCCCGAAAGAACCGGTGATCAATGCGGACATGGCCATCGGCATTGCCGTGGTCTCGGTTGTGGACACCATCGCCATCCTGCTGGTCTTCTACCTGGGTATGCAGCGCTACCCCGGTCACGCCGGTCATATCGAGGCCGCGCAGACCATGGCCTTCGTGACCTTGTGCACGTCAGAGTTGCTCCGGGCGTTTACCGCCCGGTCCGAGTATCACAGTATCTTTACCATAGGCGTCTTCTCCAACCCCTGGATGATCTGGGCGACGGGTAGTTCGTTCCTCTTGGTGCTGCTGGTCACCTACGCGCCGTTCCTCCAGCCCTTTTTCGACACGATTCCCCTGACAGTGGGCGACTGGTTCTTCATGGCGCCATTCTTCTTGGCCTCGCCGGTGGCGATGGAATTGGTCAAGGTCTATCTGCGGATCACCAAGAAAAATACCTTGGCGGCGCAGCAGTGAGCGTAAAGCTGCCCGCCCACAAGGCGGGGCTTAACCTGATATTTTAATGATAGTTTCAAAGAGAGAGGATGATCACAAGGGAATGAGATCCAGCAGAGCCGCGATAAGGGCTGCGGGCCTCTCGAAGGCGAATTCGGCAGGGGGTGTTTCCGGTCGGCTCAGGACGATGACTTGGCAGTTTGCTTGGCTAGCTGCGGCGAGTTTGGCCTCGAGGCCGCCCGCCCGGCCGCTCTCTTTCGTCACCAGGACGCCGATCCCGAACCGCCGGATGGCGGCGAGGTTCGCTTCGAGCGAGAAGGGGCCGCGCCCGGCGATGATCCTCTCCTCTGCGATCCCCGCTGTCCGGCAGGCGGCCAGGGACTCCGGGGCATCGAGGACGCGGACGGTAAGCGGGATACCGGTCCGGCGGGCGGCCTCCGCGTAAGGGGCGATGTTCCGCGAGCCGGTTGTGATCAGGACGGGGCGGCCGTCGGCGAAGGCGAGCGTCGCGGCCTCTCTATGGTCGGCGGCGAAACGGACCGAGGTATCCGCGGACTCGGGACCACCGGCTGTGCTGCCGGCGGGATGGGTTTCGATGTCCCGGCTCTCCGGGAACAGCGCCTCGGGACGGGAGAACCTGAGGCAGGGAACCCCCAGACGCTTCGCCGCGTTCTGCGCCGCGGCATGGGCTGCGGTGGCATAGGGATGGGCGGCGTCGACGATCGCCCGGATTCCTTTCTCTTTGGCGAGGGCGACCAGACCCTCTTCATCGAGTCGCCCTATCCGGCGGCGGATCCGGGGGTGCTCCTCAATCGCCAGCGGGACATCCGTCGCCGTCGAGACGAGGACCTCATAACCCGCCGCGGCGATCCCGGAGGCGAGGGGCGCGGTTTCGCTCGTCCCGCCGATGAGGAGGATCATATCCCGTACCCCCGGGGCGTGACGAACCACTCGGCGATCCGCTTTGTGGAGCGGTTCCCGATGATGACGACGCTCCGCATTGCGATGGGAAGCTCCAGGAAGTGGTCCAGATCCGAAAGGAGGATCGCTTCTTCCGGCGACCCCAGGGCAGTGCCGACGCCGCCGGGGGTCGTTCCGGGGCGGGGGCGGCGGAAGATCGCCGCCGCCGCGGCGAGTTGCCGGGTGCGCTTCTGCGACCGGGGGTTGTTGATGACGGCGACGAGATCGGCGGCCGCGACTGCCTCCAGGCGCTCCCGGATCTGCTCCCAGGGGACGAGGAGGTCGCTCATGCTCAGGACCGCGAAGTCGCACATAAGCGGCGCCCCGAGGCGCGCGGCAAGGGCACTCGCGGCGGTGATGCCCGGGACGATCTCGATGGGGACGGCGATCCCCTCGGAGGCGGCCAGCTCCAGGACGAGGCCCGCCATCCCATAGATGCCCGGATCGCCCGAGGAGATCAGCCCGACGACCTTCCCTTCCCTGGCCCGCGCGAGCGCGAGGCGGCAGCGCTCGGTCTCCTGGGTCATCCCCGTGGCGATCAGCTCCTTTCCTGCTGTGAGGTCCGAGACGAGCTTCATGTAGCGGGTGTAGCCCACGACGCAGTCGCTCGCCGCGATCGCTTCGACCGCGCGGCGGGTCCTGTCCAGTGGCCCTCCGGGGCCGATTCCGACCACGAAGAGTCTTCCCGTGCGGGTGTGATCATGATCCCGCGATACGTCTTTTTTATTCAAATCTATTGGATGCTCCTTCCCGCCGGAGGCACCGACGATTCGGCGACGGCCGGCAGATTTGGTCAGTCCGGGGCCGTCGACACTGTCGACGCGCTTCGTGCAGTGCCTTTCGCGCCGGAAGCGCCGGCCGAGGAAATGGCGATTCCGGTAAAGATCAATACCGCGCCGGCCAGATGAAAAAGATGCAACTGCTCGCCGAGAAACGTAATGGCGAGCGCGATGCCGAACACGGGCACCAGGTACAGGAAGAGCCCGGCGCGATTCGCGCCGACCTGCTGTACCCCGCGGCTCCAGAACAGATAGGAGAGAATGGACGGAAACACCGCAAAATACACCATTCCGGCAATCGTTGCCGCACTCCATACGGCGGTCCGGCCGCTTGCCAGTTCAATCAGGTAGAGCGGCAGCATGAGCAGCATTATGCCTCCGACGACCGCGGCGCCAAGGAACGCCAAGTTGTTGAGACCGGCGGGTCGCCACCGCAAGAGCACCGTATACAGCGCCCACGTCAATGCGCCGCCCACCAGGAGCAGATCCCCGTGGTTGAAATCGAGCCGCGCCAGCACCGCGATATCGCCGCGGCCGACGATCCCGACGATACCTACCAGCGACAGTACGATGCCGGCCTGCTGCCGGAGAGTCATCCTGATGCCGAACAACGCCCGCCCGATGAGCACGATCAAGAGCGGCGTCATCGAGTTGATCAGCACGCCGTTGGTTGCAGTCGTGGTCTGCAGCGCCGCATACAGAAACGTGTTGTAGCAGCCGACTCCCAGCACACCGAGGAGCGCCAGGCGCATCCAGTTGGCGCGCAGTAGTGCGCGTTGCTCGTACATCGGCCGCAGGACGAACGGGGACAGCAGCAGCAAGGCCAGTACCCAGCGCCAGAAGGCCATCGTCGCCGGCGGCAATAGCGCATGCAGTGCGCGCGCCACCACGGCGTTTCCCGCCCAGAACAGTGCAGTCAGCGCCAAGAGCAGATAGGGCGATGCACCGGTCAGGAGTAATGGATTGCTTTTCATTATCAAGTTACCCGATCTCTCACCCAGTAAAGGCCGAAACCGGACGCTCCGACCTTCAACTGGTATGGTATCGGCCTTCCGTGCGATCGCCTCTCCGGTGCGGAGGATCCGGTCTAACGGTCCGTCGGGGTCGATCCCACTGCAATCCGGGGATATCATACTCGTTATTTCTTGACAAGCGATGTTGGAAGATCTGCCTTGAGGTAAAGCGAACCCGCGCACCGTTTACCTCCGGCTATGGCCGGTAGGTCAGAACTCTCGATCTGCGCGATTAAAGCTTTCCCGGCAGGGTGCCGATACGATTGTACCAAATAGACCCAAAGCTGTGGAGGTTCCTTCGCGTGAAAAAGATGTTTCGCTGCGCTCTTCTTGCCCTGTCGTGCGTTGCCATGCTTCTTCTTTCGGGTTGCTCGGGAGGGAATGACACAGCCGCTGATCCCAGGATCGGTTTTACATATCCCGATCCGGTGGACTACAGTGCACTCTCCTGGACCGACGCCTTCAAGGCGGCCCACGACAAGTTCTCGCGCGAATACGCCTTCGGCGACTGGAAGGGTGTGGACTGGTCCGCCCTCTCTGACCGATTCCTGCCGCGCATCGAGCAAGCCCAGGCCGCGGGAGACGAAAAGGCCTATTACCTCGCCATGCACGAGTACGTCTGCTCGATCCCTGACGGACACATCAACCTGTCCGCGGAAGACGCCGCGGTGCCCATGGCCCTTGGAAAGGAGCTGGCGGGTGGCGAGTTCGGGATGGCGGTGGCCGAACTGGACGACTGGCGGGTGATCGCAGCCGCCGTCGCCCCGGGCGGACCGGCCGATTCGGCGGGGATCGCTGCGGGTGCCGAGATTATCGCCTGGGGAGGACAACCGGTCAAAACGGCCATCGGGCGGATCGTTGTCGGCGCGGTTCCTTTCAAGGTATTGACGGGCGCCGTCGGGGGCGAAGGCCCCCAGGCCACGAGCGAGTACGCGCGGCGGGAGCAGGCCAGGCTCCTGACCCGGGCCCCCGTCGGTACGGGCGTTCAGGTCGTTTTCAAGAACGCCGGTTCGGCGACTTCCCAAACGGCCATCCTCACGGCCGTGGACGACGCCGGACATGGGTTTTCCCTGTTGAACTTCGCGAAGCGGCCGGACCTATCGGATCAGATCGACTACCGGATCCTGCCGGAGGGATACGGG
>VFSW01004844.1_pt1 | contig 20025 bp, 19 predicted proteins | sample 5358111 | NCBI WGS metagenome assembly VFSW01 (sample SAMN11554181, study PRJNA540505) | mine drainage metagenome | isolation source: sediment from site ElyBrook_90M | place: USA: Ely Copper Mine, Vershire, VT | collected 2017 | reverse complement strand
AAGTTCTAGCGGCATCGTAACCACGTCCTAGTTTTATTTCTTCAAATCCACCTTTTTCTTTTTGCTTAGCAGTTCCAGAGTAGGAATATATTGCTCCACTTGTTTTACTAATGACTCCAAGTTTTTCACCGAGTGCCATTATTTATCCTTTATTTGGTTATTCATTTTATACTAAATGATAAAACTCTTCCATCAAAAAAGGGGGCAGGTGAGAAATTTTTTAAAAGTACTTGCCTGAAAATCAATGCATTACAACAATGGGGTTTAAAAGAAAGTTATACAGGAGAGGCTATGTCCACGATCACCAAGAAAAAACTCGTTCAGGTAATTTCTCAAGCGCAAGGAGTTCATCCTAATGAGGTTCGCAACATCATCCAAGCGTTCCTCGACGCTATCACGGATACGCTCTCAAAAGGTGATCGCTTAGAGTTTAGAGACTTTGGAATTTTTGAAATCGTCATTCGCAAACAAAAAATTGGCCGCAATCCTAAAAATGCTGCGGTTCCCATCGTTATTCCTGCACGATCAGCTGTTAAATTCACTCCCGGCAAAAAGATGAAAAAGCTCATCGAAAAAGGACCGGCTCCGAAAGCCCCCTCTAATGCACCCCAAGGCGGATTCCAAGGACCTAGCACCTCCTTTGGAGGCTGATGCGAAAGTTACTGGCGGAGGCAATCGAGCCCACGGCAGATATCGCGTCTTTAAGGCAGCAATTAGGAAAGCATTTAACGCAGCGTAGTTTTGAATCTCACCAATTAGATGCGGCCTACCTTGCGGCCGCTTCTCACTTTCTCGGTCTTTCCTTTAAGGCTCCAGCTCCACACCAACTTCCCAATGGCCTCCCTCTCGAAGAATGGGCTGGTCATCTGCACGGAAAGCAAGTGCCCCATCTTCTCCATGCGATCGAACTGGGGATTTTATGGGCGCTTTTGGGTGTGGTGCATAAACGCGATGATTACACGATCGCCAGCCTCAAAGTTGCTCACTGGTTTCTAAATCTATTAGATGCCGAGGCTTCTTTGATGGTCGGTATTTGGCTGCCAGCCGCTGATTTTTCTAAGGAAAAATTAGGGGCGGGCTTGCATTTGCTGTTTCAGATAGCAAGTCAGATCAGCGGCGATGTCCGTTTTGAGCGTGCGTGCAAGGCTGTGTCTCATGAGCCCGAGTCTCTCATGCAGAAGATTAGCGCCTATCTTCTTCCTAAAATTGAAAAGCAAACCCGTTTTCCCTTAAGTTTAATTTTGGAAGAGATGACGGTGGGGGCGATGAGCTATCATGCGCGCGATTGGAGCGCTATCTTTTCCCTATCGGGATATCAAAGCGGGATGGGAGCGATCCATCGCAGCGATGCAAAAATCGTCGCGATCGGTCCTCAAAGAGGCCCCTTAGATGATCTTTCGACATTTGGAATTTCTCGGCGCCCTCCTTTTAAAGAGATGGGCTGGGAAAAGAGTTCCACGGGAGCGCTTCTGCAGGGGTGGACGCAAGTAGATGGGCTCTGGGTACAGATGGCGGTAGCTATCGGGGCAGAGGAGATTCACTTCGGCGTTAGGGCGCAAGTCAAAGAAAATACTTACATGGTTTTTTATGTAAAGGGAAGCTCTATAGTAGTGGATGGCTTACGCTCTCTACAGAGAGGGGAGCTGATGCACTATCGCGGCCCAGCTGCCGAGATCGTGATTAAAGGGGATAAAGAAAAAATTAGAATTCAGCCGTTCGAGCCTTATATTGTCGAAATCCTTCCGCTCTGCGGAGGAAACTCCTTCTTTGATAGTGATTTTTTGATAGCAGTTCCCTGGCGTCAGGATCATTTGCAATGCAAAATAAATTTTTAATTCCCAGATTGCAAAGATCTATAGTAAAAATGTATAATGTGGGGGCTTTATGATGAGAAAATTTTCATTTGCTAAAGTTCTCTTTTTCTCTGCAATCGGTCTATTTACAACGATCGGGATCGCGGCTGTCTGGAAGAAAGGGCGCGCGCCTGCGGCAGAAATTGCCCAAGTTGCGCCCAAGTCAATGACGGTTTCTTCCAAACCCCGCGACATCCAAGGGGACTTTCCTGAGAGCGATCGAATATCTCAAATTTTCTCTACTTCTGGCGTCCGGCTTCCGATTGTTGAGACGGTGACCTATATAAGTCGCGTGAATTGGCTGAAAGGGCGGCCTGCATGGATCGCCGATTATGCCGTCTATTACGGAACTTCTCGGCATTTTATCGCGCGCAGCTTGAGCGGTAGAGCCGATTATATGACGCAGCGCGTCTCAGAAGGGAGCAAATTTAACGTTTTTCGCAAAGATAAGAATTTTCAATTCTACTTACTCGCCGACTTGTCACTTTGCAAAATGGGCTTTTATTACATCGACATGGATACCGGGGAGCGCGTGCTTCTCAAGACGTACCGCATTGGTGTGGGCAAACTGAGCACGGCGCCTTCTGGCTCGCTCACGCCGCTCGGGAAATTTACTCTCGGCGAAAAGATCGCCGTTTATGCTCCGGGGATGACAAGCCAGTACCAAAATCAAAATGTCGAGATGGTCCGTGTTTTTGGGACGAGATGGCTCCCGTTCGATAAGGGGTATGGCATCCACGGCGCTCCATGGGTAAACGATCCCGCCACCGGAGAACTTATCGAAAATCGTTCCACGATTGGCAAGCATGAAAGCGATGGTTGCATCCGCTTAGCAACGGAAGACATGGAAGAGCTTTTTTCGATCGTGATTACCCGCCCGACCACCGTTGAAATCGTCAAGAATTTCAACCAAGCCCAATTACCTGGAGTTGAGAAATGAGCATGTTAGCCCACGAAAAGCAAATCAAAGAATACGAAGAGACCATTACCAAGCTCAAAACACAGAGCCAGTCCAATGGAGTTCTTTCAGACTCAGAAATTGCCAAACTCGAAAAGAAACTCTCTCAGCTCAAGAAAAAAGTCTATTCCAACCTCACTCCCTGGGAGCGGGTCACGATTTGCCGCCATCCGAGCCGTCCTCGCACTGTCGACTATATCCGCGCGATCTGTGAAGAATTTACGGAATTAGCTGGCGATCGCCTCTTCCGCGACGATCCTGCCATCATCACCGGCCTTGCCAAAATCGGCGGCGTCAAATTTCTGCTGATCGGTCAAGAGAAGGGCTGTGACACCGAAAGCCGCCTCAAACGAAATTTCGGCATGCCCAACCCCGAAGGCTACCGTAAAGCGATGCGATGCATGCGCATGGCCGCCAAATTTAACTTACCTGTCCTTTGCCTCATCGATACCCCTGGCGCCTACGCCGGCCTAACGGCTGAAGAGCGCGGACAAGGCTGGGCGATCGCCAATAACCTCTGGGAAATGGCGCGCCTTCCCACGCCGATCATCGCTCTTCTCATCGGAGAAGGATGTTCCGGTGGCGCTCTCGGAATTGGCGTCGCTGATATCGTCGCGATGCTCCAGCACTCGTATTATTCGGTCATCTCTCCTGAAGCCTGCTCCTCGATCCTCTATAAAGACACCAGCAAGAAAGAGGAAGCTGCGGCCGTGCTCAAAATGCAAGCCGAGGACCTCCTTGAGATGGGCATCATCGATACGATCATCGAAGAGCCAATGGGCGGCGCCCACCACGACACAGCCTCCGTATTCGCCAGCGTTAAAGAATTTGTTGTCGAACAATGGAAAGTCCTTAAAGAAATTCCTCTAGACCTTCTCCTCGAGCAGCGGTATCAAAAATTTCGTCGCATGGGCCAATGCGCCGTTGAACAAGAAACAGCGACTGTATAATTCTCTATAGCGATTATCCCGCTATCTCCGCTATAATCAGGCGCTATGTATCTTCTTTTAAAAGCGGCGCTCCGCAATAAGAAACATCTATCGCTTCTCGTCATCAGTTTTTTAGCATTGGTGCTCCTTACCATCGCGAACGTCATGGAGATCTCGGCTCTTGGGGTGATTTCGAATGCCGATACCCTTTCCCAGTTGGTCGATGGAAAAAAAATTGCTATCGTGACGGCTAAGAGCGGTAAAGATACCAACCCGCTCAACTGGATCATCGAGAAGGCCTGCAATCAAACCAATATCAATAGTCTCAAGGTTTTAATTTCTGTGCTCGTCGGTGTGGCGATCTTCAAAGCCATCACGCTCTTCTGGAGCCGCTATATGACGCAGATTTTGTCGATTAGGATAAGCCGCGATTTGCGGCAGCAATATTTTGCGCATATTCAGCTTTTGCCGATGAGTTTTTATCAGCAGTACAACATTGGAAGTCTATCTTCGAGGGTGGTAGGGGATGCGAGCCAGATCGCCACTTCGATCAACTCGACGATCACAAACTATCTCCATATGCCGTTTACGATCAGTGTGGCTCTATTATTTTGTTTTTATCTTTCTTGGCAGCTTGCCTTGGTGATCTTCGTGGGGTTCCCCATGATCATTGTGCCGATTATTCTACTCTCGCAACGGGTGCGCCGGGTCACACGCCAGCTCCAATCGAATCAAGAAAAATTTGCTGGGGTCCTCATCGACTTTTTGGCCGGGATCCAGACCGTGAAAATCTTTGCGATGGAGTCGTTTTCCTTCAAAAAATACAAAGAACAAAATGACCGTATGGCGGTGTTGGAGAGTAAAACAGCCAAGTATGGCCATTTGACGCGGCCGATCTTGCATATGGTCACGACGATGTGCTTGGCGTCGGTGGTGCTCTTTGGTCTTTACACGCTCCGTTTGACGCTCCCTGAACTCATCGTTTTCTGCGGAACACTCCAAATTTCCTACGAGTCGATCAAAAAATTTGCTGATGAGAACTCGAATATCCAGCGAGGCATCGTTGCCGCTGAGCGCATGTACGAAGTGCTCAACCTACACCCTGAGATTGAAGACAAAGTCGATGCCGAAGAGCTCACAGGATTTAAGGATAAGATAGAACTTGACCACATCTGGTTCCGCTATGGCGAAGAATGGGTGATCAAAGATTTGAGCCTGACTGTTCGCAAAGGCGAAACAGTGGCTATCGTGGGTGCGACAGGTTCAGGAAAATCAACGATCGTTCAACTTCTACCGCGCCTCTATGAAGTGCAGAAAGGGGAGATCCGTATCGATGGAAAGCCTCTCAATGCCTACACCCAAAAATCTCTGCGTGAGCAGATCGCTTTTGTCTCGCAAAAGCCTTTTTTATTCTCCGATACGATTGCTGCCAACATTGCCTTCGGTAAGGACTTTTCTCAAGCCGAGATTACTCAAGCAGCCAAGCGCGCGCATGCGGAAGAATTTATCTTAAGACAACCCAAAGGGTATGAGACGGTGCTTGCTGAAGCAGGTCAGAACTTATCGGGCGGACAACAACAGCGCTTAGCAATAGCAAGAGCTCTTGTGAAAAGCGCGCCGATTCTCATTCTCGATGAAGCGACATCTTCTTTGGATGCCCTTAGTGAACATAAAATCAAAGAAGCAATCGCGAACCTCCACGGAGAGGTAACGCAGATCATTATCGCCCACCGTCTTGGAACCATTGAGAAAGCGGATAAGATTCTCTATCTCGAGAGGGGAGAGAAGATCGCCGAGGGCACGAAAGACGAGCTGCTCGCGACTTGCGAGCCCTTCCGCCTCACTTGGGAGGCGCTCTACCATATCGAGCAAATCTCTCCACAGCCAGTCTAAGGTATGGCCTCAACTACCGATCTTTCTGCGCCTTACAAAGTGATGCAGGCTAATACGCTGCGTGCTTTTGCAGATCACAAACTCAAACACGTAGTTCATTTGGTTTTCCCTAGTGGGCAAAGACCTGTACTCAATCCTCAACAAGAAATTTTCTTCTCTCAGGGAAAGCGCTCCAAATTGGAAGATCGGCATTTCTTTTCAAAGACAGACAAATATTGTTTGTGGGGAATTTTTGATGGGCACGGCGACGAAGGAAAGATCGGAGAACTATGCTCAGAAATTATCCCTAAACAACTTCCAGAACTCGTCACGCAATACCCAGGCGACATGCCTCGCGCTTTTTCCGAGATGCTAAAGTCCGTCCAAGAAGAGATTCGTAAAAGAAAGATGCCTGAGGCGAACGGCGGAGGATCCACAGCGCTCATCAATTACCTCAATCGTAAAACGAATGAACTGTTCGTCGCCACGCTGGGGGACTCCAAAACGAAACTTGGTTTTTTGTCGGATAAGAAAAGAAAATTGCTCCCCTTGTCCCCTATTTGCAACTGGGGAACTCCTGAAGAGGAAGAAAGAGCCTATCATTTTGCGGGGGATGAGGTGGAAAAATTAAGGGAAGTCTGGGATTTTCAGATGGGGAAACACCGGCGCTTTCCTCCGTTATATGGTTGTAATGTCAGCCGTGCCCTTGGGCACCTTGAAGCGTGTAATGAAAAAAATGAATCGCCTTTTTCCGTTGAACCCTTTGTTTCCCTATGGGTGTTAAACCCCGGTGATGTCGTGGTCTCGGGTTCCGATGGCCTTTGGGATTACCTTCAACCGGATGTTACTGAACTGATCCTGGAGTCAGACTTTAACACTCCTATGCCCCTTGCCTCTTCTTTAGGCAAGTATTGCCTGATGAAATCGAAAGACAATGTCACAGTCATTGTTTTAAAAGTTTGAGCTTGATGAACGACTCTTTCAAGTCTTTGTTTTCTGATTTGGCAAGAGCGCCGCTTTCGCTGAGCCATTTGACGTAACTGACGGGCACTTCTGCTAGCATCCGCCCTTGAAATTTTCCAAACGGCATGCGCTGAGAGTCAGGCTGCTCCACAAGTAGCTTTAACACCATTTCAAGAGAGAGATCATCGATCATGGCGGAGAACACTTCATGTAACACGCGTACGTCGTCGAGCGCTCGGTGTGCTTGATTGGCAGTAACTCCATAGACTTCGCGCAAATTTTGAAGAGCATGAGAGGGGAGATCGGGCCGGTATTTGCGGGACCATTTAAGAGTATCGATATAGCGCCATGTAGGAAGAGTAATGCCGCAGCGGGTCGCTTCTGCTTCTAGAAACAGCTTGTCGAACCGGTCATTATTATGCGCGATGAGCACGGCATCAGGACCACAAAACTCGATGAAGGACTTGAAGACGACATCGAATCCAGGTGCATCAGCGACCATGGCATCGGTAATGCCTGTGATGGCCGTCGATTCAGCAGGAATGGGCATCCCGGGATGGATCAGCTGAGCAAAGGTTCTGTTTTGATGGGGATCAAAAGCGGCAAGCTCGACGATGCGATCGCGCTCAAACTTAACGCCAGTCGTCTCTGTGTCATAATATAAAAATGTTGGCATATATTTTCTCTTCCACAATAATCGAGAGCCATGCGTCTTTGCAAGCTACTTCTCGCCGTTCTTTTTTCTTCCTCTACATTTGCTGCGGTAGCAGGGCAAAACGCGACAGTCTATTTTTCTCCTGAAGACCACTTGGAACAACGACTCATCAGTCTCATTGAAAAGGAAAAAAGAAGCATCCATATCGCCGTCTATTCTCTGACGCACCGACGGATCGCAACAGCGCTGATCGAAGCGAAGCAAAGAGGTGTGCAAGTCGAAGTGATCGTCGATCGGTTTTCTGTAAAGGCGAAATCGCCTCTTCTCCTCATGTCGCAAGAGGGAATACCGATTTCAGTCTGGGACTCAGATCCCTATAAAACGAAGAAGGGTCACCGAGCGCTGATGCACCATAAATTTTGTGTCTTTGGCGATGACATGGTGTGGACCGGCTCGTTCAATTGGACCTATGAGGCGAGCCGGTCGCATAAAGAAGATGTGATCGCCATTCGAGATCCTACCCTTGCCTCTGCCTACAAAAATCAATTTTACCATATCCAAAGCACGTCCTGCGTGTCTCTTGCCTCCTACGTCGCCTATAAGAAAAAATAATTTGCCCTATTTCGCGTAAAAATGGGTGTTAAACATCGACAACGCGAACTCCCGATTTTCCTGTAGACTGAATTTGAGAGGATGCATCCAGTCGAGTTGCGGGTCATATTTAGAAATAACTAATTGGCCGCTGTCGCCAAAGTGCCAAAAATATTGGAATTTTTCCCAGTTCGCCAAATTGTCCAGGCTATTTAGGATCGTTGCTATGGAAATTTCACAAAATACATTCTCAAAGATTTTGCAGAGACGCTTAGCCTGAGGCGCCAGGCGCGCGGGTATGTAAAACATATCGCACATTTGACCTGGGATGGTGTTTTCTCCCATGTTGGATCCGAGCATATTTCGTTCATCCAATGTCAGAGACGGTAGTACCTTCAACACCTGTGGCATGCCTATGTCGGGGTAACTAAACCACCACCCCCACTGAGACATATCGAGGGTGCTGGCTTGAAGAAAGTTGTGACTTTCGTTTTGACAAAACCAGATCTTATCTTTGTTGAACCGGAGAAAATTCCAAAAATGCATCAAACAATCGTCTTGCAAAAAGATGTAACCTGCGAACCCTTGATAATTTTGAAATACGTCGGCAACCACTCGGCTGAAAAAATAGCCCATGTGAGTAGGAACAATGCGAACTTCAGGGTGTTCTCCCCCGGGACCATAAAAAATGATGTTTTGAAAAACAGGGGCATAGAGCGTTTTTTCAAAATCAACGGTGCTGTAATAGGGGTGATTGTAGTGGATGACAAGCAGCACATCTTTGAAATGCTCTCGGAACTGTTCAACTGTGCTGGGGCTGCCTTCCGCCATGCGTAGGAAAAGCACACAGATGGCTAAAAATTTAAACATCACTCTCCAAGGTACCTATCTCTGTAAAATATTCAAATCAAGTTCTTTGGATGGAGTTTTTTTTGGGGATCGGGTAATATGATGGTATGAAAAAATTACTATTACTTTCTTTATTGTTTCTCGCTGGTTGCTACGAATGGGCTCCCCCACAGGATGACCTTCGAACGGTGCCAGTCACCAATAACCCCCATGTGCTGCCCGGCGTCACCCGCCCCAGTCCTTTGCCAAATATGTAATCATCACTTAGAGTTATGGCAATGTACAATTTTTTCCCCTTTGACGCTTCAAAGGTGCTAAAGCAAATCGGCAAAGACCAATTGCTAGATTTGCTACGTCAGATGCTCCTCATCCGCAACTTTGAGATCCGCGCGGAATCTGCTTATTTGCAAGGCAAAATTGGCGGTTTTTTTCATTCCTATATGGGACAAGAGGCTGTTCAGACCGCGGCTTTGGCCACGATCGGCAAAGACAACTGGTGGGTCACCTCTTATCGTTGCCATGCACTAGCCCTGCTTCTGGGCGCGACTCCGAATGAACTGATGGCCGAGCTTTACGGCCGCAGCACAGGCAACGCGAAGGGCCGCGGCGGCTCGATGCACTTTTATACTGATCGCCTTCTGGGCGGTTTTGGTATCGTAGGAGGGCAAATCCCTATCGCTACGGGCGCTGCGTTCAGTGCCAAGTATCAAAAAACCGGCGAAGTCGCTGTTTGTTTTATGGGGGAGGGCGCTGTGGCCCAGGGAGCGTTCCATGAATCTTTGAATATGGCGGCTTTGTGGGACCTGCCTTGCATCTACGTGATTGAAAATAACCAGTGGGGCATGGGAACAGCCGTTAGCCGCGCAATTTCTGTCCAGCCAATTGCCGAGAAAAAAGCCGTAGGGTACGGCATGAAGAGTTACACCTTTGATGGAATGGACCTTCTCAGTTGCTATGCAGGATTTTCTCATGTCTATACGGAAATGCAAAAAGATTCGAAGCCGGTTCTCATTGAAGTAGTAACGCAAAGGTTTAGGGGACATTCGATCTCTGATCCTGCCCTCTACCGCAGCAAGGAACATTTATCCGAATGCATGGAGCGCGATCCGCTTCTCGTGCTCATGAAAAAACTCATCGAAGCGGGCTGGCTTACCGATGAAAAGTATCAAGCGATGGATAAAGAGCAAAAAGATCTCGTCGTCGCCTCCATGAAATTTGCCGAAGACAGCCCCTGGCCCGATCCGATCACTCTAGAAGAGGATGTATTTGCCCCATGAGTACGCAAATTATAGAAATGCGCGAAGCCCTCCGCCAAGCTCTCGACGAAGAGATGGCTCGCGATGAGCGTGTCTTTATCATGGGAGAAGAGGTGGCCGAGTACAACGGCGCTTACAAGGTGACAAAGGGCATGCTCGCGAAATGGGGCCCTGGGCGCGTGATCGATACACCGATCGCAGAACTGGGATTTGCCGGGATTGGTGTGGGCGCGGCGATGACAGGACTTCGCCCTGTTATCGAGTTCATGAGCTTTAACTTTTCCTTTGTCGGTTGCGACCAAATTATCTCGAATGCCGCAAAAATGTATTACATGTCGGGCAATCGGTTCTCCGTTCCCATCGTTTTCCGCGGTCCCAATGGCGCTGCGGCGCAAGTCTCTTCCCAGCACTCGCATTGCGTAGAGGCGATGTATGCGAACCTGCCAGGCCTCATCATCATCGCGCCGAGCAACCCTTACGACGCCAAAGGCCTCCTCAAATCGGCCATTCGCAATAATAATCCCGTTCTCTTCCTCGAAAGCGAGCTTTCCTATAACGACAAGATGGAAATTCCGACGGAGGAATATCTGGTTCCCATCGGCAAGGCCCGCATCGTCACGGAAGGGGACCACATCACGCTGATTGCCCATAGTCGGATGGTTAACCTCTGCAAACCAGTCGTCGAAGAGATGAAAAAACGCGGCGTCCACGTCGAGCTCATCGATCTGCGCACGATCAAGCCCCTCGACATCGCCACTATTGCGAACTCTGTACGCAAGACCAACCATGCCGTTCTCGTCGAAGAAGGTCACATCTTCTCCGGCATCTGCGCTGAGATTGGCTTTGAGATTATGGAGCATTGTTTTGATTTCCTCGACGCGCCGATCATCCGTGTCTGCCAGCGCGAGACGCCCATGCCTTATTCTAAGGCACTAGAGCGTGAGACGATGCCTACTGTAGAAAGAATAACGAACGCCCTATTGGAGAGTCTATGCCTTTCACCTTAACTATGCCCAAATTGTCGCCCACCATGGAAGGAGGCACGATCGTTAAATGGCGCGTCAAAGAAGGCGATCTCGTCAAAGCGGGCGATGTGCTCTTTGAGATTGCAACCGATAAAGCGACCGTCGAGCATGCCGCTCTCGATAGCGGATATTTGCGCAAAATTCTCGTGAAAGAAGGGGGAGAGGCCGTCATCAATGAGCCTGTGGCGATCTTCACCGAAAAAAAGGAAGAGAGCATCGAAGGTTATGTCCCCGAAGGCGTTAAACCGGCTGCTGCACCCGTTGCAAAAGCGGCTCCTAAAAAAGAAGAGGTCGCTGCCAAGCCAGCATCTAATCTGAACCAGCCTGCATTTGCCCCCGAAGCACCACTTGCTACCTATGAATTTCCAGCGCCGACCGCTCCTGTCATGGGACGTGTGCTTGCCACACCGCTCGCGCGCAAAATTGCTGGGGAAAAAGGGATCGATCTCACCACCGTTAAGGGCTCAGGCCCCGGCCACCGCGTTACCAGCCACGATCTGAACCTCGGCCAACCCGATCTTCCTGTCACGTTCAGCCGTCAAGAAAAGCCCCAAATCGCTCCTGGGACGTTTGAAGAAGAAGCTCTGACCCCTATGCGCAAAGTGATCGCGCAGCGTCTGCAAGCCGCAAAAAGCTTTATCCCTCACTTCTATGCAACACAACAGATCCGTGCTGAGCGCCTCCTCGATGCCCGCGATCAACTAAAAAATATCGGCCATAAAATCTCTATCAATGATCTCATCGTCCGAGCCTGTGCTCTAGCTCTGCGTGAGCACCCCGATGTGAACAGTGGCTTTAACTCTGCGAATCAAACGATTATCCGATTCAAAACCATCGATATCTCCGTCGCCGTCAATGTACCCGATGGCCTCATCACGCCGATTGTCCGTCATGCCGATTTCAAAAATCTCGGCCAAATCGCTGTCGAAATCCGTCAGCTGGCTGAAAAAGCCCGTAGCGGCAAACTCAGCCGCGAAGAGTATGTCGGAGGATCGTTCACCATCTCTAATCTCGGCATGTATGGCATCACCGATTTCGTTGCCGTCATCAATCCTCCCCAAGCGGCGATCCTCGCGGTAGGTGCGATTGAAGATCGTCCTGTGGTCGAAGAGGGCAAGGTTATCGCTGGCAAAACGATGCAGTTGACGTTGTCGGGTGATCACCGCGTGATCGACGGTTCGCAAGGAGCGAAATTCCTTAAAACATTGCAGAAAATTCTCGAGAACCCCGCGATGCTTTTAATCTGATTCATTTGGGCGGCAAAATCGTCTGTTGTGCATTTTTGAAAAAAATCTTGTCTCCTTTTTATCGAAAATATAGGATGCGAATAAGTTAAGGAGAATTTATGTCGATGTTTCGCAGCTTGAAATCCGCTTTAATTTCTACCCTGTGTGCCTCATCCATTTTTGGATCTCTACCTACCCATCCACACCAGAGCGTCGTGGCATATTTTGAAAATTGGGCTCAATATCGAAATGCAAACGGCGTTGGAGTTCCCCCTAGCTGCTTTCCTGTTTCTCTCAGTCAGTTCAGCGGCTCCAACGGAATTACCCTAATCAACATGATCGATGTGCTGAACTATGCCTTCCTTTTCTTCAATGTTGATGTTTCTCAAGGACACGTGATTACGAGTAACGATTGGATGGTTTATCCCACGGAATGGAATGATGTTTCCGTCCTGATTCCCCAGGCAGTTGCTTTAAAGGCGGTTAACCCCAGTCTAAAACTCATGATGTCGTTGGGAGGATGGTCTTTTAACGACCCCACAAGCAGTTATGGTGCCGTCACTCAAACATTCTACAGTCAAGTCGTTGCGGATAACCCCGCAGGGTCAAGAGCTGCTTTCATCAATTCCATCGTTTCTACTTGTAATACCCTTGGGTTCGATGGTGTCGACCTGGATTGGGAATATCCGGGACAGACAGCTAGAGGAGGAAGTAGCAACGATTTTCAGAATTTTCTAACTTTCTTGGATCTTCTTAGAACAGCTCTGAAAGCTAATTCGAAACCTCTTTATCTTTCCCTGGCAGTCCCTCCCTTCTTCCCCAACGGTACCACCGGTGGTACATATGTAGGTGGAACTCTGCCAGCTCCATTCCCTCCCTATGCGGGAGGTACGATTAGCGATGAACAATCGTATTTTGTATGGTTTGGGATTGTGGCCAAGTTTTGTGATTGGATCAATGTCATGTCCTACGATTATAACGGCGCATGGAGCGCGCAGACAGCGCATAATGCACCATTTAATGCGACCTCTCCCCAGGAATCTGTCACGCGTACCGTTTTTCTTTGGACAGACGCAGCGTATGGAAACGTTCCTGCTTCATGGGTCGCACTTGGCATTCCCGCCTATGCCCGCACATTTTCAGGTGTTGACTTTAGCAGTGGCAACTTTGGACCAGGAAAGAATTTTAAAGGTCCAGGTCCTGCTGGCAGATATACTCAGCAGCCAGGAGTTTTGTCCTATTTTGAGTATGTTTATCAAAACAACCTAACACTCGTCTACGATCAGAATGCGGGAACAAGTTATGCCTACGCCAATCCTCCTGCCTCAACTAATATTCCGACACTGTGGGAGTCCGTTGACACACCCGATGGAGCAGGCGTCACAAGCTCAGTTAGACTTAAGGCAAATTATATTGGAACTCAGCCGATCGTGAATGCGAATTTTCCGACCGATGCACGGCTCGGAGGAGCCATGATGTATGCTATTTCCCAGGACTATTATTGGGTAGACCCGGCCAAGACACCGAATGGAGCGCCCGTCCTTACCACCATTTACAGCACACTCCATCCGGAAAATACATCACAAATTCTGCAACGAAATAACAATTCGCAATAGAGGATTCTATGTTTAAAAATGTTTTTGTCAAAGCGCTACTCATAGGATCCCTCCCCTCATCCGTCATTTTGGCAGATTTGCGTAACAACCAACGCACCGGATGGGGTCAAAAAAATACTCCTGTTGAAACAAAAAAGTCTCCAAAACCCAAAACCGATCTCCGAAAATACATTAATGGTGACTTAGAATTTCAAGTCGGGTGGCGCCAAGATCGCCTCGTGACACACCATCACGAGCCCAATGACATTCTTTATCCATCTGAGGTGAATCTCACTGACACTGTTCCTATGGTTCAATTCAATCTCAATGGGCGGTTCAATATTTACCAATATATTTACGGACGGGGACATGTTGGTTATGGACTCGCAACATCGGATCATAACAAGTTTCAAGAGATTTTTTACACCATTGACGGCCATGCTTCTGACACATTCCACTTTCATCACGGCTATGGATTTGATTGGCTAGCTGGAGGAGGGTTAAATATCCCCATCTATCATCGGTATGTTCAACTGGAGCCTGAGATGGGCTATATCTACAATAAGTTAAGCCTTAAGCGTTCCTTAGCAATTATAAAAGGCCCTTATGCGGGTATTCGATTATTGTCGACATTCAAACTTAAGGGACAAGAATTCACGTGGAATATTTTCTACAGCTACCTTTTAAATCCATCGAGAACACAGAAGGTGGAACATCCAAATATCTTTCAACCAGGAACATTGGTTGTCCACCCTGCCGTCCATGGGAAAGGAGTTCATGCCTACACTCTAAGCTCAGGGCTCTCTTATAAGCCTTGGGCCCACTGGTCATTTTCATTAGATTGGTATCTATTCCACGCGAATGGGCAACCGATTACATCCCATAGGGACATGTTAAATCCTGTCATAAATCGACTGAATCAATGGCTCTCCAACCAAGTGGTTGTTGGGGCTAAATACATTTTCTAAAGGACTAAACACTCCGACGCTATCTGCGCTCGCAGTCAGCGCTTGCGTGGGAAGAGCGCGATTGAAGACAGACCTGTCGTCGAAGAGGGAAAGGTTATCGCAGGCAAAACGATGCAACTCACCCTCTCAGGAGATCATCGCGTGATCGATGGTTCTCAGGGTGCGAAGTTCCTCAAGACGCTCCAAAAGTATCTTGAGAATCCCGCGATGCTGTTGATTTAGAGGTTATTGCTCTATATAGAGATGTTTTATCGATTCAAACATTTCGTTTGAAAGCTTGTTTTTCATCTGGATCCCAAGCTCAGTGTAAACGACATATTTATTTTGCATCGTACGCATATCAGGCTCAGGCATTAGCCACTTTGCTGCAACGACCAAGCTTGATACCCGCAGGCGAACATCATCGGCAGTGGCTTGCATATGGCTTTCCACATCAGAGTTGACTTCCTTATCTTCAATGACATGAAATCCGAGTTTTTGACAGAAGGGTATCGAATTTTTAACCACCCAAGCTTCGAGTTTGTTCTTTTCCATCATGGGTAGCATGATTTTTACAATGGCTAGGACACCACCGTGCTGTTGCTTGGTCTGCAGTCCTGGCAGGGGGAGGTTATGGGGATTCGTGAGGGCATAAGAAAACCAAATAGTGCCATTTTCTTTCCATTTGGCTGTCACGAGGGCTTCGATATCTTTGATACGTCCCTGGGAATCGACGGAAAAGGTTGCAAATACACGATGACCTTCGTTTGTGAGAGAATTAAATTTATAATGGATTTGTTTGAAGATGGAGCAATAAGAAATGGTGGTTTGGCTTTGCTGCGGGGAGAGGTTATCGCACGCATACTCATCCATCGCGCCAACTTTTTGATACCATTCCTGAAGAACGCCATTGTTCAGATATTTCAAATTGGAGGGCGTTGTGATTTCAGATACTGAGAACTTATTAAAAGATGTTACTGTTGCCATGCCGAAGAGTTTAACAAAATTCCTAAAAAACTTGAAGATTTTCTTTTGTCCGACTAAGCTTTTCCGAATCGAGGAAGCTAGATGCATTTGCTGGGACAAATAGGATCTCGCCTTTTTAGCCAATATAAAATTTCGCATTATACAGCCTGGGACCCCCGGTCCTGCGTTGGTATGAACCTCTTCACGATTTACGGCAATATGCTGCCTAAGGTCTATGCTGCTACCGAAAATCTCCAGCGATGGGGTCTTTTGATTGATTCGAAAAGATTAAGCCACATCCAAATGCCCACGGTTTATCATCTTTCTGCTTTAGCTATGGGTCTTACCTTTGCGAATATCGTTGTTGCCGCTAGCGAAGCCGAGCGGGTCGCCATTCTAGGTTATAAGGTCAACCCCATCAATGCCTACGTTGTCGCATTAGAAATGTTAGCGGATAGTGTTTCAGCTATTGCGGCAATTGGGCTGATCGCGGCAGGGAGTACGGCTTCGGGTTCGGTAGTTTTATTTTTTCTCTCCGTGCAGGTCCTCGATCGTTTTCATCTTCTTCCTCACGATACGTATCTTGTCATGACGTTCATTGGACATATCGGCGGAATCGTGACTGTCCCAACCTATTTAGAAGTTGCTTTACGAGTAGGGCTATTGGGAATTATTTGTTATGTTCAATACTATTTTCGCTTGCTTCCCGAATCACATAATTGCAACACTAATAATCACATGGCTGAATCAGCTTTACACGTCAGTGCTAAAAAAGTAGGGTTGGGCATTTCACACCCCTGTTTATCTGAAGGTTACCGCACTCTAGGAGAATGTCTACTATTTGATAAGGAATTCAAGAAAGCGAAGAAATGTTTTATTGCGGCTTCTATGGTCGTTAAAGGTGATGACCCTAACCAATCCTATCTTCAATCTGTCATTAAAATGGGCATGAATAATTTTTTCAACCGCAAATATGGCGAGGCTTTGGCCTTTTTTTCTGAAGCTGAAAAGCAGCTCTCCAATAATCAAAAATTGCCAGCCGAAGTACTACGGATGATGGGTCTGTGTTTATGTAAAAATAAAGAGCATTCTCGCGCCTTAGAGTATCTCAATCAGGCGATTACGATGAGACAAGAAATTTCTCAGCAACTCTGGTCCAGTATTTATGAGGCAAAGGGAGCGATTCAGGAGGAAAAGGGAGATCTAAAGGGAGCACTAGCTACCTATGAAGAAGGCCAAAAAATTATTCCCGCTGACGATACGAATAAAATAGGCAGTTTTTGTCAAAAACGTGCTGATTGCTATTACGGCCTTCAGAATTTCAGTGAAGCCCAAAAGTTGTACCTAGAGGCTTTGGAATATTATAAAAAACAGAAATATTCGCCCATTTTGGGCCGTATCGATTCTTATTGGAGGCTCGGGTACTTATATCGCCAGCAGAATAAGTTCGAGGATGCTCTACAGATATATGAAGAGGGTCTTTCTTTAGCAAAAGGGGTTTCAGATCGATCCCATATGGCGTCTTTCATGGTTGGTAAAGGTCATTGCTATCTCCAGCAAGAAAAATATTCCGAAGCATTTGTGATGGCCAAAGAGGCTAAAGATATTCTGATGCAACTTCCCTCTAAAGAAAGGGCAGATTTTGCAGGAGTTATTGAGCTAGCCCATCTTTTAAAGGGTAAAATCGAGGGTATTGAGCCTTTCATCCAAGAAACTCAGCGACAAATTGAGCAACGCCCTTAATCTTTAAGCTGGATGGCGTCCCCTATCCTTTCTTTGATTACGTCAACAGGACGTGGACCCACCGTAGCGATGATTCCATTGAGTACCTTGGAATTAGTCATAAAGCTTATGGATTCCAATTCTGGATGGTAGGAGATCTTCGTCAATTGGACCTTGGTTGCTACAGTTGTAGAGGCCCATCCAATCCCTACCGTAAGCCCCACTGTGGCCTCAGGAGCGCCAGAAAGTAATTCGACAGATCGGTTTACCATATCGATTTGTATTTGTAGTTGAGGGCCGAGAGTTATTGGAAGATTATTCAGAAAGGTGAACTTCTCTGAGATTTGTACAGTTTCAAATGTAATTGTATTGCTGTAGTGTATCGTGCAAATAGATTTACTTTCTTCAAGTTGAATAATACGGCTCGGAGCAAATATTTTCAGGAGGCACTTTGCAAGCTCTTCGTCGCATCCTTGGGATCCCGAAGTAAAGAAGATTTGAAGGAGCTTCTCTAATTTTTCTGCGTGCGATGGTGGCTTGCCCTCTGGTTGGGGCATGAATTCAGATGGAGGGGTCAATGCTTCTGGCTCCCCTTCAGGGGGATCTTGTAAAGCGTCTTGATATTCTGAATCGCTATCTTCTGTTTGTTGAAGAACAGTTAATCTGGTCTGTGTTTGATCAGGAGTATTTGCCTCTGTGCTGATCTTATTAGAATTGTTACGATCTTTATTTTCTGTCTGTGTTGGTTTTAGACCCGTAGTTTTATCGGGCTGGGGAGTTAGAATTGAGTCCTTCTTAGCTTTATCAGAGGGGGCCTTTTTCATCCAATTCCAGAGAACTCTTACAGCGGCAATCAACAGGGATGCAAAAATGACAAGAAACACAGTTTTTTTTGTGCTGTTACTAGCTGAAGAGATAAAAGTAGGAAATGTAACGTTAGGGCGTGGCAAAGAAAAACTAGTCCAGGATGGAGTAGGGTTGGGCGAAGTGGGTGGAACATTTGAATTTAAAGCATCAATCATAACTTTTCTCAAGAAAAACAGGTTGCCATAGGATGGCTGTTTTGTGCAAAAGTTCTTGAGCAGATTGTTGATCTAGAGCTTTTAAAGCCAGCGCTTGCGGTGGAAGAGCATGATCGCGAGGATCAAGATCCAGCGATGCTTTTAAACTGATGAGAGCTTTATGTGTAACGAGCAGTGTATTTGTCGATTAAAACTCTTATCATTGTCTGATAATTCGTGTGGTATTTCGCAGCTTCATGCTTAAAAAAATCAATGCTTGATTTTGTTAAAGATATAGTGATTTTCTTTGTTTCTTCTTTTAAAACTAAGTCTTTGGGCTTAGGTAAAAAATCATCTACGATTTTAACTTTGCCAATAGGTTCGTCTGTATATTTAACTTTGCGCTTTTTCATAAATTTTTCTCCCTTTTCTCCAGTAACCTGCACCAAAAATTCTAATCGTTCGATCTTTATAGGTGAAACGAACAGTCATAACTGCTCCATCAACCTTGCCAAAACAGTAGTAGCGTTTTTCGCTTCTTGAGTGCTCAATATCTTCGGCAATAACACGTTTTGGATCCAGAAATGCTTGCTGAGCCGCACAAAATGAGACCCCATGTTTTGCGAGGTTGGTTTCATTTTTTCTAGGATCCCACTCAAATCCTACCTCATTCATATGGGGTATGTTATCAAACACCCATATTTATCGCCATATATTTATACATATAAATTTACGGAATTTTTGGCCAGCCAAAACCGCTATAGCCAGCGCTTGCGGTGGAAGAGCATGATCGCCAGGATCAGGATCACGCTGATGAACCCGACGATATAGAAGAAGGCTTCCTTGTAGGCTGTGAAGGGGATTTGGACGTTCATACCATAGAGTGAGGCGATCATCGTGGGAATGCTGAACAGGATCGTTAGCGCTGTCAGGAGCTTGATCGTCTTGCTGACGTTGTTGGTGAAGATGATTTGGTAGGAGTCGCGCAGAGAGCGGATGCTCTTGACGCTGATGCTGCAGAGGTCTTCGGATTGCTTGACGGCATTGAGGAGGTCGAGGAGAAGATCTTGATCTTTCTCATAGAGGCTGGTGTAGCGACCTGAGGTGATCGCTTCGAGCACGTTGCGGAGAGGGATGAGCGCTGAGTGGTATTGGTTGAGGACTTCTTCGTTTTTCGTGAGCGCGGTGATGTCTTCGCTTTCGACGGAGATCATTTCTTTTTCTTGACGCAGAACATTGTTACGCACACGGCGGATGTGGGCGGTAAACTCTTGAGTGATGCGCATGAGAAGGGCGATGAGGAGTTTCGATTTTTGGATCGTCGAGAGTTTGCTTTTTTGCAGGAGGAAGTTCCGGATGAGCAGGCTGCGCTGAGGGGAAATGGTGATCGTGTAGTGGGGGGTGAGGATGATGGTGAGGGTAGAGGTATAGAGGCCCATCTCTTGCTCGGTGGGGTGGCGGGTGAAGATGAGAACGTTGTTTTGGATGCGTTCGATGCGCGGAACTTCGTATTTATCGAGAGAGTCTTGCAGATCGGTATAGTCGAGGCTGAGGAGCTGAGCGATGGCGGCGATATCTTCGGGGGTGGCTTCATCGACATGAATCCAACATCCTTCT
>VFSW01004843.1_pt1 | contig 20027 bp, 11 predicted proteins | sample 5358111 | NCBI WGS metagenome assembly VFSW01 (sample SAMN11554181, study PRJNA540505) | mine drainage metagenome | isolation source: sediment from site ElyBrook_90M | place: USA: Ely Copper Mine, Vershire, VT | collected 2017 | reverse complement strand
GTTTTCTCATTTTCTATTTCTTCCGAACACCCCTGATTGCAAATCCGCGCCAGCGGTCAATCGGGACCGTGCCAGCGGTGACCGGGCCAGCCGCTAAAAGCACCGGGATGGTTACCAGACCTTAATCTTAATCAGTCCCTTTCCGGGGTTCTCAAATGGTCCGGCAGAGGGATTGGATTCAGAACGTTTATTTCCCTGATAATCGGTATCTATCTTCAAAGGCGTCCCGTCGGGATTCTCAAAAGCTTCCCGGGGCATCTTGGCCTTCCCCAGCATTGCAGTTGTGACGAGCCGGGTTTTAACATCTGTTCCCCGGTTGTCAAGTGAAAAACTGAGGAAAACATTATTTCCCTCTTCAGTTACTGCCAAAGATGGCCTGAATCCGGAATCCTTAATAAATTCGCTCTCATCTTTATACGGTAGCGCCTTATTGTAATAGATATTCCCGTTAATCATAACAGGCCAGACAGCACTTTCAAACCCCACAAGCCCGTAATGATAGCGTGAATCTCTTTTATTTTCCTCCGGGCCAAGGCCAAGAAAAATATTATTTAAACATCTGTAATCGCCTGATAATATAGTGGATAAACCAGCCACAGCGGTTGAATGCGGAAGATGGTAAGGGGTATAGCGGTTAGGCTCGGGCCACATGCAGATCTGACCGGCTATCAGGTTATGAACTACAGCTCCTCCCTCACTCTGGGTTACTAAACCGACTTCTGATAAGAGGAGGTTGTTATCCACCAGTGTGGGACCGTGATTCACCTCCATAAAGAGATCTTCAAGATCGTTATTATAGAGAAGATTTTTTGAAACACGGGTTCCCTGAGCCATCCAGTCAAGCCATATCCCGCGACCCGTGTCGTGTATGCGGTTATGTTCAATTTTCGTATCAATGGCGGCATGGAATTTTATCCCTGCGATTTCAGCCCCGTCAAACTGTCTTTTTGTCCAGATATTATAAATATGGTTATTCTCTATCACGCTGAAGGCTGCTCCCATACTACCGCACATTCCGGTCTGCTCGCAATTGAATATTTCATTATTCCTGACTATGTGGGAACCTATGTTCTCCTTACTCCATCCGTTTCTTAATGTCCTGAATGTTACTTCAATATAATGAAGCGAACCATCAATGCTCTGGTCTGCCAGCCATACATTATGTCCGGTACTGCGTTCCTTTCCAAGGGTAATTCCGGAGCATTTGGAGTCGCTTATTATGTTGTTTTCGATGATCCAGCCCTTATTCCAGTTCGTTGAGATCATTCCAATCTGTTCAGCAGTAGGGGCAGCCCACTGGGTAGCAGCCTGACTGATATGAAAGCCTCTGAGGGTCAGATAATTTATACCGGGCTTCTCAGGATAGAAGCATGTCTTTCTGACGCTGATCTCAACAAGCTCCTTATTCGGGTTGAACTTATGAAAGTTTGCGAGGATAGTTATGCCTGCTCCGTCGCTCTCACAATACCATGTATAGGTAGAACCTTCTTTATCCTTTGTATTTTCAAAAGGTTCCGGATTATAGACCTTTTCAGGCTTCTCCTTCTCATATAATGACTTTCCGTTAAGAAAGACCTCCCCTGTGTGATGGATCCTTCCGTGATTATTGAACCAGTCTCCATAGATAGAATCCCTGTATGGATTATAGTCTCCAAAAAAGACATCGGGAAGGGTGACCTTCCAGACTCCCTCTTTTACCTTCTTCCATCCTGTTATCACCTCAGATCCTTTTATAAAAACCTCTTCTCCAGGGGCTGCCTGATATACAATTCTTTTAGTATCGCTCTCTCCTCCACGGACAGGATTAATCCATTCCCGGTATGTACCTGCATGAACAGTTATCACATCACCGGGTTGAGCAAGACCTGCGGCATAATTTATTGTTTTGAACGGAGCAGTGACAGACCCGTCATTGTCATTGCTGCCTGTAACCGCCACATGATACTCTCTTGAAAAGGAACCGGCTGTCCCAGCCATGCAAAAAATCAATAAAAAGGAAGCTAATCTTTTCATCATAATATTTATTCTTGTTTGTGATTACTGTCAACCTGGTGAAATTGTTAATCAGACCAGCCACCCAGGGGTCAGATCTTAAAATCCCTTATACTTTTTACAGTTCCGTAAGGGGTATCTGCAAGCGATACTTCGATTGTGTATTTCCCCTTCGGCAGCCCCGTACCAGTTGAAAACAAACAGTTATTCTGACCAAACGGAGCAACCATAAGGACTTTGGTTGCCTCAAGTACAACTTTTTCGTTTGCTATTACCCTGAACAACACTGTTCCTTTCCATTCCTGCCCGAGGTCGTTTATTACTATAACCGGTATGTCGCGTGCTATACCCGGCCTGACGGAGTCATCCCAGAAATCTATCATAAGCCCGACCGGAGAAAACGCATTCCTCATATATTTCAGAAAATGAGGTTCCCATTTCAGGTTTTTAAGATCGATCCAGTTATCACAAGTCTGCCCGTCGGGCCTGTCATAACCTAGTCCCGTGAAATGCAGCACTCCTGCCGCTTTCCTGTGGCAGCGCCAGAATTCGGTTTCAGCTGCGATGTATTTTGCGTATAGCTCCCTGCGTTCCTCAGCAGTTGCATTTTTGCCAAGCAGATTTTCATATAGTTTTTTGGTAAGCGTTGTGGGACTCCCGTCACGATTCAGCCACAGCCAACCGTATTCATTGATTATGACCGGAAAGGTACCCGGATTTTTTACTGCATTGCCCTCCGGAATAATATCAGCTTTTGAGATATCCCTCAGTTTAAAATCCGGATCTGAAAAATGGTACGGATGCGATTCGAAAATATCACCCGGTTTACGGTCAGTGCTGTAGCTGTTGTCCCAGCTTCTGCCGGAGAGATCAAGTGGTCTGACTCTTGCAATAGCGGAGTCGATGGAAGGTTCAGACAATAAAGTCTCGTTGCTGGCATCCCAGATAACAACACTCGGATGGTTCCATCTCTCCTGCATCCATTCCCTGAATTCAGTGGCAACCTCCTCACTGTTTAGTTTCTTTATCCATTTATTCCATGACGGGGCCCCATACCATATCGGGAATTCATCCTGGATCATAAATCCCTCCTCATCAGCAATATTGTACCATTCCTCGGGAGGAAAACCTATACAGTTCCTGTACGAATTCAGGTACATATCTGTCTTAAACCGCCTGTGCATCATCCTGACCCAGTCATAGTCCCATGGCAGTGTATCACATAGCGGATCCTCAAAAAACCGATACATGGTAATGTTTGTTCCTCGCAGAAAATAAGGTTTCCCGTTCAACACGGCGTGATGATCCGACGGGTCGAAGCGGAGCTCGCGCATTCCGAAGCGTGTAGTGTATGAATCAGCATTGGTGCTCACCTCCAGGGTATACAGGAATGGTGTTTCGGGCGACCACAACCTGCAATCCCTGACCGGGATTTCAACATCAATTGTTTTGGTTCCGTTTGGATCGAAAGTTAATTTACCGGTCGTATATTCACCTGCTATCTTACCGCTTTGTGCCTCTTTGATCAAAAAAGTAACGGTGGAGGATGCAGATTTTTCACCACAGCGGACAATAGTCTGAATTTTAGCGGTTTTCTTCTCTATTTCAGGTGCAACCTGCACGTTCTGAATATAGGGAGTCCCACTGAGAATAAGGTCGACGTTATCAAAGATACCTGAGATATATCTTTGTTTTTCATAGTCAAAGCCATCAGGAATGTCAGATGGCAATGAACTTCTGCTTGCGCCCACTGCTATGATCAACTCATTTTCGCCTTTCCGGAGAGCCTTTTTCAAATCAAAATAGCCGGGCGTAAAACATGGCAGATGTTCCCCGATAAATGTCCCGTTCAAAAAAACCCTAGTTCCGAACATCGCTTTACCCACTTTTAAAAGAACAACCTCAGGCAGAGGGCCACTCATGTTAAAAGTCCTGTGATACCAGTAGGCCTCCCGCAAACTGTCTTTCTGTTGATAGAATAATTCCGGATCTTTATCAATAGTGGTCCTGTCGGGTACCCGTGGAGCAGGATCAATGAAAGCAGGCTTTGCCAGGATCACCAGTCCCGGGACAGGGATTGTACGGTCGAATTTCCCCGGGATTAAATCCTTTCCACCGTCGGTTATCTGCCACAGACCGTTAAGTGAAATTATGATTCTTTTTTCTGAAGCTTTCCCGCATCCTGTCAGGAGGATTGCGATAACAATAAATAACTGGCAGATCCTGATCTTTTTCATAGCTGGCATATTTAAAAAGCAAACGAAAGATACTTATTTCCTTCGTCTGATTCTGCAACTGCCTTAATTTTTAAATCCTTTTTCTGCAGGTTAGTGGATTTAGCTGAATAGTACTATGGTAAAAACTATTATCAAAGTAAATTTCTGCATTTTAATAATCAAAAAAGCTGCTGACGCAATGCCAGCAGCTCCCATTCTCACGTGTAAAAATAAACACCAACCGCTTCTTCTTATTTTTCAGATAAAAGAACTCCATCAGGAGTGTAATAAAGAACTTTCCTCATATTGCCTTTTTCAACTGTAACAGTATAATGTTCTTCAATCTTTTTCTGGTTGCTCTTGATCCGCATTATATCTCCCACTATTTTCCAGTCTTTATATTGACTTTTATCAATAGCTGTTCTGACAGGCTTCGGAACAACAGCATCCTTGTTGACGATCTTGCACTTTATCAGTTCTCCCGTTGATTCAAAAACTGCAAATATATCTGAACCGTCCTTGCCCTTGAATTTTATCTCATAATGATCTATGGGTTCATTATAGTTCTTATTGACTTCCCATCCGTAATCTTTCAGCTCATACGGAAAAGAGCCCCATGCAACCTGTGTATTTCCCTGAAACAGCTGTTCGGCAGCAGCTATAACAGGAGCCGGAATATTCCCCTTTCTGAGAAACAGAGATTCCACGGGTTCCTCATCCTTAATATTCTGGGCTAAGGCCGGAACCGTCAGAATCAATAACAGAGGTATATAGAAAATTGACCTTTTCATCGTAATATAATTTTGATTTTAAATGTATGAACCACACATGGTTGTAAATTAAATTTATTCGTGTTTATGATTGTGGCAATCATGAGGGTTTCATATAAATTAGTTTTAATGTTAACGGTTCGTTTACTAATGGGTTTATTCCGACATACCTGGTATAAAAGTAAACGGTGCCGAAGCACCGTTTAGCTGAAAAAATATATTGACAAATTACTTTTTAGGAGTATGACTCATTGTTGAAGATTTTGATTCAGATTTCATTGTTGATTCTGATTTCTGAGCCCACTTCTTTATAAATTTACCGTTCTGGTCATAAACGAGCGTCTCTGTTGTAGTTCCCTTATTCACGAGAACATCGTACCTGACTGTTTTATTGTCAGTTATTTTAGTAGCCTCTTTTATGGTAAATCCCGGATATTCCTTAGCAATATTGTCAGTCAATGTTTTTGGCAGATCTGAGATTTTGACCATAAGCTTAGTTACCGTAGCGTTGGCAGCCAGAGCTGCAAGCATAAACGTAAGAATAAAAATTACCTTTTTCATAATCGTAAAATTAATATTTGGTTTACGGCTCAAAAGTATTGAGCGATTCTGAAGACAATCTGAAGTTGGGAAAATTTAACAGAAAATTAAGAATTGGCCGGAGGCAATATCAGGATTGCCCTTTCCCGGAATAGTCCAATTTAATCTCATGAATATTACCGGTCCAGCTGTAACTGATCTGCATTTTATAATTATCCGTTATCTTTCTCACGATAGAGAGTCCGAGCCCGACCGACTGGGGATTGTCGATGTTCCTCTGAAACCTGTGAAAAAGCGATTCAGGATCAGCATTCAATGGGAGGCCAGAATTGGATATGATCACATATTGCTCATCGACCCGGCAATATATGAACCCATTATCGATATTGTACCTTACAGCGTTACTCAGAAGATTTGAAATAAGGATCTCGGCGAGAACTTCATTCATTTCAACGACAGCCATATCAGTTGCTTCCATTTCAACCCTGATCTTCTTAAGCTGCATGATCTCACGGTAGTTATCGAGACACTTTTCAATAACCTCTCTTAGTGAGATTTGTTTGTAATCGTGATAATACTGATTATCAATTTTTGATATTATCAGCAGTCCCTGGTTCAGCTTAAATAACCTTGTAATCGCTTCATTAATTGACTTTATAAGATCCAGGCTGTCTTTCTTAAGATATCTGTTCTGCATCAAAAGCTCCGTCTTTGACCTTATTATGGCCAGGGGAGTCTGTATCTCATGAGCAGCATTTTCATTGAATTCTTTCAGATTCAGATAATCCGCTCTCATCTTCCTTGTCATTCTCAAAAAAACCCGGTTCAATTGCCTGAATTCCAGTATGTCGGTATCAGGAAAATCCAATGGTTTATCTGATAAAACATCAAAATTATTTGCAACTTCAACCGATCTGTAAAAAGGACTCCATAATCTTCTGGAAATAAGATAATTCAGGAAGATTGATATTATCAGAAGAGATAGAAAAAGAAAGGATGTATATATGCTGATTGCTTCAAGCAAATCCAGTTTTTCGCTTAACGGATGGAGTATGCTTATGAAATATCCTATTTTTTTAGGAGTATTCCCCGTAAAGAAAAGGTATCTGTATGGGAGGTCATCACCTGATTTATCATCATGAATAATTGTATCCTTAATTACCTGAGACTGATGAGTCGGGAACTCAAGGAATTCCACATCTATTTGCCGTCCCAGGCTTGCTGAAAAATCAGGGATCATCTCAGTCTGTTCGATCTGACCCTTGATAATGTCCCTTTCAGTTATAAGGTTGTTATCTATCTGTTTGTATATATCTTTCCGGATGGCCAGGTAGAGAAACATGCCTCCGGCTATCATCACAAGCATGGAGAAGAAGAAATAGTAATATAAGTTTTTGGTTAATAATTTCAACTATCAAGAAATTTATATCCGAAACCGTATATACATTTAATATAATTCTTACCACGGGCAGCAACTATCTTTTTGCGCAGATTCTTCACATGGGTATAAACAAAATCGAAGGAGTCGGTAAGAATCACCTGATCTCCCCACAGGTGTTCCACAATTGACTCTTTTGTTACAATCCTGTTGCGGTTTGTCATGAAGAAAATCAACAGATCGTACTCTTTTTTTGTGAGAGTAAGCAAGGTATCATTAACATATGCCTGTTGATCATTTGTATTGACTTTGATCTCGTTAAAATTAATCTCATTCATTCCCGAAAAATTATTCCTCCGGTAAATGGAATTGATCCTTGCGCTTAATTCTGCAAAATGAAAAGGTTTGGTAAGGTAGTCATCGGCACCAAGTTTTAATCCAGCGAGCTTGTCATCAAGGGAGCTCTTCGCGGAAAGTATAAGTATGCCGTCAGATAACTTGTTGTCTTTTAATTCTTTAATTATGTTTAACCCATTCCCGTCTGGTAAACCGATATCAAGAATAATGCAGTCATACCTGTTATCGGCAACCTTCAATATTGCCTGATTTTGATTCTGTGCGGTCTCGCAGATGTGGCCCTCCATCTTCAGATATTCATTGATTGCCCTGCTGAGAGACTTATCATCTTCTATAATCAATATTTTCACTTCTGCTGGTTTTAAATCTTTAAGATTCCCGGTTTCGGATAGCTGCAGATATTATTTCTTCAGCAGGTATGGAAGCAGGAAATCGGAAAGGAGCACGGGATCATGTGTTTTGGCCCATTGTGTGGTCAGCTCATATTGTTCCCTGAGATTGGAAAAACTGAACATAAGAAAATCAGCCTCAAAGTCGGGTATCCAGACATAACTCCTTGAAACAAGCTCCGGAGCCTTCTGGGCAAATGCCTCAAGCCTCCTGACCATCCCCTTTTTAAGGATATTGTCCAGAGATATTCCCATTTTATCAAACCTTCCCCTGTCATTTATTCCCAGTACCTCCAGCTCTTCGCTGATTTCCGGTATGCTGTCGCTTTTTCTGCTGATGAAGTAAACCTTCTCTACTCCTTCCCCGCGAAACTTTTCAAAGTCAAGTAATGCCTGGAAAGGAACATGATCATCTCCAACCCCGCCATCGACGTATTTCACATCAGGGATTGTACTCACATTTCTGATTCTTACAGGAGGAAATGCTATCGGAAACGATGTTGAGGCCATAAGTATATCTACCAGGCTTAATGAAGTATCAGACTCAGCATTTATTTTCCTGCTGCACATGCGATAAACAGTTTTCTTCAGATCAAAATCCTTCAGATGTGTAAAAGAGATCTCGGTCATGATGGGAAGGTCTCCTATACTGTTGAATGACAATTTATTTTCCACAACATCCGTAATAAAATTTCTTAAGGGTTCGGTATTTACGGGAAGTTCTTTCCCCTCCTGAATATACACATCGCTGTTTCTCAGATTAAAGAGGATATCCTTATACTCGTCCCAGGTCATCTTTCCTGTAAGAATTCCATTAAGTACCACCGAATTAAGAGCGCCTGAACTCACCCCCGAGATAAAAACCACATCTTTCAGAAGTCCTCTGTGGTAAAGCTGTTCCAGCAGGGCAGCTTCCTGTGGGATCCGCGCGGCAGCGCCTGTCATGATTATAGCCGTACCGCTCCTTTTTTCATAAATGGGTATTTTATCTTTTGTACCCTTCATGCCTGAGCCTAACAGGGTTATGGCCAGGATTGACAAAAATATCATACCTGATGATCTTCCCGGTTTTTTCATAGCAAGGCTTTTAAGATTAATAGTGAATTGCATCTGATAAATTTTATAAGGATCCGGATATTGTTATAGACAAAAAAAGAACCTTTTTGTTCTCTTACAGTTCTTCCTGAGTCTGTAACACTTACAAATTTCGTCAAGTCACCCGTGAAAACAAAATTCAGGCGTGATAATTCTTATTCCCGGCATACTGCTTATTATTTTCCGGAAAAGTCCGGAAACGCTTCCAGAATTTTTGTTTCAAACGGTTTAAGCACCATTTTCCCGGGATCCCCTGAGGCTATTCTGATGCCTGGATCGCCGGGATCTGTACTTTTTAATTGAAAATATCCTCTGAAGTTAACGGGTATTTCAAGCAGATTATCAAGGGTGAAGTTAAATTCTCCCGGCTTGTCAGCAGGATTTCTCAGGGTAATTATACCTTTTTCCGGGGTCCATGAAGCAAATCCGTATACCTCCATGTTTATCGGGCTTCCTCCTATCCAGTGGGTATCCTGCAGTGTCTTTTCATTCGCCTTTGCCCATTTTGCTGCCTCTGCCAATACCGGCCAGAACCCGGACTTCATCCTGTCGGTGCTTATATAGAGTTCCTGTAATGCTGATCCTGCTCCGAAAAATGACCAGACCATATCCTTAAAATCACCAATACTGTCGTTTATGCACTGGGCCGGAAGTCCAAGGTTTGCATAGGCAATACCAACCACCATTATTGAATTCAGGGGATAACAGGGAGCTTTGCTTACAATATTATTATAAAGTGTGCCATCGCGGTAGGTAATAAATCTCTGGGTACGGGTTCCCTTTCCGGCCATGTGAAGGTCGCCTGATCCCCGCCATGTACAATCGGCATATTTCAGCCAGAATGGCGAGGGCCAGGAACCGACAGTAATGTTGATAAACAGGTCGGGGTTATGCTGCCTCAGAGTCTCTATCAGCCTTGTTCCTGCCTCCATATCAGGCAGATATGCTGGTTCGCTACCGCCAAATCCATCGAATTTAAAGTAATTTACCTTATAATTATCAACCATGTCAATTGCCCTGCTCAGAAACCGGTTGTAATAGTTTGGCCCGGCCAGGCTTAGTCCCTTGTCATTTGTTTCAAGCCCTTCACGATGAGCTGATTCAATCCTTCTCTGTTTATTTTTTGAATATCCTCCGAATGGCGACATCCATACGCCTATTCCTGAATTGAATTTCCTGCACAGCTCAGCTTCAGGCGCAAAGCCATGGGGAAATTTAACCGGATCGAAATACCAGACACTATCGAGGTTGTCCCAGCCATCATCAAAAACAAATGACTGAAGTCTGACTCCGAATGGTTTTATAAATTTTTCATTCCAGGCATTCATCCTTTCAATCAGCTGATCCGATGTAAAACTTGAAGCTCCGTCAGTGGTAATATCCCACCAGCAGTTATAATGAAGGAACTGTTTATAGGGACGGGCCCGCTCGCGTTCCAGAAAGTAAAGAAATGCCCTCCTGTTCTGCCCTTCAGGGGATACTCCCACGACTGCCCATTCAGAAATCATTTTCCCTGGAATAAGTTCATCGGAACGATTCACATAGAAATTTAAAAGCCCGTTGCTCTTCCTGCAGATATGAAAATCGCCGTTTGCATTTGCAGCATTAATTAACTCGCCGCGAATCTGATATCTGGCGTCAGGGTTGTATTTTTCCAGCTTCAGATGATAGGTATTGGAGCCATTTTCCCCGTTAAGGGAATGAGTGTCAATACTTATAACTCTATTATTTTCAAGTAGCGAGACAGACTTCAGATCGTAATATTCCGAACTGCTGCCAAGCTCAACCGTAATGAGATATTCCCCGGCGGCATCAATAATCCCTGACACATCTTTATCACCGCCGCCTACAGCTCCTATATTCCTTGCAAGCAACGATTTACTCAGAGCTATCGGATGCTCAAATCCGAAAAAAAAGTTCTTGTAACGTATGGGTGAACCGATTACCATACCGGAATATTCAGCTCCTTCGAGCTTCCCGTCAAAGAAGGTTACCTTGCGTATCTTAACTGGCCGGTCATTCGCTTTTATCTCAATATTCTGCCGGATGTAATTCGATCCTTCCCGGAGCTGGGCTTTCCACTGAACAGAAATATTTCCATTTTTTGTGACAAGTGCAGCCCTGATTTCCCTTCCCGGAAAACGTGATGCTGCCTGAGGTTCACTCCGGGATCTTTTCAACGAGTGCACTTCAGGTCTCGCTTTTAGCTTAAAATCCAGATTTGTCAGAGTCGTTCCCTCATCAAGCTCCAATTCAAAAAGGAGGACATTCCGGAGATTCACGGTCTGACCGTCATATTTATTTGTAACCTGCTTCAGAATGATGGAACTATCCTCAATAATCCATTCGGCTGATAAGGCACTGTTTGACAGGCTAAGGCTTGCGTCGGAAATTCTATAATCAGCCTCACCCGGATACTCGCCCGGGAAAAATGTGACAGGCGACTTCTGCCGAAAACATCCTGAATTGCAAATTGATGCAATCAGTAACATTATCATGGTATTTAACAGGTGCCGGAGCATAACAAGTTTTTTATACCCTGTCAGGATTTATCCTCTCCATGGGCGGGTCCGGTTTACATTGGCCAGAACATTCAAGGCAATATTTACATCCTCCACTATCTGAAAATCATACATTCCCACGCAGATAAAATCAGCACCGTTATCGAATGCATACCTGAAACCGTGTTCTGGTTTCAGGGCGCCCGCGGCAAGTGTCTTGAAGGCAATCCATGGCTGTTCAAGCTGACTCATATAATCAATCGTCTCCTGAGGCTTGTGACAAAAATTGTTGTCTTTCCAGCCTTGTTCCGGAACATCTTTATTTTCAAGATCCACCTGAACCGACCAGTAATCATGGGTATGAAGCGTTTTAACCCAGAAGTCGGGTTTTATCCCATGCTCCACGCATGCCCTGATAGTCTCAACCCTGTGTGCTCCAACACCTGCAGGTTTTCCATAGCTGCGGATCAGCTCAAGGCCTTTCTGAAGCTCATCAAAAAAACCGGGGGTGTTATTATAGACTGCCATATCAGATTTTCCTCCATGGCTGTAAAGAGCATCAGCTCCTCCCTTTACAGATGCTTCGATCCCCTCGATAAAATTGTTTCCCACTCCGCAATCAGAAATGAATTTTATTTTCCCGTCAGTCTCATGTTTATATTTGTTCACAACACGCAGCTGAGCCGGATTTGAAATAATAGCATTTATCCCGCATTTTTCTGCCATCTGGAGGGTCATTATCACCTTCTCATCCGTGTGATACATTTTAATAAGCTTATCAACATAAATCAGGTCACGTGCATGCGACCATCCCCCTATCAGGTTTCCTCCCATAATAAGCTTGCTGAGCTCAAAATTTCCGATTTTTCCTTTGGGTATTGTACCCTTCAGATCAGCCAGAGAGGTCAGCTGAAAGCTTTTCAGGGTAGCGCTGGAAACCGCATCAGGCTTCTCAAGCAGATACTTTTTTTCAAAACTGTCCCACCTGTTTTTTTTATAAAGGACATAGGCAAATGCTCCAAGGAAAGGCACGCTTATCATGTCGCGTAACATTTCCCTGCGCCTGAATGAATATCCTTCTTCACTCTTCGCCGGGGGAACAGGCGCATTTGGCTTCTCCTCTCTCCAGAGTTTCAGCCACCGGTCCGCGCCAAAGAGAAAATCAGCAGGAAGAGTGGCAAGAAGTGCAAGCATGAAAAACTCAATCAGGTTTTTGTCAACCCACTGATAGTTGCCCTCGGCGACCACGCCGAACGTATATCCCGAGACCGGCGGATAGGCAACAAAATAGAAAAACAGCAGGACGGCCCCCGCGATGGATGACCACCTCACGAACAAACCTGTAAATAAGGATAATCCGATAAGAATGAGCCCCCAGACATTGAGGAAATCCACAGCTTTAAGGATGCCCGGCGAGGAAGCCATCCAGTGAAAGATGTCGGCAAAGATCCATTTCGAACCCAGCAGGTAAAACTTTGCGCTCCATGAGGGATTTATTAACTTGGCTATCCCTTCATAGAGGAAATGCCATCCTATAAGGATCCTGAGGATTGTGAACAGATAAGCTGAGAATTTTTTCATTGGAGAAAATATTATGATAATTTAATTTGATTAAAAATACACTTTGGTTATTTAATAACCAAGTTAATTCTGCTCCGGCAAACAGGAGTAAAACCCGGGTTACTTTATAAATATAATATCCCAGTTCACATCACCGCCTGCCTTGCATGAAAGAAATAATACAGCAAGGCCGTTTTTCAGGTCTGTCATTTCAATTTTTGAACCGGCATTACCTGAAGAACATGCTACAGGTTTGTAGCCATTAACTGCAATGACCACTTTATAAACTTCACCTCCGACAATCCTTGACCTGCCCGACAGGGTTTTATCGGCCGGTTTCCATTCGGGTAAAACTGTCATATCCACCAAACCCTGCATTATATGCCGGTTTGTGGATATGAACTGGGGATATTTTTCCACCGAATGAATGCTTATCATGCGGGTTTCACCCGGGCGCAGATCCTGTTTTACAATAGTATTGCCACTATATTTTCCGATGAACCTGTCGTTCCAGAAATCGTATAAATAGTAACTTCTTGTGGTATCCAGTTGCAATCCTCCTTCATTAAGTGAAGATCCCAGGTTGACCCGGAAAGAATTAAGCTTCATGTGCAGAGTATCCCCGCCGGGGTTGTAAAGAGTAAGCTGATGCCAGGAGGGATTAACCTCGAAGTCAAAGATGCGGGGCACCTTAAACCCATTCGTGAATGCATCCACAGGTCGTGAACTGCGGGGTATCGTATGATATGGAAAAGTCCGGCTCATGATCCTCAGCTGCTCCTCTGAAAGCTGATAAAATCCCCTCGCCAGCAGAAACCTTGCGCTCACGACATAGCACATCGTCATAAGCGTTTTCAGTCCGTCGTTGTTGCCCGCCGGTCTGGTTTTGAAAGGATCCTTGGCATCCAGGTCATAATTGATCACAACGCGGTTTTTATACCAGCGCAATCCTGAACGGCTTACCATTTCAGGCAGGAAGAGATCATTGTCACCCCATACTCTCTGGGAAGCAGTTAATCCTAACGCGATATCGGATCCTCTGCCTATTAAGCGCTCATCAATATAAGAATCAGCACCCAATCCTTCGAAGGCCAATCTGAAAACGTTCCGGTAGGCCTGTGCCGTTGTTGAATACTTATCTTCAAAGCCACCGTTGAATGCCCATGCCGTTGCTTCCGGATAATCAAACATAATGCCTTTAATGCCCGCATTTTTAAGGTTTGCATACACCTTCTTCATGTGATTTATAAAACCTTCATCTGTAAAATCATACCCGGTCATATTTTCCTTATCCCACCACTGGTTAAGGTAGCCTTCCCCTGATTCTTCCCCCAGGTCAGAATTCAGGTGCTTCATTTTATCTACCTGACCGGTAGCCAGCCGGTGAGGGTCATTGAACAGCATAAACTGCGGATTTTCTTCTACGAAATCTTCGGAGCGACGACCGGACTGAAAATATGTCAGAGGTACTCCTCCTTTTTTAAGGATCTCCTGACACCAGCTCGCTGTTGTCAGATAAGGTTCACAGTAATTACTGCCATTTGCAGATGCCGGATCGCCCCACATTGCCCAGTGCCTGTCATCCCACCAGCCTTGCTGATTATAATGTCCGTAAGCGTCAGGAACGAGCCGGATAGCTATCCTGGTATACCTGGTGAATCCGGTTTTGATGGCATTATTCATCTCATCCACCGCCCCTTTGGAGTCATTGAATTTCGGACGCCCTGGATCTTTTGCATAAACACTTGCATACCACAGGCATTCAGTAGGAAAATCATAGTAATTCAGTTTTATCTGTTGCGCATCTCTCACTGCAAAGCCATATTTTTCCAATGCCTCAAACGGGTCGGAGTTATTTATGCACAGATAGAACATCTCGTTGTTTTCCCAGGAGGTGCCAGGATCGATAAGCTTACCAACCGGATCCTCACTGAACAGCTGAATTTCCAGGCTGTCTTTATAATTAAATACTTTACAGAACTTCTCAAACTCATTGTATGTAAGACCACCTGCAACAATGATCCTGGGATTGTTTAATTCGCCAAAACGGATCAGCACATTATTGAAGCAGGTAAGACGGCCGGTATCCGAGACATAAGTTCTATTTCCGCCTGAGTTGCCGTTTAATACCGCGTAGTTTTTCCGCAGATCCATACCTTTACAGCTGCCCGGGCTCTTAAGAGGATAGAATGCCGTGAGACGGAATGGAATTTTTGAATCATTTATGATCCCCATGTTAAAGACTATAAAATCCCGGTCATCATAGATGGTGGCTGTCCATACCACATCAGAATAACCCCTGTATTTTTTTCTTATCTGAAGAGATTCTCCTTTCCCAAGATGATCTTCTGCTTTTTTCCGCGACCATTCTATTGTACCGGTCGTGTCAGATGAACAGAGTCCTTCCGCCTGGAAACAGGCGTCGGAGAAAACTGTAAAATCAAGGGGTATATTTTTAACCGAATATTCTCCTCCGCTAAGGTCGAAAGTCAGCGACACCATTTTGTTCCCAATGGTGACGGTACTGCCTGAACTAATGATTTTCGTCTGAGCAAACAGATGGAGTGAGATCAGGCAGAAGCAAATTAACAGGATTCTTTTCGCCATAATCGTACCGGGTTTACCCGATTATCTCTAAATCACATATTCAATAACTTATCGGCCGCCTTAACACAGAATATATATGTGGCTGCCCCTGACATTACATATTCCGTCTGTTGCCAGAGATAGGGATAAGGTTCTTTCAGCTCAGGAAAATCAGGCCGTATAAGGGCTGTCCCGGAGACCATACCTCCCGGTATATAATATTCCATTGTCCTGTTGACTCCGAAGGCGGATGTGACCGAATGGGCTCCCACTCCCGATACCAGTGAGGTGTTGGAACCCGGATGACATCCCAGGACATAATTCACAACCCGTAAAACCGGTTCGCGGTCAAACAGATCCGGGTATTTTTCAACAAGATAATATTGCTGCATTGCAAACTTCTGGATATCCCAGCCCACACCCCATATCTTTGGTCTCCATGGAATACCGAACGGAGTTTCTGCCAGTGTGGAATCCAGCCCGGACTTATAGGTTACAAGAGCTGACCTGAAGCTGCTTTTAAACTCTTCATCTTTCAGACGGTCAGCTACCCTGGCAACAGACCACGCGGCTTCTGCAATATTGGCTTTAACAGCCGGAAGGAGAGATACCAGATGAGCGGCATACTTCTCTTCCCCGGTTGTATACAACAGCTCTGCTGTGGAAATAATCTCCTGCACCTTTGCATTTCGCGGGATATACTCAGCCGGTTTACTGACCGGCTCATGCGTGGTTTCATTATCCCAGATTTTTATGGCAGTCTCCAGACATTCTTTTGCCAGTTTATCATCATAGCCTTTCAGAGAGCGGCTTGCCGAGCTCAATGCTGCTGCAACTTCATACTCAAGCCCGGTATCTTTGTTTGTAAATACCCACCTGTCATCGTTTATACCGGAGTGCGTAAGTGTCCTCTGACCGGGTTTAAGTTTCGGATCATAAAAAAGCTGATCGGTCTGTGATGCCCAGTCCCCCGTGATATTGCGTCCTTCCCTGTTAGCAATAATTCCTGCAAAGCTATGGCCGGCAGCCCTGTATCCTGACAGGAGGTTCAATGCCCCCTGCTTTATCTGCTGTACAAAATCCGGAATCCCGTCAGGCTTGTACATCTCAACATCCCTGTCCCCAAAACTGACAGAGGTCTGATCGGTCTTATCGCCGTCAAGTTCATAAGCAAGTACAAGATAATAAGTTGTAGTTGCCTGCGAACCTGCAGCCAGGTCGTCATCGCCGGCGTCATGCCATCCTCCCTCATTAAGGAAAGGCACTGTGGTAAGGACAGGGTATTTTGTTTCTGACTCCTTGTACTGATGGTACTGGTCAACGTGCTGATAATCCAGCGGAGCCTGGAGGGCATCATCAAGATGGCAGGCTCCATGCCATATGAGCGATCTGTCCCTTACCTTCACATGACACATCTGAACCGGGAAATATCCCTCCAGCGTAGGTTGCCATACATTGTTTCTGTAGACATTCTTATCAATTGAAAAAGGATAAGATGATACTTTGCCATATTTTACAATATACATTCCCGGCTCCTTCACCGAAGAAAAATCAAATACAGAGTAGTTATAACATAAGAACCTTCCCCACTTCCGGAGAGGCGCTGACAAGATCTCCTTCATCCCGGCATCTCCTTCAATCTTATACAGTCGTGCATTGTCAATACCGGTTGTTCCCGGGTCGAGCTCAACAATTGCCTGCTTTGACTGATCAGGATGATAGCCAACCTGCGATATTGCGATCATCGGCTCCCTTGTCCAGTCAGGCAGGACATTGGGCGTTATTGTCCATTCAATTGCATTCGCGGTGACTCCCGCCGGGATGGCGGATTTTACCATTATCCATCCCGAGTAGGACTGATTCCTGTTGTCTGACAAAACCAGCTCTCCCTTCGTGTCGCTGATAATGACTTTTCTCAGCGGATCTTCCCCGGCCAGGATAAGAGTCTTCCCCCGGCCCATATCGGAGATCTCCATCTTCCCGTCTTCACTCCTGATCTTAGAGCCGTTAAGCTGACGGGGAATTATGCCAAATGATTCTCCTATCTGAAATGATTTCCCTATATAAAGAGGAGGATAAAATTCCATATCAAAGGTGAGCTTGTTTTCCCATTCCGCGGGGATCGGCTTATCCAGATCAACTGCCAGCCTGATATTGTCTCCCTCAGGCCAGATCCTGACTGAATATTTAAAATCAATATCCCTGTAATCGACTGTTGCTTTAATTACCATCTTTTTTTCATCTGTCACGCGCGTTGCCCCCACAGGATCGGTAAACGCTCTGCCCTCATCCTGCATACGGATGAAGCCATTGGTGGCAATCCTCTCCCCGTGCTGGATGATTTCGATGCCTCCCTGCTTCCCGCCGGGATAGTAATCATGAAATGCCAGAACCGAGAGTCCGGGCTTTTCAAGGTACTGCTGTTTGTTGACACTCCATTTCCCGCGGACGGGTTTTTGAGTGCAGCCGGTCAGAACAAGAAAAGCAGCCATTGCAAGGCATTGACAGAATAGAGATAAGTTCTTCATGATCAAAAGATATTAAGAGTAAAGTTTAAAGTCTGTTTCATTCATTAAGCAGTTTATCGGCCGCCAGTATGCAGAAAATATAGCTCGCGGCCCCCGGCATGACATACTCGGTTTGTTGCCACAGGTATGGATAGGGCTCCTTCATCTCCGGGAAGTCCGGCCTTATAAGTGCAGTTCCTGATACCACTCCCCCGGGAATATAGGACCACCAGTGCATATTGAATCCGTAGGCCGGAATTATGGAATGAGCCCCTACACCTGAAACAAACGATGTACCGGAACCCGGGTGACACCCGAGCACATAATTTACGACCCTGTAGAGGTTTTCACTGCCAAACAGATCCGGGAAAGCGCGATGCAGGTAATACTGCGCAACGGCATAATCCTGGATATTCCATCCTATTCCCCATATCGATGGATGCCATGGGACCCCGAAAGGATTTTTCGAGAGTGTCGTGTCTAGTTCGGATCTGTAATTTTGCAGCGCCTCCTTAACTCCACTTGTAAATGCTTCATCATTAACCATTTTCAGTACCCGCGCGGCAACCCATCCTACCTGACGCGGGTTTGTCTTTATGACCGGAAGGAGAGCGATAAGCCGGTCCCTGTACCGGCTTTCCCCGGTAGTAATAAGCAATTCACATGTCGCTTTCACCTCCTGCTGCTCATAATGGCCCGGAACATAGGCATTCGGCTGAATTACAGGGACATGGCTCTGTTCGTAAGCCCAGGCTTTTTCGGAGGTAGAAAGGCATTCCTCCGCCAGCTTGTCATTATACCCGCGCAGCAGCCTGCTTGCAGCGGTCAGTGCCGTTATAACCTCATATTCGAGAGAGGCGTCCCTGTTTGTTACCACCCAGCGATCATCAGGATTGCCTGAACGGTTACCCCTGACCTCACCGGGTTTTAGTGAAGCATCGTAGAACAGCTGGTCGCTCTCGGAAGCCACATCCCCAAGAAAACCGCGGCCTTCCTTTGTCTCAATGATCCCAACGAATGAATGACCGGATGCACGGTATCCTGATAGTAAATTTATTACTCCGTGTTCGATCTGCTGCTGCAGATCCGGAATGCCGTCGGGTCGTCGCAGCTCAACCGACAGGGTCTTCTGATTTATCGAAGTCTGATCTACATTTATACCGAATTCTTCACCTGCCAGGGCAAGAAGAAGGGTGGTCTGTGCCTGCGATCCGGCGGCAAGATCATTGTCACCGGCATCGTGCCAGCCTCCCCTGTTAAGACCCGGGATTGTAGTAACAGGCTTATAATTTGTTTCTGTAGTTGCATAAGTCCGGTACCCGTCAGGAAGCACAGTGGATAAGGGCGCCTGAAGTGCATCGTCGAGATGGCAGGCGCCATGCCAGACACGCGACCTGTCCCTTATGCGCATATGACACATCTGCACCGGGAAGAAGATCTCAAGCGTAGGCTGCCAGATACGTTGCCTGTAAACATCCCTGCTTATGCTGAAGGGTTCTCCCGTCACGCTTCCATAGCTCACCGTGTAAATGCCGGGATCCTTTACTTCTGAAAAATCAAAGATCTCATACCTGTACCTCAGAAATTTTCCCCAATCACGCGGCAGGCCGGATTTTACTTCACTCAGGGTTCCGTCATTTCCAATTCTCCTGAGTACTGCCCTATCAATTTTCGTGGTACGCTGGTCCAATTCAATAATTGCCTGTTTCAGCTGATCGGGATGATATCCCACCTGGGACATGCTTACCACAGGAGTACGAAGCCATCCCGGAAACAGATTTGGGGTTATCACCCATTCCAGGGCCCCCTTTTCAACTCCTTCCGGGATCTCTGACCTTACCGTGATCCATCCTCCGAGTGAACTATTCCTGTCATCGATCAGTGACATGTTTCCCCTGAGCTGTTCAATCTCCAGCTTATACAGGGGATCTTCGGGGGCAATCATTAGCTTATTCCCGCTGGCCATAGGGACCGGTTCTGTCTTTCCATCGGCCGTGGTGATCATCGGATCAAGGCCCTCGACGGGAAATACCCCGAACCGATCACCAAGGTGATAGGTTTTTCCTTCATAGGTCACGGGAAACAGCTGTAAATCAAAGGTCATCCTTCCTTTCCATTCAGCAGGATCTGGTTTGT
>VFSW01004842.1_pt1 | contig 20028 bp, 20 predicted proteins | sample 5358111 | NCBI WGS metagenome assembly VFSW01 (sample SAMN11554181, study PRJNA540505) | mine drainage metagenome | isolation source: sediment from site ElyBrook_90M | place: USA: Ely Copper Mine, Vershire, VT | collected 2017 | reverse complement strand
CCCGTATTTTTCTTAAGTATGGTATGTTTTATATATAAATTTCAGGAAATCTTTAAATGACCTATTGTGTGGCCACGAATTTATTACAAGGAATGATTTTTGCCTCGGATTCGCGAACCAATGCAGGAGTCGATAATATCGCCAAATTCTGTAAATGTCGTATTCTTGAGAAACAAGGCGAAAGAGTTATTGTTACCTTAAGTTCAGGCAATCTAGCTATCAGTCAAGGAACCATCAGTTTATTATTGCAAAGAGGGCGAGATAACGACCAAAAAAATGTGTGGAATTGCCATTCCATGTATGACGTAGCTATTTTAATTGGTGATTGTTTACGTGATATTCAAGAACGTGACGGAGAGTATTTAAAACAACGAAATATTGATACCGCAGCTAATTTTATTGTGGGCGGGCAAATCAAAGGAGAAGGTCCGCGTTTATTTCTTATCTACAGCGAAGGAAACTTTATCGAAGCCTCTGAGGGTACTTTGTTTTTCCAAATTGGCGAAACCAAATATGGCAAACCCATTCTTGACCGCGTATTAACTCCCGCCACCTCGCTTCCTGTGGCCACTAAATCAATCATTGTTTCATTTGATTCAACCATGCGTAGCAACATATCGGTGGGACCGCCCATTGATTTAGTGATCATTGAAAAAGACACATTTAAAATAGCCGTTCATCAGCGCCTAGAGGAAGGAGACCCTTACCTGAACCTTGTTCATCATCAATGGGGGGAAGGTCTTAAGAAAGCCTTTACTGAACTGGCTGATATGCCATGGGAGACTAACGGCAACTCTGTTTATCCGTTAGTTCAAACGCCAGACAATTAAACTGCTAAGGAGTCTATTTGATGTAGTTCTCCATCCCGTAATTGATACTGAATATCCGCTCGCGCTGCTAACTCCAAATCATGGGTCACCATAATTAAAGCAGCGCCTTTTTTCCGGTTTAATTGCATCATCAAATCAAAGACATGTTGAGCGGTGAGTCGATCTAAGTTCCCCGTGGGTTCATCAGCGAGCACAATCCGTGGTTGATTGACGAGTGCGCGGGCCACAGCAGCTCTTTGTCGTTCTCCACCCGAGAGCTCCGCTGGACGGTGACCTAAGCGATGACCGAGGCCCACAGCCTCGAGCATGAGACTCGCTTGTTGCTCACTGGACTCCCTGTCCTGTCGGCCAATCCATAAAGGCATGGCAACATTTTCCAGCGCACTAAATTCTGCTAACAAATGATGAAACTGATAAACAAAGCCCAATTTCTGGTTGCGTAGGAGACCCACCTGTTTATCGTGGAGTTGACTTAACACCTGACCATCGAGGATCACCTCCCCTTCAGTGGGACGATCAAGCCCGCCTAACAAATGTAATAAAGTACTTTTACCACTGCCTGAGGCACCAATAATGGCCACATGTTGCCCAGCGTGGACGGTTAAGTTGATTTTTTTTAGTACCACAATAGAGCTTTGCCCTTGAGTAAATACCTTACTGAGGTTACGCACCTCCAAAATCACCTGACTATTCATAGCGTAAGGCCTCCGCAGGTTGAATACGTGATGCACTATAGCTAGGATAAAGAGTTGCGAGGAGCGTTAGAAAAAAGGATGTCACGGCGATAGTCCATACATCTGACCATTCTAATTTAGAGGGTAGTTCAGAAATAAAATAAATCTGAGGGGATAGAAAATGGACACCAAAAAGATGCTCAATAAAGGGAACAATAGAATGAATATTTAAGGCTATCAACACGCCAAATATCATGCCTCCCAGAGTACCCACCAGACCTATTAACGCTCCTTGAATAATAAAAATTTGCATAATGCTTTGTGAAGAAGCGCCCAGTGTTCTCAGGATAGCAACGTCCGCTTGTTTATCAGTCACCGCCATCACTAAAGTAGAAACAATATTAAAAGCTGCAACGGCCACGATTAATAAGAGAATGATAAACATAACATTTTTCTCAAGGGCCACCGCGCGAAACAAGTTAGCGTGCTCCCTTGTCCAGTCGCTGACCCACGCATCAATGGGTAAAGACTTAACTAGCTGATCCGCAACATGTGGCGCCAACATCAGGTCATCCAGTTTTAAACGAATCCCTGTGACGTCTTGCCCCAAGCGGAACAGCTTTTGTGCATCATGAAGCTCAATCAAGGCTAAACCACTATCATATTCGTACATCCCAACACTGAAGATCCCCACCACGGTGAATTGTTTTAAGCGGGGTAACATGCCGGCAGGAGTCACCTGTCCTTGTGGCGTGATTAAAACAACCTTATCCCCCATCCCCACATGCAAGTGATCAGCCAGAGCACTGCCTATAACGACCCCAAACTGTCCAGGCTGTAAATTATCCAAACGTCCAAGTTTCATGTGTTGACCTAAATCAGCCACCGTATCTTCCTGTTGTGGAATAATCCCCCGCACAATGGCGCCTTGTGCCCGGTTATCGCTGGTTAACATTCCTTGCCCCATGATATAAGGCGCTGCTGCACTGACATGAGGAACACGGATAGCTTGATCCATAATCTGTTGCCATTGGCTCAGCCCTGTATCCTCATTGGCATAAATCTGTACGTGGGAGGCTACGCCAAGAATGCGCTCACGCATCTCACTTTGAAAACCGTTCATCACGGAAAGCACTATAATAAGAGCAGCGACACCAAGACCGATGCCAGCCATGGAAATCATGGAAATAAAGGAGATAAAGTGATTTTGACGCTGGGCACGCGTATAGCGCAAACCTACGATATGTTCAAAACGTTGCACGATTTAGTCTTTATACTTGATACAAAAATACATTGTAACCTTTAACGCGAAGATTATGAACCATCTTACTTATATTGTGCCAGGCTTAATCCCCGAGAGATTCTCAGGGTCAGTGCCTGAACTACCCTATCTTGAACAGCTATTAGCCCATGCTAAGGTGAATTCTCTAGCCTATCGCCTCACTCGAGAACAATGCTCCACAACCCCCCTTAATACCAGTCAGGCTCGTGAAACTGCCGAGCGAGCAAACCTAACTTCACGCTATCCACACTGGTTACTGTCTACCCCCATTCATTTACATGTAGAGGGCGATGGCTTAGTCTTGATGGATGCCCATACTTTCCCGATCGCTCGTTCAGAGTCCGAGGCGTTGGTGACCACCTTCAATCAACATTTTTTATCAGAGGGGCTTGAGTTTTTTATACTCTCAGAATCTCTGTGGTTGATTGGGAGTCATCATCCGCTGACAACCAATATCCCCCATCCCTTGAGCCGCGCTGGGCGGAGTATAGCGCCTTATCTCCCGCAAGGAGAGCAAGACAAATTCTGGCGCCAATTATTTAATGAATTACAGATGCTCTGTCATGAACACAGCGTAAACCTTAAACGTGAACAAGACCGTCTTCGTCTTATCCATGGGGTTTGGTTTTGGGACAGTCTCACACAACTCTCATTGCCTACCATAGAGGTCATCACCCATTTAGAGGCTCATGCCGCTTATGGAGATTGGGAGAGGTGGAGTGAGGAGTTAATTAATTTGGATAACAGTTTGTTCAAACAAATATACGAACAACTCAAGCTCTCTCAAGGAGAGATCCGGTTATTTGCAACGGATCATCCCAACAGCCGAGAAATTATTTTTAATCCAGTGAATAAATGGAAATTTTGGCGCCGCCCTATCTCTTTATCAACTTTAATTTAACTCTATGAGCTATATTCGTCCAGAACAACTCAAACAAAGAGTATTTGATCAATCTGTGGTCAATCAACTAGTGAACCAAGGATTATCTCCTCTTCACGCTCAACTTTTAGCGCAAAGAGGAATTCACTCAACGACTGATCTGAAACAATCTTTAAAAGAATTACCTCACTGGTCGCAACTCAAAGGGATACATGAAGCAAGTCAGGCTTTAGTGACAGCCATTCTTGAACAAAAAAAAATTGTTATTATTGCAGACTACGATGCTGATGGCGCCACAGCCTGTGCTGTCGCTGTGAGAGCGTTACGCCAGCTAGGGGCCAGAGTGGATTACGTGGTCCCCAATCGCATGACCATGGGCTATGGACTGACGCCGGAGGTGGTGAATCTTGCTGTTCAGAAGCAAGGGCAAGTACTTGTTACCGTTGACAACGGGATTGCCAGTATCAAGGGCGTAGAGTACGCCAATCAGTTAGGTTTAACTGTGATTATTACCGATCACCACTTGCCTGGCGACACCTTACCCAAGGCCAGCGCCATTGTGAATCCCAACCAACCCTTTTGTCCTTTTCCAGCGAAAGCCTTAGCCGGTGTTGGAGTTATCTTTTACGTCATGTTGGCAGTGAGACATGCCTTAAAAGCTCATGGCGTCATAACGGAAGAAACCCAGCCTCATCTTGCTAAGCTTCTTGATTTAGTGGCCCTTGGGACGATAGCGGACTTGGCCTCACTGGACGCGGATAATCGACTCTTAGTTCAAGAGGGCTTGAACCGTATACGGCAAGGAAGCATGCAGCCTGGAATCAAAGCCTTGTTGCAATTGGCGGGCAAGGACTTTCGTCGTATTCAAAGTAATGATTTAGGGTTTGCTTTGGGTCCTAGGATTAATGCGGCGGGAAGAATGGATGATATGACCGTTGGGATTGAGTGCCTAATCACCGAGCGGGCAGACCATGCTTTGCTGTTAGCAGAACAATTAAATAACTTTAATCAGGATAGAAAGTTTGTTGAAGAGAGCATGCAGCAAAATGCTCTAGAACAACTCGATACGCTCGATATTAAAGATCAATTAACCCTCTCTTTATATAATGAAGCGTGGCATCCTGGGGTGGTAGGTTTAGTGGCATCACGTCTCAAGGAGAAATATCACCGCCCTGTCTTTGCTTTTGCTAACAATATTGAGAACTCAACCATCCGCGGCTCAGGGCGCAGTATTCCAGGCTTTCACTTACGCGATGCCCTAGACATCATTAGTAAACGCTACCCCAATGTGATTGAGCGCTTTGGGGGGCATGCTGCGGCAGCTGGCGCCAGTATTTATAAAGATCAATGGACTGTATTTTCAGAGGCATTTGAAGAGGTTGCAAAAGTATATTTAAACGAGGAGGCTATGACGCAAACAGTGTTTTATGACTCAACACTTAACGTCGACGATATTACACTTGATCTCGCCGAACTGTGCGTGCAAGAAGTATGGGGGCAAAACTTCCCTAACCCGTTATTTATGGGTGAATTCCTGATTCAAGAACAGCGTTTAGTGGGAGAAAAACATTCCAAGTTGGTGTTAACTATGGGAGAGAAAAAATTCCAAGGTATTTATTTTAAATACTCAGATCCGCTACCCAAACAAATCAGGCTATTGTTTCGCGTCACGAATAATGAATGGAATGGTCGCCATCAATTACAACTCGAAATCAACCATTGGTGTCATGTATAATACAAATTTTTGAATTAAGACAGGCTATGGAAGCAGAACAACTCAATACTCTTATCCATTTACAACAGGATCTTGAAACTCGGATTGCTGCGCTTCGGGGGTATCTTTGACTACGATAATAAAATCGTACGTCTCGAGCAAATAATCTCTCTCTCTGAAGACCCTCTTGTATGGCAAGACAGTAAAAAAAGCCAAGAACTCGGCAAAGAAAGGAAGCTACTTGAGGAAACCATTGATCAAATCGATCGTTCTACCATAGCTCTTAAGGACGCCAAAGAGCTTAGCGAATTAGCCTTATCTGAACAAGATGATGAATCGCTGGAAGCTGTTTTTTCGGATATTCGGCAATTAGAAAAAGATGTCGTGCAGATGGAATTCAGAAGAATGTTTTCTCATCCCATGGACGCCGCCAACTGTTTTGTGGATATTCAATCGGGCTCGGGTGGGACTGAGGCACAGGATTGGGCTTCTATGCTATTGCGAATGTATTTGCGCTATACGGAAAGAAAAGGATTTGGTGTTGAGATTTTAGAAGAGTCTCCTGGTGAGGTAGCTGGCATAAAAAGTGCCACACTAAAAATCAATGGATCCTATGCCTACGGGCATTTGAGAACAGAAACTGGGGTTCATCGTTTAGTACGTAAATCTCCCTTTGACTCTGGTAACCGCCGCCACACCTCCTTTGCCTCAGTCTTCGTTTATCCTGAGGTGGATGAAACCATAGAAGTGGAAATTAATCCTGCTGACTTACGTATTGATACCTTCCGTGCATCAGGAGCTGGTGGCCAGCATATCAATAAAACCGATTCTGCCGTTCGCATTACTCACCTGCCCTCAAATATTGCCGTGCAGTGTCAAAGCGATCGTTCTCAGCACAGAAACCGGGCTGAGGCCATGGCAATGCTTAAATCTCGTTTATATGAAGTGGAACTTCGTAAACGCAATGAAGAAAAGCAAGCGATGGAAGAGAGTAAAACTGATATTGGATGGGGACATCAAATTCGTTCCTATGTTCTCGACCAATCGCGTATTAAAGATCTTAGAACACAAGTTGAAATGGGTAATACACAGGCTGTATTAGATGGCGATTTAGATATTTTTATCGAAGCCAGTTTGAAACAAGGGGTTTAACCTACGTTAAGGATGAATTATGTCTGAAGAAAGTAACCAAATCATTGAGGAACGTCGCCAAAAATTGAAAGCCCTTCGCGAAAAAGGCGTTGCCTTTCCCAACGACTTTAACCGACAACATGAGGCAGGGCCACTGCATGCTCAATTTGGACAAAGCAGCGCTGAACAACTGGCAGAACCCCGCCAACAGGTGGCTATGGCAGGACGCATGGTACTCAAGCGCGTCATGGGTAAAGCCAGCTTCGCTACCCTACAAGATGGCACAGGGCGCATGCAAATCTATGCGCAACGTGATGAAGTGGGTGAAGAGATTTACCAAGATTTCAAACATTGGGATTTAGGCGACATTATGGCGGTGGAGGGCTATCTCTTTATCACCAAAACTGGGGAACTGACTATCCACGCCACAGCTATTCGTTTGTTAACTAAAGCCTTGCGTCCTTTGCCTGAAAAGTTTCATGGACTCAACGATCAAGAACAAAAATATCGTCAACGTTATCTGGATTTAATCACCAATGAACACTCACGGCATGTTTTTGTAACACGCAGCCGTATTATTCAAAAAATTCGTGAGTTTTTAGTGAACCGCCATTATCTTGAAGTGGAAACCCCCATGATGCATCCAATTCCAGGTGGGGCTGCTGCTAAACCTTTTGTTACCCATCACAATGCCTTGGATATGCCTCTTTATTTAAGAATCGCTCCAGAGCTCTACTTAAAACGGCTCGTGGTTGGTGGGATGGAGCGTGTCTTTGAGATTAATAGAAACTTCCGTAATGAAGGCATTTCCACGCGACACAACCCTGAATTCACCATGATTGAATTTTATGAAGCCTATCGTGACTATCGTTATTTAATGACTTTAACCGAGGAAATGTTCCGTTTTGTTGCCGAATCGGTGTTAGGGACGACACTCATTACCTATGATGAAAAAACCATCGATTTGGCACAACCCTTCCACCGCCTCACCATTATAGAGGCGATTCAAAAATACCATCCTCATTATAGCGATCAACAATTAAAGGATAAGACGTTTCTAACCGAAGAAGTGAAACGTCTAGGGGGACACATTCGTCCCAATGAGGGGTTAGGGGGATTACAACTTCTGTTGTTCGAAGAAACCACTGAATCTTTATTGTTTGAACCTACCTTTATTATTGACTACCCCGCTGAGGTGTCTCCTTTAGCAAGACGCAGCGATCAATTCCCAGAGATTACCGAACGCTTTGAATTATTTATTACCGGTCGTGAGATTGCTAACGGGTTCTCTGAGCTGAACGATCCGGAAGATCAGGCGCAACGCTTCCTGGATCAAGTGAAACAAAAAGAGGCTGGGGATCAAGAAGCAATGCATTATGATGGGGATTATATCCGTGCGTTAGAACATGGACTGCCCCCCACGGCCGGAGAAGGGATAGGTATTGACCGCTTAGTCATGTTACTCACTAACAGTCCAACCATTCGAGATGTACTGCTGTTCCCACAAATGCGGCCTGAATAATCTGGGGTGATGAGAGATAGCAAAAATTGTTAAATAATAGCCACATTGCTATTGATGGGTAGGCCCTAAATCTCGAGTTTGAGTATGATAGAATCTGTTTTATTTAAGAAAGGTTTTTTATGCAAACTCGACTCTCTCTAGAACTCAATGATGCAAAACGTATTGCCGAGGCAGCTCGCCTCACTGCAGAGTCTAATCAATGGAATGTGGTCATTTCTATTTTAGATGAGGGTGGCCATTTGATTTATTTGGAGCGCATGGATGGAACCCAAAAAGGCTCTGTGGTCGTGTCTCAAGAAAAAGCCAAAACCGCCTATTTATTTAACCGTCCCACTAAAAAACTCGAAGAAGTGGTAGCTGGTGGTCGCACAGTCATGCTCAAGCTGACTGGTTCCACTCCCATTGAAGGAGGGTTACCGCTGGTATATCAAGGCCAATTAGTGGGAGCCATTGGTATTTCAGGTGTCCAATCTTCGCAAGATGGCATTATCGCGCAAGCGGGAGCTGATTACCTCGCACAGCTTTAGATGGATGTAAAAACGCCATACTGGCATTGCTTTTGTCAAGTCATCGATAATTTTGGTGATGCCGGAGTGGCGTTGCGTCTTTGTCGCGAGTTATCCCTCAGGCAAGAGTATTTGGTCACATTGTTTATAGATGATCTGCCTCTCATCCTCAGCCTAATGGATGAACAAGATCGGCAGTTGTTTACTGTTCGGGCATGGTCGGCTGTAGATACTCTTGAGGAGACTGCGCCAAGAATCGTGAGTTTATTTGGTTGTTCTCTTCCCCTTGGGTACATAAAACTCATCGACCCTAATACGCCAATTCCCCTATGGGTAAATATAGAACATCTCAGCGCAGAAAAGTGGATTGAGTCATTTCATCTCAAACCCTCACCGCATCCACCACTCACGGAGTTTTTTTTCTATCCAGGCTTCACAAGAGGGAGTGGGGGACTGATTCACGGTGATAACAATGATTCTAAAGAACTTGAGGCTCCTCCTCCTTCAATCAGAGACTGGCAACAGCAACCTTTTAAAATACTGTTATTTTATTATCACAACCCTTCAGTCTTAAGCCTGCTTAATAGCCTTAAGACTCTATCTATCCCTTGTCTACTCTATATCCCTACGGCTTTGAGGCAAGCCGAAGAAATCAGAGCCTGGCAGAAACAATATCTCAGGCATACAGCTCTTAAAATTATTTGGTTGGAGCGTATGGTTCAGAGTGCCTTTGATGACATGATGAGGCAATGCGATCTTCTCTTTGTCCGTGGTGAAGACACTTGGGCACGGGCTCAATTGATGGGGAAGCCCCTTCTCTGGCAGATTTACCCCCAGGAAAAAAACGCTCACTGGCCCAAGCTTGAAGCTTTTTTAGAACGTTACACTGAAAACATTCCTCAACCAAAGATAAAACAAATGATTATCACCCTTCACCATCAGTGGAACCAAGGCGTTCCCATTACTCCTATGGAATGTGAGGAGTTGGTGACCCACTGGCAGAATTTAATAGAACACGCTGACCGTTGGCAAAAAGAGTTACTGCGGCAAAATGATCTGATCCATCAACTTATCCAATTTATAGAAAACCACCGCGAAATTTGAGTATAATATGCGGTTTATTGAATCACATTGAGACCCATTATGAAACAAGCTCAAGAATTACGTCCCGGTAACGTCATCATGGTAGGCAAAGACCCTATGGTGATCCAAAAAGCCGAATACAACAAAGGCGGCCGTAGTTCCGCTGTTGTGAAAATGAAATTAAAGAATCTACTCACAGGCGCCGCAAGCGAAGTGGTTTACAAAGCAGATGATAAATTAGATCAAGTGATTTTAGAGCATAATGAAGTGACCTACTCTTATTTTGCAGATCCTTCATATGTCTTTATGGATAGTGAATACAATCAATTTGAAGTGGATCAGGAAAACATGGGGGAGGCACTCAACTATCTAGAAGATGGGATGGCCTGTGAAATTACACTCTATGATGGTCGTCCTATTTCGGTACAGTTACCTAACTCTGTGGTCCGTGAAATTGAATACACAGAGCCTGCTGTACGCGGAGACACCTCTGGTAAGGTATTAAAACCTGCCAAACTTAAAAATGGTTACGAAATTGCTGTACCGCTTTTTTGTGAACCCGGTGACAAGATTGAAATTGACACCACGACGGGTGAATATCGTCGTCGCGTTAACTCTTAAGCGAGACACTTAGTGCTTATCTCACGTCCAGATATTCAACCTGGACGTGTATTTTTTCTTGAACATCATTCACAGGTCTTGCACAATAATCCTCTGCAAGATAGCGCCACCCGACTTCACCCTGTTTGGGTTCCCCCAGGCTTTTCAGAAAAACAACAACAGGGGCAACGTTTCTCCTTAGTATTTGAATTAGCAGGTTTCCTTGGCTCAGGACTGGGACGCATTGCTTGGCGACCCTTTGATGAGAGTATTGTAGAGAGACTAAACCGTCTGTATCATGAGCAACGAATTCCTGACCTGATTGTAGTGTTTCCAGATGCTTTTACGCGTCTTGGAGGTAATCAATATATCAATTCAAGCGCTGTAGGTAATTATGGCGACTATATTAATCAGGAGTTACTCTCCTTCGTAGACAGATCCTTGCCCACTATTAGCCATCCCGACAAACGCATTATTTATGGAAAATCCTCAGGCGGTTATGGTGCTTTCATGGCAGCCCTACTCTACCCTGACACCTGGGGCAATGTGGGAATGCTCTCTGGGGATTGTTTCTTTGATGCGCTCTACCGTCATGATTGGCACAATACCCTAACCACTCTTTCTCAATATGCGCCACAACCCCTGCTGGCAGAAAGCTCTAACCTGCCAAACGAGCAGTCACAAGCGCTGCTATGCCAAGGAATAGATGATGGTCGGATTAGCGCTTTCCTTAGTGCCATGGGCCATAAGGAGCGCCCCAGCCAGCAAGAAAGTCATGCCTTAATGAACCTTTGCATGGCGGCGACCTATGACCCCGATCCTGACGTAGCGAATGGGTTTCGTATTCCTTTTGATGCTTATACAGGGGAACCACTTCATCAACGATGGCAACACTGGCTATCTTGGGATCCTATTCACCGTATGACAGCTCATGGCGAGGCCCTACAAAAACTAAATCATTTATATTTAGATTGTGGCTGGTCGGATCAATACCACATTCACTATGGGATGAGACAACTTTCAAAACAATTAACAGCTATCCATGTTACTCATTCCTACCATGAGTTTTCGGGGACTCACTCAGGTATTGATCACCGCATCGATAAAGCTCTTGCCGTGTTAACTTCTTAAGCGCAAACAACGGTTAAAAATCCTGTCATATGAAAAACCCCAACAGTTAGGACAGATGTCCCACTGTTGGGGTGACGTTTATACAATAAAAGCTTGGTTGTTTAACTTAAGCAGGAATGTGCGACAAAATTGCATCCACACTCTTTTTCGCGTCACCGAACAACATGCGCGTATTGTCTTTAAAGAATAAGGGATTCTCTACACCAGCGTAGCCAGTTGCCATACTGCGTTTAAAGACCACAACTGTTTTAGCTTTCCATACCTCCAGCACGGGCATCCCAGCAATAGGACTACCTGGATCTTCTTGGGCAGAGGGATTAACAATATCATTGGCTCCCACTACCAGAACCGTATCTGTTTCCATGAAGTCGGCGTTGATTTCATCCATTTCAAGGACAATATCATAGGGTACCTTCGCCTCAGCTAGGAGTACGTTCATGTGGCCAGGCAGGCGTCCTGCCACAGGGTGAATGGCAAAGCGAACCTTCACTCCTTTAGCACGTAATCGCTTGGTAATCTCACTGATCACTCCCTGTGCTTGAGCCACAGCCATGCCATAACCTGGAACAATAATCACTTCCTTAGCGTCCATCAACGATTGGGCGGTCTCCTCTGCACTGATTGATACAGCCTCACCTTCTACGGCCGCGGCGCTGGAAGTTCCACCTCCTGTTCCAAAACCTCCCAAAATCACACTGATAAAACTGCGATTCATGGCACGACACATAATATAAGAGAGAATGGCACCGCTGCTACCCACTAAGGCACCGGTCACGATCAAGAGATCATTTGATAACATAAATCCGGTGGCTGCGGCAGCCCATCCTGAATAGCTGTTGAGCATTGACACCACTACGGGCATATCCGCTCCACCAATAGCCATAACAAGATGAATACCTAACAATAGAGCAATCCCTGTCATGATTAGTAAGGGAATAATGCCCGTTGTCGCTGACGCATTTAAAAAGACGTGACCCAAGTAAACGGTCACAATAATACCGAAGAGGTTAAGCCAGTGGCGTAATGGCAGAGTTAACGGTTTACCAGAGATCATGCCACGCAATTTACCAAAGGCAATGATGGATCCGGTAAAGGTCACAGAGCCAATGAACACCCCAATGTAAATCTCTAACTCATGAATGGTGTGTTCAGCGCCCACATAGTGGGCATTGGGATCTAAAAAGCTAGCGTATCCCACCAGCGTTGCAGCCAGACCGACAAAGGAGTGGAGGACGGCAACGAGTTCTGGCATTTGCGTCATCTCCACTCTGACTGCCAGCATCCAACCCACCGCCCCGCCCACTAGAATGGCAGGGATGAGAAGCCATTGACTAATACCTGTCCCAAGAACCGTGGCCAAAATGGCGATGGCCATTCCCGCTGCACCATAGAAGTTTCCTCTACGCGCGGTATCCTGACGTGACAGACCACCTAAACTTAAAATAAACAATATCGCAGAGGCGATATAGCAAACAGTGATTAATCCTGAGTTCATGGGTCAATCCTCAATCTTTACGAAACATATTAAGCATGCGCTGAGTCACTCTAAAGCCACCAGCAATATTTATGGTTGCAATCAACACTGAAAACAGTGCGAGGATCATCACCACGCCATCGGAAGAACCCACCTCAAGCAGGGCACCAATCACGATAATACCGCTAATGGCATTGGTGACACTCATCAAGGGAGTATGAAGGGCTGGAGAAACATTCCAGACCACCATATAGCCCACAAAACAGGCCAATACGAATACCGTAAAATGCGGCAAGAAAGCAGCCGGGGCATAGAGTCCGATGAAGGCAAATAAAACAGCGCCAATCAACAACACACTAGCCAAGGTAGAGACCTTCATAGGTCCTGAGGCGTCACCGTGTTTTGGGGGGGGCGCTGGCATAGCGGCTTGTGCCTTAGCAGGGGCGATGGCAGGCACCTTAAGAGGCGGGGCTGGCCACATTAACTGACCATCATGCACAATGGTAGCGCCGCGAATGACATCATCCTCAAGATTAAGAGTTATTTGCCCATCTTTACTTGGGGTTAAATCCGTTAACAAATGTCTTAAATTGGTCGCGTAGAGTTGACTGGATTGCTGAGAGAGCCGTGACGGAAGATCGGTATAACCGATGATTGTGACGCCCTCTACATGAGCGACTTGCCCCGGTATGGTCCCTTCACAATTGCCACCTTGCTCTGCAGCCAAATCAACAATCACACTACCTCGTTTCATGGAGGCCACCATTTCTTTGGTGATTAATTTGGGGGCTGGTTTACCAGGAATCAAAGCAGTGGTCACAATAATATCCACTTCTTTAGCTTGATTAGCAAAGAGCTCCATTTCCGCTTTAATAAATTCAGGGCTCATTTGTTTAGCATAACCCCCGGTACCAGAGCCTTCCTCCTCAAAGTTAAGCTCTAAAAACTCAGCGCCCATACTTTCGATTTGTTGTTTCACCTCTGGGCGCGTATCAAAAGCGCGAACAATGGCGCCAAGGCCCCTGGCCGTTCCAATAGCAGCTAAGCCTGCCACTCCCGCGCCAATGACCATCACTTTGGCTGGAGGCACTTTACCTGCTGCAGTAATTTGTCCGGTAAAAAAACGTCCAAAATAGTTGGAGGCTTCAACAATGGCACGATATCCTGCGATATTAGCCATGGAACTCAACGCGTCCATTTTTTGTGCCCGTGAAATACGTGGAATGGTATCCACAGCCAGAGCCGTGACACCCTGCTGAATAAAGAGCTCTAATAATGCACTATTTTGGGCTGGCCAGACAAAACCAATGATGACAGTTTTAGGACGTGCGAGGGTCACCTCATTGATACCCGTGTTGGGATCAATTTGTGGCGCGCGAACTTTAAGAATAATGTCAGCTTTTTGCCAAAGGCTATCTCGATCAACCACTTCCACGCCCACAGCGCGGTAATCTTCATCCTGTAGGGATGCCAATTCACCGGCACCACTTTCAATCATGACAGAATAACCCAACTTCATCAGTTGAGAAGCAGATTCAGGGGTGGCAGCTACGCGTCGCTCACCTGGGTGGATTTCCCGAGGAACTCCAATCATCATGGCCATGTACTACTCCTATAAATCGTTTTACGAGACAGTATTCTTTCCAAATTGAGGCATTGTATCCTAGGATCGCGCTTTTATATAGTGACCTTGGTCAAGAGAGCGCTTTAATAATCCTCTCGCAATTTATTTACTCGCTGCCAATCAAAGAAGGGACCAGGATCCTCCTTTCTACCAGGTGCCACATGTTCGTGACCCACAATGTCTTTAATTGGATAATGTTTTTTAAGTAATTCTATAAGCTCTATCAATGTTGTATATTGCTCCTCAGCAAAGGAAGTATCGATGGCTCCTTCTAATTCAATACCAATTGAGTAGTCATTACAATTGGTTCGATTCCGCCATAGGGATTCCCCCGCATGCCAAGCACGATCTTTGGACGAGACATACTGAATCAACGTACCATTACGACGAATCAAAAAATGTGCTGAAACCTCTAACCCCTTTAAAGACTGATAGTAAGGATGCAGAGAGTAATCCAGCTGGTTTAAAAAAAGTTGGGTGATGGCTTCTCCGCCAAACTCCCCCGGAGGCAGGCTAATTGCATGAATAATTAACAGCGACACATCGCAATCTTGTGGTCTCGCATTAAAGTTAGGGGAGTGCATTCTCTGCGCACCCCACACCCAACCTTGGTGATCCATCTTGAAACTCATTTATTGACCCGATTGATCCTGTTGTTTATGGGCAAGGGAGCAGTAGTATCTGCCTCTTACTGCAACCGCCTCTTGGCGCACCACAAAAACGCCACATTTAGCACAACGAACCATTTCTTGAGTATCCTCCAGAGGAGGCTCTTGCGCCTTATTGAGGCTATTTTTCTGTCTTTGCCAGAGTGGATAAACGTACTTAACGCCGAGGTAGAGAATAATCAGCCAGAGCAACAATTTCATCTTACTAGGTGCCCTTTTATTAAAATTGAAAAAAAGTTCATTAACTCTACAGGAATAAAGTCTTTTACAGTATTATAAAACATTTGCTTCCTAATCATGTCTATTAACCCAACAACTCCGCGCTGGCAAGGTTATCTTGCCGCTTTTACCGTTGTCTGCTGCTGGACAGGATTCAACGTTGTCTCTCGCCTTGGCGGTAAAAGTGTTCTTACCCCCTTTGATGTGGCGGCCCTGAGGTTTTTAGTGTCCGGCATAGTGATGGTACCGGTTTTCTTTATCTTTGGTAACCAACTTAAACGACGACAACTGTTGACGATTGGAACCGTAGGAGGCTTTGGCTATGCCCTATGCGCTTATTCAGGCTTTATGTTCGCTCCCGCCGCTCACGCCGGAATCATTATTAATGGCGGCATCCCTCTTGCCACCGCTGGAATCGCCTGGTTGTTTTTAAAAGATCGACCAAAACCCTTATCGCTGTTAGCTCTTTGCCTCGCCGCCCTAGGCGTTGCCATTATCAGTTTACACAGTTTACATCATCATAATAACGACACGCCCCATGTGATTTGGGGTGACATTTTCTTTATACTGGCCGCCTTAGCCTGGTCAACTTTTGGTATTCTGGTACGTATTTGGCGCATTAGACCTGTAGATGCCATGAGCGGTATTGGAGTGACCTCATTACTGATTTATATTCCTATTTATTTGCTTTTTCTTCCTAAGGGTATCCACGAAGCTTCTCTGTCGACTATCGTATTGCAAGGCTTTTATCAAGGCATTATTGCCGCCTTGGTAGCAGGCTTTTGTTATACCTTCGCCACCTTGGTATTAGGAAGTGGAGCAGCCTCATTAACCTTAGCCATTGTGCCGGGGACTTCAGCGCTTCTTGCTGTTCCTTTTTTAAATGAGGCAATCACTTGGACTACGGGGGCTGGAGTCTTGTTGGTCAGTATTGGCGCCTTGTTAGGCGTTCGAGCGAAAAAAGAAAAAGGCTGAGGAAACAAATCAATAAAACATGATTAATAACCAAATCACTGCCACATTAATTAAACTAATTAACACCGCCGCACTGCCAATATCCTTAGCCCGTTTAGATAAACGATGATTTTCTAAAGAAACCCGATCCACGGCAGCCTCCACCGCAGAATTCAATAATTCTACTAACAGTACCAATAAGACACTGCCTACCATGAGGGCATGACCGACACCGGAGGTTTTTAAAAACAGAGAAATAGGTATCAGTAAAACCGATAACATCACCTCCTGACGAAAAGCACTTTCATGATGATAAGCGTCTTTTAACCCTTGTATAGAGTAGCCCAAAGCATTAATAATTCTGCGCAGCCCTGATTTGCCCTTATGCGGGCTTTCATTAAGATGCTCTGGTGATGGCTTCATTAGCTGCATTGACCTTTATGGACTCGGGAAGAGGTTTTAAGTAACTCACAAACTGTTCGGTGGCCTTAGCCCAGGAAAAGAGTTCGGCATGGGCGCGGGCTTTTTCACGGGAGATGAGTAGCGCATCAAGACAGGCTTGACGAAGATCATGGTTTAATGCACCGGACCCCGATCCACCGATCACATCAAGCGGTCCTGTAACGGGATAGGCCGCCACAGGACAGCCACAGGCCATCGCCTCCAGAAGAACCAATCCAAAGGTATCCGTTTTACTCGGAAAGACAAAGACATCCGCAGAGCCATACACGTTAGCTAACTGCGCCTGACTTAATACACCCAAATAATTTACATGGGGATATTTTTTACGAATCTCAGCCATAGCAGGACCATCTCCCGCAACCCATTTAGAGCCAGGAAGATCTAATTCCAAAAACGCCTCAACGTTCTTCTCAACAGCCACCCGTCCCACATATAAAAACACTGGTGGGGTGGTGGGTAGCTCAGTTCCCTTTACTTTTTGAAACTTAAAAATGTCCAAATCCACACCACGGGTCCACAGCACTACATTAGTCATACCAAAGCGTTGTAGGTCATTAATCACAACAGGGGTTGGCGCCATGACTGCATGGGATGGGCCATGAAACCAGCGTAAAAACGCATAGGTCCAGGATAAGGGAACAGCAAATCGGGCCCTCACATACTCGGGAAAACGGGTGTGATAGGCAGTAGTAAAAGCCAATTGCCTCTTGACGGCAAAGGCTCGAGCCGCAAGCCCCAAAGGTCCCTCCGTAGCAATATGAAGTGCATCAGGATTAAACTCTTGTATTCTCTGCCTAACCTTGCCCCCTGGAAAAAGAGATAAACGAATGTCAGGATAAGTTGGACATGGAATGGTGCTGAACTCCTGAGGCGTCAACATCTCCACTTGGTGACCTAGTAACTCTAATTCTTTACGGGTATTTTTAAGTGTTCTCACCACACCATTAACCTGTGGATCCCAAGCATCAGTGACAATCATTATTTTCATGAAACAATCCCCTCTGTAAATAGTTCTTCTTGATGAACAGGGCCAAGATTCAAGGGCGACTCTACGCGTGTGCGCCACTCTATAATTTTTAATTGCCCTTCATGGGTTTCAACTAAGGCAGTCAATGATTCAACCCAGTCTCCGTCATTGCAATACAATAAACCGTCTATTTCGCGCATTTCAGCACGATGAATATGACCACACACTACGCCCTGGCAGCCACGACGTTTAGCCTCTGCCACCATGACCTCCTCAAAGGAAGCGATGTAATTAATAGCGTTTTTAACTTGATGTTTGAGATACTGAGATAAAGACCAATAGGGCAAACCCATTCGTACACGAACAGCATTAAACCATTGGTTAAACTTTAAGATCATCGTGTATAGGGTATCGCCAAGATGGGATAACCATTTGGCATGTTCAGTGATACCGTCAAAGAGATCACCATGAACAATCCACAATTTTCTACCATCCCGAAGGGTATGAATAGCCTCGTCACAGACCTTGATTTCACCAAAAGCTAAACCGATAAATTGGCGCGCCAATTCATCATGGTTACCAGGAATATAGACAACATGAGTTCCTTTTCTGGCCTTTCTGAGTAACTTTTGTATCACATCATTATGAGTTTGTGGCCAATACCAGCCTTTTTTAAGCTGCCAGCCATCAATAATGTCTCCAACCAAGTAGATTGTATCCGCTTCATGGGTTCTGAGAAATTCGAGAAGATAATCCGCCTGACAACCGGGAGTTCCAAGATGAGTATCTGAAATCCAAATTGTTCTATAGTGGTAATGGGTTTCTAAGTCGTTTGTTTTCACGTAAATCATTAAGCCATGTGGTCATTAATGATACGTGACATATTTATTAAATTTTTATGACTGTCAATGGGAAAAATCCATCAACAACTCGAAGATAGCTGTTAATGATAGATACCTTACTAACGGAATTAGGGATGAAAACCGCTTTGGAATGCCAGGGCATTCATACTCCCTTCTTAGTGATTTCTGTCCACAGACAAATTCGCCAAACTTTCCAACGCCTGCCGATAAGGGCTATCAGGCAATTGTTGAATAGCATCTATGGCTTTATCAACTTCAAGTTGTGCGCATTGCTTCGTGTAAGTTAAAGCATCCGTAGTATTGATAATGGACATCACTCGGTCAATCTGAGCAGTCCCTCCCTCAATGATCACCGAACGCAAAAAATCCCGGTCTTCATCACTGGCCACTTTCATTGCCTGAATGAGTGGTAAGGTGGCTTTCCCCTCAGCCAAATCATCACCAAGGTTTTTGCCCATTTCGCTGCTGTTACCCGAGTAATCCAAAGCATCATCGATGATTTGGAATGCATTACCTAAATATGTACCATAGTCTCTTGCGAGAATTTGTTGCTGGATATCCTGATCAGCAATCAGGGCTCCCAGTTGCCCTGCTGCGGAAAAGAGTTGCGCGGTTTTATACTGTATCACTTGACGATAACGCGCTTCATCCACCTCTGGATCATGACAATTGAGAAGTTGTAACACCTCACCCTCAGCGATAATATTGGTGGCGTTAGCGAGTATTTCCATCACCGACATCCTCTCAATACTTACCATCATCTGAAAAGCTCTAGAATAAAGAAAATCTCCTACTAACACACTGGCCGCATTACCAAACAATTCATTAGCTGTTTTTTTACCGCGCCTCATGTCTGACTTGTCCACCACATCATCATGCAAAAGAGTGGCGGTATGAATGAACTCCACCACTGCAGCCAAAACATGATGGTCATTTCCCTGATAACCAAAGGCCTTGGCCATTAATACTGTAATCAACGGTCTGAGACGTTTGCCTCCACTATGAATAATGTATTCTGCAACTTGGCGAACCAATACCACGTCAGAGTATAACTGCTTGCGAATCACTTCATCCACCGCAGCCATATCCCCTAGGGATAAGGTTTTTATATCTTCAAATTTCATGCAAAATCATCACTGGTTAATAGTTGAACAAACGATAATAGAGTTAGGTTTATCTAATAGTCAACAGTAACAATTAGATTTATCTCTTACTCACTTGTCAGCCGCGTTAAATAAATGACTTCCTGAGCTCATCAAATCAGTAAAATTCATTGTGACTATTAAACTAAAGCATCAAGGGACAATGTTTTACGCTGTCAACCCATGGATAACCCTTACCCTATACCTATAATTATATCTAAATTTTCTTTATTTTATGTTACAGGGACTCTACCCCTACAAAGTTTTGACAAAAACCACAAAAGGCACCTATAATTGCAGAT
>VFSW01004841.1_pt1 | contig 20034 bp, 19 predicted proteins | sample 5358111 | NCBI WGS metagenome assembly VFSW01 (sample SAMN11554181, study PRJNA540505) | mine drainage metagenome | isolation source: sediment from site ElyBrook_90M | place: USA: Ely Copper Mine, Vershire, VT | collected 2017 | reverse complement strand
TCCCGCCTTTACCAGGGACAGGGGGGTCGAAGGTCAAAGGAGGTGCCGTCATGGTGCGCCGCTCTCTCGTCATTCGCAAGTTGCGTATCCGTCCGCGTAACTCTGCTTTTCGCCTGGTGCTTTTCGCCACTTTCTTTGCGCTGCTGCTGACCGCACTCATTGGGCTTAAGGTGCGCGCACAGGACACGACTCCTCCCGCCCCGCCACCCGACCAGCCCGCCACGGTGCCGGAGGCCCCGGGGCAAACCCAGATTCGAGCGGTTCGCCTGAGCGATGTCGAGGGCCAGGTGCGCGTCTACGAGGGCGGAGCGGTGGCCTTCGATCAGGCCGAGCCGAACATGCCGGTGGTAGAAGGCATGCGGATCGTCACCGGGGACAACGGCCGCTTCGAAGTCGAGTTTGAAGACGGCAGCGTGGCGCGGGTTACGCCGGACAGTTCGATCCGCCTGACGCAGTTGCGGCGGAACGCCGACGGCAGCACCGTCACGCAGATCGATGCACTTACCGGCCTGAGCTATTACGAACTGAACGGCCGCGGCGGCCAGTACACGGTGCACTTCGCATCGGACACGGCAGAGCCCGTGAAGAGCGCCGTTTTCCGGGTTGCGCTCGATACTGCGCCCCTACAGCTGGCGGTGATGCATGGCGCTGTGCACGTCGACAGCGGAATGGGAGTCTCCGTGGACGTCCATCCGAGCCAGACCTTCCAGACCGATCCGCAGCAGCCGGGCGAGTTCACGACGGCACAGAGCGTGAGCGCGGAGTCGTGGGACCAGTGGAACTCGGACCGAGACGAAGCACTGGCGCGGCTCGAGACCAACGAGACAACGGCGCGGGCCAGTTCGGGCAATCCGGACAACCCGGCGTGGAACGATCTCGATTATTACGGTAACTGGTACGCCTTGCCCGGTTATGGCCAGGTGTGGTCGCCTGCCGGAGTCAGCGCCAGCTGGGATCCCTTCGGGAACGGCGCCTGGGGATACTACCAGGGGATGGGATACACCTGGATTTCGGGCTATCCGTGGGGCTGGATGCCGTATCACTGCGGCGCCTGGGACTATTTCGACAGTTTCGGCTGGGGCTGGATTCCGGGCAACTGCGGCTTCGGCATGTACGGCTCGGGCTGGTACCCGTACAGCTCGGTCTGGGGCACGCCTCCAGGATACGCGCCGCCGCTGCGCCCCCGCGGGCTGCCCATCCGCCATCCGGGTCAACCGCGGCCGATCCGCATCGTGGCTGTGAATCGGGGCCCCGAGCACTCGGCGCCGTTCCGCTTCAAAGACGGACTGAAGCCTGCGCCTCGTAACCTGAATTTCCAGGGGAAGTCCTTTAAGCCGCTGGAATCCGGCCTGCATCCGGCCCAGCGCGGACCGCTGGGGGAGAGTTTCACTTCGTCGATGGTGCGCGTACATCCTGAGCTGGGGCGGCAGGGCTTCCGGCCGACGCCGGGCATTGTCGCCGGCACCCGCGGCACCTTTAACGCGCCGGGCGTGGGAACCCGTACCTTTGGCGCGCCACCCAGCTTCGGCGTTCCCCGGAACAATGGCGGATACGGCGGCGGATACAGTGGCGGATTCTCATCGCCGGGTAACTTCTCCGCGGCCCACGGGTCCTACAGCGGCGCAGGCGGCGGATCGGTTCATGGGATGAGCGGCGGCAGCAGTGGTGGGTTCAGCGGTGGCGGCGGTCATATGGGCGGTGGCGCCATCAGCGCCGGCGGAGTCGGTGGCGGGCCTGCACCGGCTGCCGGCGGAGCAGCGCACCACTAAGTTTCGTTCACCGATTGCCTGGATTGCGACCGGCCCTGAACCCTCAGGGCCGGTTTTGTTTTTCCCCGTCGGGCGTGGATCGGCGCGCCACTGCGCGCTCAAAGTCCGAGCGCCACAACGATCTTCTGTGTCTTCGTGGCTCTTTTGGCGAAACCGAAGGTGCCGCGGTCCTTCATTTCGCGGGCTGCGCCCAGGAAAGCGCCGAGGGCCAGCCGACACAGGGCCCCGCCCACGCTTACCCGGCGCACCCCCATGTCGGACAACTCTTCGAGGGTGAGATCGAGGTCGCCCATCCCCATCAGCACATTCACCGGCCTGTCGACCGAGCTGATGACGGCAGCAATCTCCTCTTTTGTGCGCAACCCGGGCGCGTACAGTACATCGGCACCCGCTTCCTGATACACGCGCAGCCGATGGATCGTGTCCTGCAGATCGATTCGGCCGTGCAGGTAATTCTCCGCCCGGGCGGTCAGAGTAAACGGAAACGGGAGATGGTGCGCGGCTTCGGCCGCCGCCTGAATGCGGTCGATCGCCTGCTCGATGGAGTAGATCGGCGCATCCGGTCTTCCCGTTGCATCTTCGATCGAGCCGCCCACCAGTCCGGCTTCGGCCGCCATGCGGATCGTTTATGCTGCAGTCTCCGGGCTGTCGCCGAATCCGTTTTCCAGGTCGCCGCTCACCGGCAGGTCGCACACCGCAACGATCGCCGCAGCGTTTTCCAGGGTGGATGCGCGCCCCATCGCTCCGTCCTTCTGCCCGTGCGAGAAAGCATTCCCGGCGCTGGTGGTGGCCAGCGCGTCAAAGCCCATGTGCGCGAGCATACGCGCGGTTCCTGCGTCCCACGGGTTGGGGAGGATGAATGCGCGGCCCTGCTGGTGCAGGGCGCGAAAGCTCTCGGCCTTTTCCCTTTGCGTCTTCATGGTTGCTGGCTCCCCTTCCCCGACGCCGGCGGAATGCAGAAGGTTTCCTCAACAGTCTCCAGGAAGGTACGCTCTTCGCGCAGAATCAGGCGCAGCTTCTCGGCCATGGCGAAGTTCGCGCTGGCCTCGGGGTCGGTGTGGAGGCGGGTGCGGTAGGCCTCGTACGCTGCCAGGCTCTCGAAGGCGATCAGCCCCCACGCAACGTCGTTCGTGCCTTCGTGCGGCAGAAAGTATCCCACCAGGTGGCCGCCGCAGCGCGGGATGATGCGTCCCCAGTTCTCGGCGTACTTCCGGAATGCCTCTTTCTGGAACGGGTCGATCTGATATCGGATGAAACATGTGACCCTCATCGGCGCCTCGCTTTCGTGCTGGTTCGGCGCCCGCGCCCACACATGCGCCATCACCGGCGCGCCTTCAGCAGCGGCGAGAAGACCGGCGGTTGTCATACCGGCGATGGCATCGCGGCGTGTGATCCAGGGCGTCGTCATATCACCAGCATCTTCCTTGCTGTGCAGGTACGCTTCGTTTACGGTGAAACGATGGATGTAACGAGGAGAAAGGCATCGCGTGCAGCGGCAGGGATCGACGCCGCGGTCTCTTCGATTGCAGCGGCCATCGGCGAGCCGGCACGCACCCGGATGCTCTTTTCGCTGCTGGACGGCCACGCCCGCACCGGAACCGAACTGGCCATGGTCGCAGAGGTCTCGCCATCGACGGCCAGCGTTCACCTGGCGCGCCTGAAGTCGGAAAATCTCGTCACCGTTTTCGTGCAGGGGCGTCACCGCTATTACTCGCTGGCCGGGCCCAACGTCGCCCGCGCCCTGGAGAGGCTCAGCGTTCTCGCCGGCGGCGCGAAGCGGCCGTTTGTTCCGCATACTCCGGAGCATCTGCGCGCTGCGCGTTCCTGCTACGACCACCTGGCGGGCGCAATCGCCGTTTCGCTGCACGACCATTGCATCCGGTCGCGCTGGATCGAGCCTGTGCGCCGCGGCAACACCTATGACCTCACGACGGATGGGGCGCGCGCGTTCGGCTTGCTCGGCGTCGACGTCGATAAGGCGCGCGGGCAGCGCCGGCGCTTCGCCTATGGGTGTCTCGACTGGAGCGAGCGGCGGCCTCACCTGGGCGGGGCCCTCGCGGCGGCGCTGCTCCAGGTCGCGCTGTCGCGCAGATGGCTGGTGCGGGAATACGACAGCCGCGCGCTGACGATCACGCGTCTGGGACAGAGGGAGTTTCGTGCGCGGTTCGCTCTGGAGTTGTAGGTCGGTCTTGCGTGGTGTGCTCTGCACCGGCTATACATGCTGGGTCTTTACGAGGACCCTCAATGGATAAGCGCGATTTTCTGAAGTCGTCGGCGTCGGCCGTGGCGGGCGGTATTCTGACGCGGATGCTTCATGCTCAGAATCCGTCTGCACCACATGCGGCCGGGCCGCGCACCAACTGGTCCGGGAATCTGACTTACTCTGCTCCGCATCTGCTGGAGCCGCGAACGGTGGAGGAGGTGCGGGCGGCCGTGAGGAGCCACCGGCATCTGCGTGCGCTGGGGTCGCGGCATTCGTTCAATGCGATTGCGGATAGCCCTGAGAATCAGATTTCGCTGCACGCGCTGAACTCCATCGATCTGGACGCGGCAGCGCGCACCGTCACAGTGGGTGCGGGGATTCGTTATGGCGATCTGGCGCCGGTGATCGATGCACGCGGATTTGCTCTGCACAATCTGGCTTCGTTGCCGCATATCTCGGTGGCGGGAGCCATCGCGACGGCGACGCATTGGTCGGGTCTGCACAACGGGTTGGAGTTTGTCGCGGCCAACGGTGAGCTGGTTCATTTGACGCGGGCAAGAGATGCCGAACACTTTTCGGGTGCCGCGGTTCATCTCGGTGCGCTGGGTATTCTGACGCGGGTGACGCTGGAGGTGCAGCCGACGTATCAGGTGGCGCAGACGGTCTATCTCGACTTACCGTTTGCGGTGCTGGAGTATCACCTCGAGGAGGTGTTTGCTTCGGGGTATTCCGTGTCGCTGTTTACGGACTGGCAGCAGGGGCGGGCGACGCAGGTCTGGATCAAGCGGAGGACGGACCGGAGTGAGGCGCCGGCGGTGCTGGGGCCGGAGTTCTTTGGGGCGCGGCGGGCGACGGAGAACATGCACCCGATCCTGGGGCACTCGGCGGAGGCCTGCACCGAGCAGATGGGCGTGCCGGGGCCGTGGTACGAGCGGCTGCCGCACTTCAAAATGAACTTCACGCCGTCCAGCGGCCAGGAACTGCAGACGGAGTACTTCGTGCCCTTCGAGCATGGCTATGCGGCGATCCGCGCGGTGGAGACGCTGCGGGACGAGATTACTCCGCACCTGTTTGTAACCGAGCTGCGCACAATTGCAGCCGACCACCTGTGGATGAGCATGGCCCACGAGCGGCGCTCGCTGGCGATCCACTTCACGTGGAAGCCGGAGTGGCCCGAGGTGCGCATGATCCTGCCGCAGATTGAGGCGAAGCTCGCGCCGTTTCACGCGCGGCCGCACTGGGCGAAGCTGTTCACAGTTCGACCGCCGCAACTGGAGGCGCTCTATCCGCGGCTGGCGGATTTCAAGGCGCTTGCGGCACAGTACGATCCGGAGGGGAAGTTTCGGAATCCGTTTCTGGAGAAGAATCTGTACAGCGCTTGAGCACGAAGCAGGAACTTGATTCACGCCTTGCAAAGCATCGCGGAAACCTCGAACGGGTTAGCATCGAGAGCGTGAAGATCGATGGCGGTTTGCTGCTGAGAATGGGTGTGCGGTGGGCGTCCGGAGCCCTGCTTCTGGCGTTGGCCGCGGTGGTTTGGAGTGGTTCCGCGGCGCCAGCGCAGTCGGTCTATCCGGCCCGGCCGAACGATGCGAATGCCGTCTATCTGACGCGGCAGGATTTCGGCGCGCGCGGTGATGGCGTGGCCGACGATTCCGACGCCCTGCAACAGGCGATCGATAAGGCGCAGGAGACAGTGCATCACGGGATCGTGTTTGTGCCGGAGGGCCGTTATCGGCTGACGCGCACGATTCATGTGTGGGCGGGGATCCGGCTGATTGGGTACGGGGCGTCTCGGCCGGTGATGGTGCTGGCGGCCAACACGCCTGGGTTTCAGGATGGCGTCGACACGGACATGCTGTGGTTCACCGACGAGCGGACTCCTGAGGGGCGGGCTCCTGAAGGGCGGCCGATTGCCGATGCGAGCGAGTTCACCTTCTTTAGCGCGGTTTCGAATATCGATTTTGAGATTGGGGAAGGGAATCCGGCAGCGGTCGCGGTGCGGTTCAACGTGGCGCAGCACAGTTTTGTGGCGCACGCGAATTTCCATCTGGGATCGGCGCGGGCGGCCCTGGAGCACGTGGGGAATCAGGCCTTCGATATTCATGTGGAGGGTGGGCAGTACGGGATCGTGACGGGGAAAACGTCGCCGGCGTGGCAGTTTCTGCTGATGGATTCGAGCTTCGAGGGGCAGAAGGTGGCGGCGATCAGCACGCATGAGGCAGGGATGACGCTGGTGCGGGACAGCTTTGCGGATACGCCGGTGGCGGTGGAGATCCCGCCAGGCGAGGTCGAGCAGCTGTACGGGCGCGATCTAACGATGAGGAATATTTCAGAGGCGGTGCTGAAACTGGGCGACGCGGAAAATGTCAGAAATGAGATCACGCTGGAGAACGTAGCGTGCGAGAGAGTCGGCCCCTTTGTTGCCGCCCAGGGTTCACGGGACAGGTTGCCGGTGGCTGGGGTATAGCGGGAGCCAGGTGGAGCGGTTGTTAAGCTGGCGGGGAGCTTTGTCGAGAAGCACTTCACGCTGGGGCTGGAGATTGGCTCGGACGGGAGGGAGCGGGGGACTGAGTTGCGGCATCGTGAGGTGCCGTTGCAGGGCGTGGTGACACCTTTGGTGAGCGATATTCCGGCGCTCCCGCCGATGCAGTCGTGGGTGAACGTGCGCGATCTTGGCGCGAAGGGCGATGGCGGGACTGATGATACGGCGGTCCTGCAGCAGGCGATCGATGCGCATCCGGTGCTGTATTTTCCCAGCGGGTTTTATCGGCTGAGCGGGGCACTGCAATTGAGGGCCAACACGGTGCTGATCGGGTTCAGTCCGTTCACGACGCAGCTGGTGCTGGCTGATGACGATTCGCATTTTCAGGGCGAGGGTGCGGCGATCCCGCTGGTGGTGGCTCCGCAGGGCGGCACGAACATCGTGACGGGGATTGGGATTGCGACCGGGAATGGGAATCCGCGGGCGGCGGGCGTGGTGTGGAGGTCGGGTCCGCATTCGATGCTGGAGGATGTGGATTTCTGGCGTGGGCGGAGCGAGTCCGTGACAGCGCTGGAGCCAGCCGCGCCGGCACCGCTGCCCTACGCGCAGAGGCCGCCGATGCAGCTGGACGCGCAGTATCCGAGTTTGTGGGTGAAGGACGGCGGCGGCGGAATTTTTCGGGGGATCTGGTCGCATGGAGGGACGGCGAAGGCGGGATTGCTGATCGAGAACACCACGACGCCGGGGTCGATCTACCAGTTCTCATGCGAGCACCACATGCGGAACGAGGTGCGGATCGAACATGCGGCCAACTGGAGGATCTACGACCTGCAGACGGAGGAGGAGAATCCGGAGGGGCAGGGGTCGGTGCCGGTGACGCTGGAGGCGGCGAAGGATGTGACGTTTGCGAACACGTATATGTATCGGGTGTCGCGGACGGTGCTGCCGAAGAGGGATGGAGTGGTGGCGCACGACTCCACCGGAGTCAAGTTCGACAACGTGAAGGTGTTCAGCCAGACGCGGCTGGCGTTCGACAACAGTGTGTTCGATGAGGGGAGTGGGGTGGAGGTGCGGGCGCATCACTTTGTGTCGTTTGCACTGGGACCGGATTTGAAGAAGGGCGCGCCGCTGCCGCTGCCCGCCGTGTTTGCGCCGGGCGCAAAGCTGGAGCGGGTGGCGACGGGATTCAGCAACGCGGATGGGCTCACGGCGGATCCGGATGGGATGGTCTACTTCACCGACGCGGCGCAGAACACCGTGTATCGGCTCGATCCTGCCCAGGGGAAGGCGACGATGGTGGCGATTGTGCCGCAGTCGCCGATGGCGGTGGGGTGGGTTGCGCCGGGAACGCTGATGTCGCTGAATCGGGATACCAGCGCGAGCGAGATCTCAACCGAGACAGGCAAGGTGACGGCGCTGGAGAGTGTGACGGGTCCGCTGCGGCCAGGGACGACGCTGCTGCTGCCGGTGGGATTGCACAGTGCGCTCGAAAAGCTGACGCTGCTGCTGGAGCACGAGGGCTACCGGTATCGAGTGGGGAGCAACACGGCGCTGCGCAGCGGGCTGATCGACGAGCCGGCGGCGTATTTCTACACAACGGATGGCAAGACCGCGATGCCGGCGATGCCGGTGCCGATGTACCGGCCAGTGCACGAGAGCAGCCAGCTGGCGCGGTTTGCGCAGGGGGAGACGCGGCCGATGGTGAGCGAGGACGATGAGAAGACCTGGCGGGGGACACTCGATGCGAACGATCAGATGCCGGTGAAGGTGTTCGCCGAGCGCGGTGGGACGTCGGTGGTCGAGGACATGGCGGGGAATGTGTACATCGCGTCGGGGCAGGTGTACGTCTACGATCGCGACGGGAAGCCGGAGGGCGTGCTGGAGGTGCCGGAGCGTCCGGGGAGTTTGTGCTTTGGGGGGAAGGATGGGCGCACGCTTTTTATTGGGGCGCGAGGGTCGGTGTATGCGGTGGAGACCAGGGCGGCGGGGAAGTGAATCAGAGCACCGGGCTCAGGGCACCCGGGCTCAGGGCACCCGGATCAAAGCAGCAAACGTCAGCTGCGGATGAGCCACATGAGCCAGCTGGCGGCGATGACCGAGGCGACGAAGAGGACCCAGCAGTAGAGGCCGTAGCGAATCATGCCTCGCGTCGTGGAGCGCTGGGTGATGGCGAAGACGACCGAGGTGAAGGTGGCGAAGAGCAGGACCGAAGTGAAGTGGGAGGGAGTGAGCACTAGACTTTTCTCCCGATGCGCAGGTTGTGCGCGTCGACGGCGGCAACGAAGTTGAGCAGGCCGGCGACAACGACAAACTTGGTGCCGTAGTCCGCGGTGACGAGCTGCACGGTGCTCTGGCCCAGGGAGAAGATGCGAGCGAGGATGTAAAGCGCGCCGGTGCCGAGGTCGCCGGCGAAGCCGAGCATGTCGAGGGGGTCCCCGGTATTCGGCATGTAGACCTTGGCCTGCATGGCGATGCCGAGGAAAAACATGGAGGAGATCGCGAGGAAGAGCAGGAGGGCGCGAATCCAGTGACGGGTGAGGAGGTGGCCTGCGCCGGGGATGAGCCAGCCGAGGAGAAGCGCGCTGTACACAAATCCCTGAGCTTTCGGTGGTGCAGGGGTCTGCTCTTTTGTCGCCATGCTTCCTATGACTATAAATGAACGGCGCGGTTGGTTTGTTGCTGACGGGGCGGGTGTCAGATTCGCACGAGGTCCCTCTGGATGCGGCCGGTGACGACGGCATTGTCGCGGGAGGTGATCATGTTGACTTCGCTGCGAATGCCGAATTCGGGCAGGTAGATGCCGGGTTCGACGGAAAAGCAGGTGAAGGGGAGGATGCGGCGCTCGTCGTGGGTTTCGAGATTGTCGAGGTGGGCGCCGGAGCCGTGCAGTTCGGCGCCGATGTTGTGGCCGGTACGGTGGGTAAAGTACTGGTCGTAGCCTGCGTTGCGAATGACGGCACGGGCGGCGTCGTCGGCTTCGAAGCCGGCGATGGGATGGCCGCCGTCGGTGAAGGCGCGGCGGACCGCTTCGACGGCGGCATCGCGGGCGTCGCGGACGATGGCGAAGACGACGCGTTCCTTTTCGCTGGGCTCGCGATTGACGACTCCGGTCCAGGTGATGTCGTACCAGCAGGTGCCGGGTTGAGTGATGCGCGCCCAGATGTCGATGAGCAGGAACGAGCCGGAGACGATGGGGCGGCTGGACTCCGCGGTGGGCTCGTAGTGGGAGTTGGAGGTGTTCTCGTCGATGGAGACGTTGGGACCGTGATCGGTGGTGAGGCCGGCGCGGTCCATGGCCTCGCGAAACCACATCATCATGTCGTATTCGGAGACGGGAGTGCTGTTGCGGGCGGCGCTGCCGATGAGCTGAAATCCCTGGACGAGGATGTCGTCGAGGGCCTTCTGGGCGGCGTAGTGGCTGTCGATCTGGGCTTCGGTGAGGACGGCCTGGAAGCGGCTGACCAGGTCGGCGGAGGAGACGATCTCTTTGCCCATGGAGCGGAGGAGTTCGATGGTGCCCGCGTCCACCATGGAGACATACATGATGGCGTTGCGCGGGGAATACTGCATGGCGATGCGGTTCCAGGGCCCGAGCATGGCGGCGAGGCCGGATTCCAGTTCCTGCCAGGAGGAGTAGACGCCTTTGGTTCCGGGCAGGGAGTCGAGCTTATCGGCCTCGATGCGATGGACGAACTTGCGTGGGGCGCCCTCGGCGGGAATGACGTAGTACCAGCGGCGGCTGACGAGTCCGTGATCGGGGAGGCCGAGGATGGAGGCGGCGAGGGGATCGCGATGGTGATGATCGTAGAACAGCCACGCGTCGACGCGGGCACCCTGCAGCGCCGCCTGGATTGCTTCGAGGTCCATGAAACTTAGGGTAAAGGGTGTAGGGTTTAGGGTGTAGTAAAAACGGTTCGGCGAGAGATTTCCCAGGTTTCCGGTCGCCACTGCGGTCACCATGAAGCGATTTCTGAACGTTCTGGAAACAACGCTTAAGGTTGTGCTGGTGAGTGCCGTGGTGCTGTGGGTTTCGGACTGGGCGGTGTTCCGGGTGCGCGCGGCGCGGGGAACGGGCTTCGACACAGTCCAGGTGGAGGAATACCTGACGACGGCGCTGAAGGGCAACAAGCAGGAATACGACTACATGGGGAGCGCGCCGGTGACGTGCGCGCGAGCGCTGTTTCCGCACGGCGGAGATCCGGCCTGCTGGTGGCTGCGGCGGCATACGACGCAGTGAGAATAAGTGAGGGAGCAGGGATACGGGTTACGGTTTACGGGGTAGGGTTTAGGTGCCGGTTCAGAGGTTCTTCAGCATTGCGGTCAGCATTTTGCCTACCTGAGTGGAGAGCGATTCTGCGGCGGCAATCTGATCCGAGGCGGCGAAGTCCAGCTCGTGCGCGAGTATGAGTTGGGTTTGGAGCTCAAAGTTCGAGGCCTGGGCGATGCCGAGGAAATGTCGGTACTGCTCTCGTGAGAGACGGCCGTAGCCCTCGGCGATGTTACTGGGGACTGAGACGCCGGCGCGCCGGAGCTGGCTTGTAAGACCGTAAATCTCATCACGAGGGAAAGACCGCGTGAGCCTGTAAAGGGCAACACATGCTTCCATGGCGCGCTGCCACACGATCAACTCGCGACAAGACTTCTTCGGTGTGCCGTCCATAGGGTGGGTTGTACACCCCCGCAGTCGGGCCACACGCACGCCTTTGGTAACGAAGCGACGCCGATGTAACGTTCCCTCCAGGGAACACTATTTTTTTTCTTCGTGGTACTCCTGCTCGGTGTTGATTTCCCAGAGCGCCGCCTTGTCGATCTTTCCGGCGACGATCTGGTCGACGGCGGTCATGGCGGTGAGCATGGAGTGGTCCTGGTTGTTGTACTTGTGCATGCCATTGCGGCCGACCAGGAAGAGGTTTTCGAAGCGATCGGTGTAGCGGACGATCTCATCGAAGCGATCGTAGGTACCGAAGTAGGCGGGGTAGGTCTTGGGCACACGGACGACTACCGAGTCGCGGACATGGTTGGCGCGGAGGATGCCGATCTTCTCGACTTCGGCGATGGCGAAGCGGGCGATCTCTTCGTCGGGCAGGTTCCAGAGCTGGTCAGTGTCGTAGCAGAAATATTCGAGGCCGATCCAGACCTTCGTTGGATCGGCGACCATGAATGGGCTCCAGTTGTTGAAGATCTGGAGCCGGCCGACGAGCACGTCGGGTTCCTGAATGTAGATCCAGGTGTCTTTGAGCAGGGTGCCGTCCGGCTCGGTGACGGCGAGGCGGTCGGCAAGAAGCCCGACCGTGATGAAGTCGCGATAGATGAGGCCGTCGGCGATGGCCTGGACGTCCGCCGGCACTTCGACGTCGAGCGAGTGAATGAGCTCGCGGACGGGCATGGTGGAAAAGACGTAGTCGGCGGGGATGGTGTGGGTGACTCCTTCAGGGTCGCGCGCTTCGACGGAGACGACGCGGTTGTTTTCGACGTGGAGCTGGATGGCGCGCCAGCCGATGCGCACTTCGCCGCCTTTTTTTGTCACCAGGTCCGCGACGTATTCCCAAAGCTGGCCGGGGCCGTATTTGGGGTAGAGAAATTTTTCGATGAGTGAAGTCTCGGTGGATTTCTGCGCGATGTCGCCGGACTTTTTGCGGCTGAAGGTTTTGCTGAGGAAGTGAGCGACGGCCGTGCGCAGGGAAAGGCCTTTGATGCGCTGGGCGCCCCACTCGGCGCTGATCTGGCCGCAGGGCACGCCCCAGACTTTTTCGGTATAGGACTTGAAGAAGGTGAGGTAGAGCTCGTTGCCGAAACGGTTGATGAGGAAGTCTTCCAGGGTTTTTTCGTTGCGGCGCGGGAAAAGTTTGGCGCGCAGGTAGCCGAGGCCGATCCTGATGGTGCGACCGAGACCGAGCTGGCGGAGGGTCTGCGCGTTGAGTGCGAGCGGGTAGTCGAAGAAGCTGCGCAGGAAGTAGATGCGGCTCTTGCGCGGGCGCACCAGCATGACGAGATCGGGGTCGGTGGCGGCGTCCGATCCGGCGCTGACGAGGCGCTCGCGATTCTGGTAATGGATGGTGTGAAAGCCGGAGCCGTTCTCGGTGGAAGCGATGGGCATCAGCTCAGTCCACCAGTCCATGACGCGGTCGGCTTTGGAGAAGAAACGATGGCCGCCGATGTCCATGCGATTGCCATTGTGGCGGATGGTGCAGGAGATGCCGCCAATGCGCTGGGTGGCTTCGAGGACGATGGGGCGAACGCCGGAGCGGCGCAGCAGTTCGAGTGCAGCGGTAAGGCCGGCCGGGCCGGCTCCGATGATGACAGCAGTTTTCATGCGGCGGTCGCCGGATCGTGCAGGCGCTGTGCTCCGGGGGAGAAGATCGGGAGGACCGGCAAATGAGATGCGCGAGGGAGAGCGATTGTAGCTGGCATTGCTCCTATGTTCGTTGTGCGGATGCGTGCAGGGCAACAGGAAGTTGGCGGATTTGGTTGCAACTCAGGCACCTGGCGGGACCCGACTCTGACCGCGGGCTTCAGCTGGGAGTGACAATTCTTCCGGTGCCGCCGCAGACCTCGCATTCCTCATACAGGGGAAGGTTGCCACTCGAGCCTACGGTCCTGAATCCTGCGCCGTTCTCGTTGAGGGCGACTCCGGATGCCGCGCATGCCGCGCAGAGCCCATGGGCGCGGCAAAAATCCTGGTAAGTGGAGGGCCTGCCGGCCCCAGCCTCTTTGGCTCGCCACTCTCTTGCTTCATTCCACCGCTTCTGGCCAGCCAGATATCGGGAGAGATACTCGCCGGTGAAGGGAACGCCTCGCGCCATCGGAAAAGCCTCGCGCCGCTTTCAGGTTAACTCCGCAGGAGTTGGATCAGAGGACTTCTTTGGTTTGAGGGACGGAGCAGAGCCGAAGAGAGTTTCCCATCCGCGGCGGGAGAGATGCCACCCGAGGCGCCATGCGCGGAAGATCAGCGGGGCGGGGCGAGCTTGCGTTATGTGCTGAGCGCGTGCTCGCGTTCGTCGGCGTTCGGATCGTCGACGGGATGCCTGAGCCCGCCGCGGGCGAGTCGATAGCGGCGGCCCCGCCAGAGGATGGTGCTGCCGGCGTAGCTTGCGGCCCAGCAGAAGAAGCCGAGGAGATCGCGGAGAGGGTAGAGCAGAATCGTGCGCAGCAGGTGGCGCTCGTGGACGGCGAGGGCGCCCATCAGCGCTGCGAGGATCATGCGATTGACGATGGAGAACGCGACAAGCGAGAGCGCGTGGATGGGGCGATGCAGGGCAAAGGCGGCGATGGCGGAAAGGAGCCCGAAGGGAAGACTGAAGGTGAGCGCGGTGCCGAGATGGCCGAGCGGACGCGAGAAACGCGTGGATCTCATCCAGCGCGTTTGATGGCGGAGGGAAGCGGCAAAGCTGAGGTTGAGGATGATGTGATCGATGACGTGGTGGGAGAGGACGACGGTCGATCCCTGGGCTGCGACCTTCTCGCCGAGGAGGAAATCGTCGGAGCACCAGGGACCGAGGACGCCGAAGCCGCCCATGGCGTCGACCGAGCGGCGGCGCACGGCCATGGTGGGGCCGAGGGCGAACTTCATGCCTTCGAGGAGATTCGCGGTGAGGACGCCGGTGGTCATTTCGACGGACATGCCCGCGGCTTCGAGTTTGGCCCAGAGGCCGCGGTTGGCGGTGCCGCGATAGAGACAGGTGACGGCGCCGACCTTTTCGTCGGCGAAGGGCGCGGCGACTTCGCGGATGTAGTTGCGGGTCACGCGGACATCGCTGTCGCTGACGATGAAGATGTCGTGTTGTGCGGCGGCGTGCGTCAGCTCGAGCGAGGAGACTTTGGCATTGATGTAAGTCTGGTCTCCGGTGGAGAGGAAGCGAGCGGGAATGTGCGGGTAGCGCGCGGCGACGCGGCGGGCTGTGGCGAGGCCAGGGTCGGAGGCAGAGCGCGCGCAAAAGAGGATTTCGAACTGCGGATAATCCTGGTCGAAGAAGGAAGCGAGGTGCGCGTCGAGGTTGGGCTCGTCTCCGTCGAGGGGTTTGAGGAGCGAGACGGGAGGAGAGAATTCCGATGTGGTGCGAGGCCGCTGCGAAACGAAGCGGAAGAGGCCGACGACGGCGAGGATCGCCGCGATGGTCGAGGTCAGAAGCCCGAAGAGGCCGATGTCGAGGAAGATGCGGAGGATCATACTGAGCGGCGTGGGGCCGGTCTGCTCAAGCTGCGCTTTGCAACTGCTTTTAAGAGGCTATCCCATTTGGACATCGGTGGGGCGAGCATTAAGCCACGGCGTATTTCAAATCCTCGCGCATCCACAGGGCGAGCTGGCGCAGGAGCCAGACGTTGCGCTCGAAGAGCGTGGTGGCGTAGTGGAGCGCGGAGGTGTGGTTGGTGCTGCCGTTGCTGCCGAGGCCGTGCCGGTTGCGGAGCTCCTCCATCATGCCGCTGCGGTCGTCGGTCATGTTGACGAGGATGTCGATCTCGAGGTCGGCGGGGTTTTCGAGCGCGGTCAGCGCCGAGAAGAGGATGGTGTCGAGAGATTCAATGAGCAGGCTGGCGAGCTGCCGGTCGGCGAGGCCCATGAGGGTTTCGGCGAAGAGGTAGACGTTCTCTTCGATGGCGCGCAGGGTGCTCTCTTTGCGCTGGAAGCCAATGGTGCGGGCGGCGAGGTCAGTGGCAATGGGGAGTTTGAGGAGCGCATCGAGGAATTCGGAGATGTGGCGTCCGAGTTGGGCGGCGGCAGCGTGCAGAGGCTTGAGCTGCGAGGGATCGCCGCGGCGGGCCGCGTCAAGGTAGCGGCCGAGAACGCTGACGGTGCGCATCTGCTCAAGAGCGACGAGGTCCAGGGCGGTCTCGGGCGAATTGAGCGAATTGTGCTGGATGTAGATGGGGCTGGAGAGGTCCTGCTCGGGAGTGGGCGGCCAGAGTTTGGCGAGTCCTTTGGGGGCCCAGCCGCGTCCGGCGAGAGCCGCGACGGCGACGCTGATGTTGAGCGCGAGGTAGGTGCAGGCCATGCGGTGCGCGATGGACGCACCGAAGGCGTGGACGGCGGCCATCAGCAATGGAATATGGAGCAGGCGCTCGACGACGAGCAGAGGCCCGAGGAAGAGGCTCGCGGCGCCGTTGGTCATGGCCTGGTACATGGCGATCTGTTTGGGAACGCCGCGGAGATTGCCGGCGAGCATGGAGGTGGCGAGCGCGGAGCCGAGGCCGAGGCCGGCGATGACCATCATGGCCGGGAATTCGCCGAGCTGGCCGCCGCGGTTAATGGTGACGACGATGGCAGCGACAGCGGACGAAGAATGGATGAAGGTACGGAGGAGCGTGCCCAGCAGAAAAGCTGCGTAGGGCCAGTGCTCAAAGAATCGCGTGATCTGGGTGAACTGTGTTGAAGATGCCAGGGGGGCGAAGGCCTGCTTCATCATCTCGAGGCCGAGGAAGAGCAGGCCGACGGACATGCCGCTGGCGACGGCGGGTTTCCAGCGCTTGAAGAGACGGAAGGCGAGGATGAGGCCGGTGACGCCGATGAGCAGGAGAATCGAGACGTGGAGGTCGGACGCGGCGACGAAGACGAGCAGCGCGGTGCCGATATTGGCGCATGCGAGAACGATGAGCGCGCGCGAAATGGGCAGAAGGCCGCTGGAGACCATGCCGGAGAGGATGAAGGCGACGACGGAGGCGGTGTGGGTGATGGCGCCGAGAGTGGCGCCGACGAGGCGGGCCATGACGTGGCGGTTTGTGAGCCGGCCGAGGATCTGGCGAAAGCGCTGGCCGCTCATCTGGCGGAGATTGTCGGAAACGCCGCTCATACCGGAGAAGAAGAAGGCGAGTCCGGCAAGATAGAGCGCGAGAAGTTCGAGCATGGGCGGAAGCATCATAGCAGCGGGATTCCAGATCCTTGATGAACCCTCCGGAGACACGGGACATGGGATGGGTTGCAGGTGGTACCCTGGTTCGGCGGACCGAGGACGAAGAGGCAGAGTGCAGGGGTTGATGAATCGGCGTCAGTTCATGGGGAAGGGGTCACTGGCTGCGGGTGCGCTTGCACTGGCAGGATCGCGTGCGTTTGCGGAACCGGCGGGGATAGCTGGCGATGCGCCGTGTGCGTTCAGCACGGAGGATGCGGGGCTGCAGCGGATCTACGATGCGGCGTTTGCAACGCTGCGCGGAAATGCGGTGACGTTTCCGTCGTACCCAGGCCCGGTTCTGGTGGAAGGCAGCGTGTATCACGGGGTGTGGCTGGAGTGCGCGCCGCAGGAGGGCGAGGTACACGAGCGCGTGGGGCCGGAGGCGGCGCGGCAACTGGCGCGCGACAATCACCTGATCTTTTTTGCGCTGCAGAAGGAGGACGGGCAGCTGCCGTGTGCCGTCAAGGATGGCGGACCGGCGTTTGGGCAGATCCAGATGCAGGTGCCGATCGCGGCGACAGCATGGGAGCTGGCGCAGAGGCTCGGCGATCAGGAGCTGCTGGAGAAGGCTTACGCGGCGTGCGGGCGGTGGGATGCGTGGCTCCGGAAATATCGCAACACGCGCGGGACGGGATTGTGCGAGGGCTTCTGTACGTACGACACGGGACAGGACAACAGCCCGCGCTGGAAGGGGCTGGCGCGACGTTGTCCGGACAGCGACGCGCGCAAGTGTCCGCCGGAAGCGGGGATGCCCCGGCTGTGTCCGGATCTTTCGGCGACGGTGTACGGCGGGCGCGTGGCGCTGGCAGCGAGGGCGAAGGCGTTGGGCAAGAGGAGCGAGGCGGATCGGTGGAACGAGGACGGGGAGACGATCCGCCAGTCGATCATGGAGAAGCTTTACGATCCGCAGGACGGGGCGTTCTACGATCTGGACACCAATAACAAATTCGTGAAGATTCGTAGCTCGACGATCATGACCGTGCTGGGCGAGCACGTCCCGGATGCGCGCGTCTTCGATACAGTGTGGGAGAAGCAGGCCGGAAACGCGAAGGCGTTCTGGGCGCCCTATCCCTTTCCTTCCGTGGCGCTGGACGATCCGCAGTTTGTCCGGCCGATTCCGCGGAACTCGTGGGGTGGCGCGACGCAGGCACTGACCGCGCTGCGGGCTCCGCGATGGATGGAGCATTACGGCAAGTCAGCAGAGCTGGGTCATCTGATGCAGCGCTGGATCGAGGCATTCCGGCGGGCGAATGGGGAGTTCCGGCAGCAGATGGACCCCGAGACGGGCGATTTCACGCTGGCCGATCCGGCTGGGTATTCGCCGGCGGCGCTGGTTTGCGCGGACTTTGTGTGGCGGCTGTCAGGGGTTCGGCAGGACGGGGACGGGATCGAGTGGAACGTGCGGCCGCCTGCGGAGAAGGGGCGGTCAAACTTCACGCGGAAGGTGGGGACGGTAATGGCGGAGCTGCACTATGACGGTGCGCGCGCAGAGCTGCAGGTTGCGGGGCTGCGCGTTGCGGGCGTGACGGGAACGGCGCGGCTGCTGACGTCGAAGACCGGCGAGTTGCAGGCGGCAGTTGGGATCGTAGAGACGGAGCAGCAGGTGACGATCGAAGGTTCGGGAAAGGGGCAGCGCGCGTTTCTGATCAGGCCGAATGAGCGAATGGAATTGCGGGCGTAATGATCTCGCGCCCGCCTGATGAAGCCCCCGGCGGCACTAACGGATCTGCACGAGGTGATAGTTCTTTTTTCCTGCGTGCAGCAGAATTGCCTCGGGCCATTTCAGATCCCCGGCTGGGATCGTTTTCTGGATCTGACTCTGTCGCTGGTTGTTTAGATAACCGCCGCCAGCCTCGATCAGTTTGCGCGCCGCACCTTTGCTCTCCGTCAACCGGGTTCGAACGATCAGGTCCACCAGGCTGACTCCGGCTTCGAACTCGCTGCGCGGAATCTCCGTCACCGGCACTTCCCGCGCCAGCAGAGCGATCGTCTCCCTGGTGGGCACCTCATTGGAGTCTGAGAACAGGATTCTGCTGGCCGCCTCTACGCCGCGCACGGCCTCAGCTCCGTGGACAAGGGTCGTGCACTCGGAAGCCAACACCCGCTGCGCCTCGCGCGCCTCCGGCCGGCGCTGCGTTTCGCTTTCGAGCGCTTCAATGCGATCGCGATCCAAAAACGTAAAGAGCCTCAGGTAGCGGCCTGCGTCGGCATCGGCCGTCTGCAGCCAGTATTGGTACATCTGGTAGGGGCTGGTCCGGGCGGCATCCAGCCAGATCGCGCCCTCCTCCGTCTTTCCAAACTTCTTCCCCGTGGACGTGGTGAGCAGTGGGAAGGTGATGCCTTCCGCGCGTTGCGCAAGGATGCGCCGGATCAAATCCTTGCCCGAAAGGATATTGCCCCATTGATCGCTGCCCCCCATTTGGATCGTGCAGTCGAAATGCCGGCACATGTAAAAGAAGTCGTAAGCCTGCAGCAGCATGTAACTGAACTCAGTGAACGAAATGCCCTGGTCGCGCTCCTCCAGCCGCACCCGAACCGAGTCGCGCCGAATCATCTCGTTCACGGAAAAGTGCTTGCCGATGTCGCGCAGGAAGTCGACGAGGTTCAGCTTCAGCAGCCAATCCGCATTGTTCATCATCAATGCCCGATCGTCCGATGAGAGGTCGAAGAAGCGGCTGAGCTGGGAGCGAATGGCTGCCGAGTTCTGCTCGGCGATTTCGCTGGTCAGCAGAACCCGCTCCGATGACTTGCCGCTCGGATCGCCAATCAATCCTGTGCCGCCCCCGACAAGGACCAACGGGCGATGGCCGTGGCGCTGCACGTGAGCCAGACCCATCACCGGGATCAGGCTGCCGAGGTGGAGACTGTCAGCGGTCGGATCGAAGCCAACGTAGATGGTGCGGCGCGCCTCGTTTAGATATTCGTCGAGGTCGTCAGCCATGGTTGCATCCAGAAAACCGCGCCACCGCAGTTCTTCCAGAAGAGAACTCTTGTTTCCAGTCGGCGTCATTCAGGTCTATTTTCCCATGCGGCTTGGTGATGCCGTGCGCACGGATTATCGAATCACCTTCATTGCGCCTCGGAAAAGCTCGTCGAAGTTGTCGCTTGCTGTCTTGTCCTTGTCGATGGCGGTTTCGATGGCTTTTTGCGCGGCGGGGCGCTGGTAGCCAAGGTTGACCAATGCGGACAACACGTCTTCGGCTGCGGGTCCAAGTTGCTGCTGCGCGACGGGGGCGACGGCGAGGTCTTCGAGTTTCTCTTTCAGCTCGACGACGAGGCGCTCGGCGAGTTTTTTGCCGACGCCCGGGATCAGCGTGAGCGTGGCGTGGTCCTGGGCGCGGATGGCGGCGACGGTGCGCTCGGGGTTGAGCCCGCTGAGGATGGTGACGGCGAGTTTGGGACCGACGCCGGAGACAGTGATGAGGCGCTCGAAGAGGCGCTTCTCATTGCGGTCCATGAAGCCGTAGAGGGAGAGCGCGTCTTCGCGGACGTGGGTGTGGATGAAGAGGGAGACTTCGGCGCCCTCGCCGGGGAGCGTGGTGAAGGTGGGGACGGAGATGGTGACGTCGTAGCCGACGCCGGCGGCTTCGACGATGGCCTGGCCGGGTTGTTTGGAGAAGAGCTTTCCGCGGAGGTGAGCGATCATGTCGTGGGGGGGCGGGCGGGACGCCGCGCGGCGCCGCGGGGGGGAGA
>VFSW01004840.1_pt1 | contig 20035 bp, 10 predicted proteins | sample 5358111 | NCBI WGS metagenome assembly VFSW01 (sample SAMN11554181, study PRJNA540505) | mine drainage metagenome | isolation source: sediment from site ElyBrook_90M | place: USA: Ely Copper Mine, Vershire, VT | collected 2017 | reverse complement strand
CTAACGAACGGAGCATCACGGTCGAAAATAAAAAGGCCAGGTGCATTTACATCAGCCTCTGGCCTGGTTTGTGCGGCGCAAGCTGGGCGCCACCGTCTTGACGTCAGGGTTTGGTTAACATCCTAACGGTCATTCACGATTTTGAGATCGCTCCAAACTGACCTGACGTGCTCGGTGTTGCGTGCTGTTGAAATCGCCGCGTCTATCTCTGTCTGTGAATTGGCGGTACCGGTCAACCATACCACGCCATTTTTATCGGTGTCGACTTGGATATGCTTCATGCTGCCCGGGTGGTCCGCAGCCAGTTTGGCCTTGATCTTAGTCGTAATGACCGAGTCTTTAACGTATGTCATGGCCTGTGCGCGATCCGAAGCATGATCCTCGGAGAAGGCGGCAATGGGGGCCGCTAGCAAGCTACCAATGACTAAACAGGTCGTTGCAAATTTGATTTTCATGGTGTGTCCTTCGCATTAGAGGGGTGGTGAGACGTTAGAATTATCCGGCTATGTCTAATCGTGATCTGTTCGCTAGCACACATAGAGAAAGGTGGGGAAATTTACGTGAGTTGGCAATGAGAACTGAGTGATTGTAAAGCGTCAGGAGCCCGAATCAGGCGGGTTAGCTAAAGTCGAAAGTGGTGTAACAGCCCCCGGGCGGCATAAGTTGAGGCGGTGGAGGTTTCTGTTGAGAATGTGATTGTCGAAGTCACTCACCAGCAGAAGGAAACACTCCACCATGAAGCAGAATAGCGAGAAGACGTTGCCGGGTCTGGCGGAAATCGGTCTGAGACTGGAGGACCTGCTGCTCGATTTGAAAGCGCGGGGTCTGCAACACGGACCGCTGTTAACCTAATGAAATATTCAATACCATCCACGCTGTTGATTTTGGTTGTCGGATTGAGTGCATGCGCCGGACTCGCCGGATCGCAAGGGAATACCGGTGATACCGGAGCGCCGGGCCGCAGAGGTGCGACTGGAACTAAAGGTCGTACAGGAGCCACCGGCGGCCCTGGTGACGGCGCTACTGTTGTAGTTCAGCCTGCCAAATAATCCCCGACTCTTCTGCGAGCGGTCGGTCATGGAACCCGAGTGTTCTTGATCGACCGAATTTTTTGCTTAATCCGACGCGGCAAGATTCCGTCCAGATAAACATGACCTTGCATCTTAACGCAAGTTCGAAGTCACTGCTCATTGCCTGGCTGTGCGGGCCAACGCAAATTCAGCCTAACGGGATGGCCGGCGCCGATCCGAACCGTCTTTCTAATTACAGTACCATTGCTGTCGGCGCTGATGTGATATTGGCCTGGTGAAAGTCGGGCCAACAGAATCGGCCCATCGGTGACAGTCTCCAGCACCACTGTGCCGGCCATGTCGATAATGCTCACTTTGACATCGGCAAGATATTGGCCCGTGTTCTGGACCGAACAGGTCAGCACCAGCGCATAGTCTTTGGCGGCCGTTTTCATGGCGGCCACCTGGTCTGAACCGATGCCGCCCGAAAGATAGGCAACGCCGTTTTGTGTCTTTACGTCGGGCAATACAATATTATCTTCGGCTGTGGCAGTGATCATATAGCCAAGGCTCGCAATGACAATTGCTGAGTGAATAACAGTTCTTACGTTCATGATGATGATCTCCTGATAACGCGGTGCTGTGTTTTAGTGATGATCTTGGGATGCTATATCCGCATCTGAATCCATGGGCTAATGGCACTAAGTTAGGCCCGTAACTTCTCAGCATGCCCACGTCTTCTGATTTCCATCCGTGCTTTCCGGCGAGGTTTGCTCAGGCGCGGATCAGGCTTGGGCCTTCGTTTAACTGCTCGCGGTTCAACTCTGCCAGGTCTATCGGCCACCCGTACTTGAGCAATCTTAACCAATCCCGGGCCAACCTCCTTCTGTAACTCTCAATAAATTAGCTCATCGCGCTCGTATTGCTGCAGCTTAACTTAGTGCCATTCAATCCATGGGCTACTGATAATCATAGTGATACTGGCATGGACACGCCATGCATTTCCGCTTCCGCGGCTTCGAGTGCCAGGTCCAGCGCGTTCATGAACTCGTTGACCTTGATCGGCTTGGTGAGATAGCGGAAGAATCCTGCATCGAGACCGATTTTGATATCGTGAGGCATGGCATTGGCGCTGATGGCAAGCACCGGTATATGCGCCGTTGCCGGATCATCGCGCAGAATCTTCAGCGCTTTGATACCGCTGATGCCAGGCAGATTGATGTCCATGAGGATTACTTCCGGCTGATGAGTGCGCGCCAATGCAATGCCGCGCGTGCCATCCTCCGCGGTCAATAAGCGCATGCCTGGTCGACGCGCGATGAGTTTCTCGACCAGTTGCATGTTGGCCCGGTTGTCTTCAACATACAGCAGAGTTCGTAGCGCTGCCCCATGCTGCTCATGTTCATGTTCATGAGGCAGGGCGGACTCCACGTCTTTGCCGGTTGGAAGTTGTATGACTTCAGCGGGGTTTAACTCGACCCAGAACACGCTGCCAATGCCCACGGTGCTTTGCGCGCCGATTTCACCGCCCATCAATTCGACCAGCCGCTTGCTCACCACCAAGCCGATACCGGTTCCTTCCTCGGCGCTGGCCTCTTGCCCGAGGCGATTGAATGGCTGAAACAGTTGTGCGAGTTTTTCCGAGGGCAATCCTTCGCCGGTATCTTGCACACTGATACGAATGCGCTGCGACGTTTCCACGCTGCACTTCACTTCGACAGTCCCTCCCGCGCGGTTGTACTTTATGGCGTTGGAAAGTAGATTGATGAGAACCTGCTTTACCCGAGTCCGGTCGGCATGTGCAAAGTATGGACAATCGATGATAGGAAATATCATGCGGATACCGCTTTTTTGCGCTTGTGGTTCGATCATTGCTTGGCAATCGAGCAACACTTCGGGCAGCGACATGGGTTCCAGCGACAGCGACAGCTTGCCGGATTCGATCAAGGCAAGATCGAGAATTTCGTTAATCAACTCCAGCAGGTACCAACCCGCCTGGAGAATCTGGTCGATGCTGGCTTTCTGGTCGGATGTTGGCAGTGGCGTAGCTGATTCCATCAACTGTGCAAAGCCGAGGATTGCATTGAGTGGTGAGCGCAACTCATGGCTCATGCTGGAAAGGAAATCCGATTTCGCAAGGTTGGCTTTCTCCGCCGCGAACTTGGCGCTCTGCAGTTCAAGGTTCGTTTCCTGCAGTTCCTGGTCGAGAAGTTTGCGCTCCGTGACATCGCGCGCCGCGGCGAAAACGCCCTGTAGTGCCTCGTGGCGGTCGTAGAAGGTGGTCGCATTGTAGGACACCACTGTTTCCTTGCCGTTCCTGGCGCGAGCGGTGAGCTCGTAATTGGTGACTTTCTTTTCGTTAAGCACTCTGATGATGCCGGCCTCGGCCCGTTCCGAATCGGTGAAATGATTCTTGAACGGCGTGCCGATCAGCTCGTCGCGTGTGCAGCCGGTGAGCGATTCCATCTGCTTGTTCACGTCCGTAATGAGGCCGGATGGATCGGTAGTCATCTGTGCGTCGATGTTGGATTCGAAGAGCGAGCGCGTGTAGAACTGCTGATCACGCAGGCGTTGATCGAGCTTTTTCTGTTCTGCTTCGACTTGCGTACGCGCGGTATTGTCGGTTCCTATCAATAAATAACCGATAATTCCACCATGAGCGTCGCGTAGCGCTGTAACCGACACGACTGCGGGAAATCGACTGCCATCCTTGCGTATGTAGGTCAGTTCGTAGATATCCTCAATGCCGCGCGAGGCCTTGAACACCAGGGCCTCGAAGCCTGGTGCAATAGGCGTTCCGAGTTCGACGCTTAGTGCTTGCGCGCGCGTGATCACTTCCTGCGGATCGGAAATATTCGCCGGGGTGATTTTGTTGATCACTTCGGCGGCTGTGTAGCCCAGCATTCGCTCAGCGCCGACGTTGAAGATCTGAATGACGCCGTTAGCGTCGGTGGCGATGCTGGAGAAATTGGCGCTATTGAGAATCGCGTTCTGCAAGGCGCCGGTTTTAAACAAGTTCTCCTGGCGCCGGACCTCGGTGATGCTATCCGCAGCGACAGTGACAGTGACGAGGATGGCTGGCAAGGGTATTTTTTTGAACATGGCCAACCTTATGATAATGAACCAATAAGTCTGGCGTACCGCGTGGTCAGGCGTGCCCGCAGTACCTCGCCGGCATGTAGGTTGTTGATCAGGTATGAATCAATCCACGCCTTTGTTCCCAGGCGCAGGAAGAGGTAAAGTAAATACCTGGATGATCTTTGTTTGAACATATCACATCGTAGCGGTCCAGCCCGCCAATCTCCGTGCGCTACCACACGCAAGGAGGCGATATTCCGCAATGAGTGAAGCAAGGCTGTCGTTATGAGTGCAGGGTGACACACTACTATAAGTGAACACCATGCGTACCGAGCAGCCCAAGCAGGCCGATGGTGATCAGATAAATTGCGACGATGTAGTTCAGCAAGCGTGGCACAGCCAAAATCAGAATGCCGGCGATCAGTGAAACTATAGGGGTGCTTAATGTCATGTCCATACGTTTTTCCTGGTAATTATTAGGGAAATCTGTGTGTTATCGGGTTGACAGGTTCTCGGGGCAGCCTGCCACCGGCAGTTTCCTCTTGCAGTGCAAGTCGCGCTGTGCGTTATCGAACATAGGACACGGTCGCTTTGGTGGAATTGCTTTGACAAAGATGACTCTAGCCACAACCCTCGAAAGCAGCTTCAGTGCGTTACCCGATGACCGATGAAGAATCGCCCGCATTGTGAGCACGCTGGAAAGGCAGACGCTGCTCGAAAACATCCTCAGGCTGCTATTCATGGTCGACGGGACTGTTCCAAGTCCCGCCAACTGACAGACAAACCCTATGGCAAGGCCAGTCTCGAATAGGATGTGAGCAGCTATTTTGTCGCGGTGTCCAACAGGGGTTCGAGCTCCTATGAAGCGCCAGCCCGTTGCATCACTCGTCTACAACATCGACCCTCACCTCAACCACATGCTCCCGCCTATCATCAGTTAGCGGAATCGTTTTATCCGGCTGCTCAACACCATCCAGCAAGACAGACACCCCGCCACTTCCGTTGCGTGTTTGCGAGACGCTCATATGATATACCGTCTCCCGATGACGGTAATGCATCTTTAGGGTCTGCCACTCCGCCGGCAGGCATGGCGTTATGCGCAGCTTGTCGACTTCCAGACTCAGTCCCAGCAGCGATTCCACGATCAGCCGGTACATCCAACCGGCAGACCCGGTGTACCAGGTCCAGCCGCCGCGGCCGGTGTGCGGTGAAACGGCGTAGACATCGGCTGCGATGACATACGGTTCGACTTTGTAGGTCGCCACGCCTGCCGGCGTACTGGCGTGATTCACCGGGTTGATCATGCCCAGCAACTCCCACGCGCGCCGACGGTCGCCCAATGCGGCGAATGCCATGGTCGTCCAGATCGCAGCATGCGTGTACTGCCCACCATTTTCGCGCACTCCCGGGACATAGCCTTTGATATAGCCGGGATTCATCGGCGAGGTGTCGAACGGCGGATCCAACAGTTGGATCAGCGCCGCATCGCGCCGCACCAAGTGCTTGTCGACCGAGTCCATGGCCTGGCGCGAGCGCTTGGCATCGCCCGCGCCGGAGAGCACGGACCAGCTTTGCGAAATCGAATCGATCTGGCATTCGCCGTTGCGCGCCGAACCCAATGGCGTGCCATCGTCGAAGTAGGCGCGGCGGTACCATGCGCCATCCCAGGCATGCCGCTCGATATTCTGGATCAAGCGCGCGCGTTCCGCGGTGCAGCGTTCGGCGAAGCCCGCGTCACCCTGTATTCGCGCCAGCTTGCTGAACTCCCTGAGCACTTCACACAGAAAAAATCCCAGCCAGACGCTTTCGCCCTTGCCGTGCATGCCTACCAGGTTCATGCCGTCGTTCCAGTCGCCGGTGCCCATCAAGGGTAGACCGTGCTCGCCGAAGCGCAGGCCTCTTTCGATGGCGCGCACACAATGTTCATACAAGCTGGCGGCGTTGCCGGACTGGCCGGGTAGATCGTAATACGAGTCCTCGTCCGCATTGACGGGGCGGCCTTCCAGGAAGTGGCTGGATTCACCGAGTATGCCGGCGTCTCCGCTGGTGAGCACGTAGCGGCAAGTCGCCAACGGCAGCCAGAGATAATCATCCGAACACTGCGTGCGCACACCCCGGCCCGTGGGCGGATGCCACCAGTGTTGGACATCGCCTTCCACGAACTGTCGGCTAGCGCAGAGCAGCAACTGGTCGCGCACGCGCCGCGGTTCGGCATGGACCAGCGCCATCACATCCTGCAACTGATCGCGGAAACCGAAGGCGCCGCCCGATTGGTAGTAGCCGCTGCGCGCCCACAGTCGACACGCTAGCGTCTGGTACAACAGCCAGCCGTTGGTCAAGACATTGAGCGACGCATCGGGTGTTTCCACTTGTACGGCACCGAGCGTGTGGTTCCAATAGTGCCAGACCTTTTCCAGAGCGGCACGCGCCGCTTTGCCGCGACAGCGACGTACCAGTTGACTGGCGTCGGCGGCATCGCGCCCTACACCGAGCGTGAAACGGATCTCGCGCTCTTGTCCCGTGGCCAACTCGACGTTGACTTGCAGCGCGGCGCAGGGGTCCAGCGCGGCACCTACCTTACCGGACAGACGCGCCCGCGCCATGACCGCTGGGTTTTTTAGCGTGCCGTTACGGCCGAGGAATTCGCGACGGTCGCCGCTGACGGTCCGATTGGTATCGTCGACATCGAAGAACGCGGTGCGCTCGGCGAACTCCGTATTGTAAGGGTTGCGCGCGAACAAGGCGCCGCTGTCGAGGTCGATTTCCGTATACACGTGCATGACGGATTTCGGCCGCAGATCGCCCAGCACCCACTCGACGTAGCCGGTGGCGGAGAGGCGGCGGAAGCGTCCGGATTCGTTGCGCACTTTCAATACCGCATACTTGACGGCCAACTCCAAGTCGACATATATCCACAACTCCGTGCAGATACCGCTCTCGCAGTGCTCGAATACGCTGTAGCCGAAACCGTGACGGCTGATATACGCACTCGCGCCGCGGCAGGGCAGGGGCGTGGGCGACCAGAAGTGACCGCTATCTTCATCGCGCAGATAAAAGGCTTCGCCGCTTGCGTCGCACACTGGGTCGTTGTGCCAGGGCGTGAGCCGGAACTCGTGGGCGTTCTCTTGCCAGGTGTAGGCCAGACCGTTCTCGGAGATGACCGTGCCGAACCGCGGATTTGCCAGCACATTCACCCACGGTGCCGGCGTCACCTGTTCGTGGGTCGTGGTGATGACGTACTCGTGGCCGTCCGGCGTGAACCCACCGATGCCGTTGCTCAGGATCAGGTCGCTGCGCGGCTTGGCGGCCACAGTGGGGACCTCGGCAGGCGCGGTTCGGGTCGGCTTGAAGCGTGGAACGCGCACTTCTTTAAGGCCGCGATTGTTGACCTGTTCCGCCAGTGTGCCACGACTGTCGGTGATAATGACACGCGCGACCGATTGTAGTAATACACGGTCCTCGTCCGACATCTGATCGACGGGTCGCACGAAGATGCCACCCGGACGATCCGCCACGTGTGCTTCGACGCCTGCGGCAATCAGCCCGATGATTTGTTCTTGCAGCAGTTGCCGGTAGCCGGCGTGATCTTCATTCCAGATCAGAAGATCCACCGCCAGGCCCTTTAAACGCCAGTACGCATGGGCCTGCACCAACTGGCGTACCAGGTCGATATTGGCTGTGGCGCCGATCCGCAACAGCACGATCGGCAAATCACCGGAAATGGCGTAGCCCCAGAGGCCGGATTGGCCGCGGCGATTCTTGATGAGAATGCCGGCGTCGGCGCGCAGCGAGGCATTGGCGTAAAGGATGGAGTTGGCAAGACGTGCGTAAAGCTGCGCGTCCGACTCGGTGGCATTGATCTGACACAGTACTACCTGACTGTGGGTCCACGCCAGTTCGAAGACCCGATCGGCGAGACGCTGGTCGTGATATTTTCCAACCAGGCTTAATGCGGCGTCGCGGCTTTCGCCGATGCCGGTGACCATGTCGATGCTTGCCGATTGCTCCGGGTCGAGTGTGATACGGGTGCGGATGGCGACGATGGGATCCAGTACCGAACCTTCGCTGCCCGAGAGTTCAGTGGCGACACGCAGCGCGCGAGGATCAGCGGCGCTGTCGCCGCGACCGATGAACTGCAGGCGGTCCGTTTCATAGGATACTGTCTCGATGTCCGTGCCATGTACGGCCATCAGATGCAGCAGCCAGGGCGAGTGCTCGTCGGCGGAACGCGGTCGGCGCGTGCAGAGTATGGCCTGACGCGACTGGATGATCTCGGTCTGCACAAAGAGATTGCTGAACGCCGGATGCAGCGCGTCCGCGGCCGGTGCGGCGAGCACTACTTCCGCGTAACTCGTGATCTCGATCGTGCGACGCGTCCGGGAGCGATTGGTGATGCGGACACGGCGCAATTCGATGTCGTCTTCCGGCGAAACGGCGATCTCGGTATGGCTGTCGAATTCACTCTCGCCGAGCAGATCCCGGCGACGGAATTCCGCGCGACCCTCCGAGAAGATCGCTTGGTAATGCGCCGGGGTTTGCAGCGTCGGCTGATAGGCGTTGGACCAGAACTTGCCGCTCGCCACATCGCGCAGATAACAGAACGTGCCCCAGTTGTCGCAAGTACTGTCTTCGCGCCAGCGGGTGACGGCGAGGTCTTTCCAGCGACTGTAACCGCCGCCCGCCGCCGTGACCATTACATGGTAGCGGCCGTTCGACAACAACTGCACCTCGGGTATCGGCGTGCCGGGCTTGTCGAGAACCCGCACCGGGAGTTCCGCCGCGCTGGGGGCGGTGCTGACATCCGTGATCTCGGTGCTGTACGAATAGACCGCCTTTGCCTTGGGAACGCGCTCATGGAGCAACAGCAGGGTCGCCTGGAACAGTGGATCGGACACGAAACGCTTCTGCATGGGCCGGTCCAGCAGCAGATAGGCCAGGGATAGCAGGCTCATGCCCTGGTGATGCGCCATGAACGAGCGTACCACGGCGCTCGATTTTCCGCGCGGTAGCCGCGACAGGGTATAGTCGATGGCTTCATAGCAGCCGAAATCCCCGATCAGGCCGTCATCGGCAAGGCGCTGCAGGTTCAGGCATGCCGATTCGGGCGACACCATCAACGCGAGTACCGAGGCATACGGTGCGATCACCAGGTCCTCGGCGAGTCCGCGTTTCAAGCCCAGACCGGGCACGCCAAAGGCGCGGTACTGATAGTTGCGATGAACGTCGACAGTGTTGAAGCCGGATTCCGACATGCCCCACGGCACATTACGTTGGTTGCCGTAGGCGATCTGCCGTGCCACGGCTGCCTGATAGGTCTGGTCGAGTAGGGTATTTTCATAGGTTGGCATCACCAGCAGTGGCATCAGGTACTCGAACATCGAGCCACTCCACGACACCAGCACCGGCTCGCCGCCCGCGGTGGTCAGTTGCCGCCCCAGCGTGAACCAGCTCTCCTGCGGCAGTTGTCCCTGCGCGATCGCGACGAAAGCGCAGAAGCGCGCTTCCGACGCCAGCAGGTCGTAGTAACTCGTGTCCTGGCGGCGCTCATCCACGTTGTAGCCGATCGCCAGCAGATGGCGCGTCTTGTCGTAGAGAAAATCATATTCCATTTCGGCGAGCTTGCCGGTTTGCCCCGCCAGGCGTTCGATGACCTCCAGCCGTCGTTGGGCGTTGGCGCTGGCTAGTGTGATGTGCTGTCGCCGTTCGTCCAACCAGACCCGCTCCGCGGACGTTGGCTGTGCGGCGAGGCGCAGATCGAGGGCCGGCAAGCACTCCAACTCAAGTCTTGCCAATTCGCGCAGCGTGGGGATTCCGCGGCTTGCCGAGGTATTGTTCAGGGGCTCATCAAATCCACTCGACGCGGTCGGCCGCGCCGTCCATGGCGCGAGCACTGTCAGCTCGTCGAGGGCATCCTGACATTGTCGTGCCAATGCCCGTGACCATCGGCTCATCGCGTTGCGCGGTTCGGCACCGTGGTCGTCAGTCAGCTGTGCCGTGGACAGAGCAAGTTTATCAAGACACTCCCGTGCCGCCGTCAGCGTCGTCGGCGGGGCGGCGCAGAGCGATGCCAGATCATTCTGACACTGTACCAACGCGGACCGGCGCGTGCCCTGCGCCGATTCTTCAAGAATAGCCAGTGTGTCGTGTAAACCCTGAAAGAACCGCACCCCAAAAATCTTGTCATCGGCCAGCGCGTGCAATCCCGATTGTAATGTCAGTAGATGCCCCGCAAGGTTGCCGCTGTCCACCGACGAGATATAAACGGGCCGCAGGGGTTGCAGCGATTGGGTGTCGTACCAATTGAAGAAATGACCGCGATGCCGTTCCAGTGACCGCATGGTATTGAGTGCATTCGTCGTGCGCTCGATAAGCTGGCCGGCCGAAATGTAACCAAAGTCGTAGGCGGATAAATTGGCGAGCAAGGCGAGCCCCATGTTGGTCGGCGAGGTGCGATGCGCAAGCCTGGCGACGGGATGCTCCTGATAGTTGTCCGGTGGAAGCCAATGATCTTCCGGACCGATGAAGTTTTCGAAGAAGCCCCAGGTCTTGCGCGCCAGCATGTGCAGGAAGCGGTTCTGGACGACCGTCAGTCTTGCGGCGGGGCGGGCGAGTGGGTGGCTGATCCACCAGATGATGACGGGGGAGGTGAGCCAGAGCAGCAGTATCGGTCCGGCCACGGCCAGAGCGAGCGGTCCCGCCGGTGCCAGTATTGCCGCGGCAGCAATGGCAATCGCGGGGCCGATCCACATCGACCGGTAGGCGGCGGCGAGACCGGTTCGAGTATCGCGATCGGATTCGTTCGACGGATTCCATTCGAGCAGTCGCCGATGCGTCACGCCCATCCGCCACAGCGTGCGTAGGATCGCATCCAGGCTGAAGTACGCCTCGTAGGGAAGACAGGCGAGCTCAACGATGACCTGTGCGAAGCGCCGGCCCATCGAGCGTACGGTGGCGGCGATATGCTGATTGATTGATGCGTCTCTCGGTTTCCGGAACAGCTCCAGGAATGAAGAAATCAACGCAGGGATCGCCATGATGGCGATGACCGCCCCGGTCCATAGCCAGTCCTGCGACAGCACCGTCCAGCCCAACAGCAACAGCGCGGTCAATGTCGCCGGTACGAGACTGCGCCGCAGGTTGTCGAGGAGCTTCCACCGCGACAGTGCGGTGAGCGGGTTTTTCAGGCGGTCGTGCTGCAAACGCCCGGGCACACCGGGGAACAGCCAGCGTAGCAACTGCCAATCGCCGCGTATCCAGCGCTGCCGGCGACTCACGTCCGCGCTGTAGTGGGTGGGATATTCTTCGTACATCCGCACATCGCTCAAAAGTCCGGCGCGCGCGTAACACCCTTCCAGAAGATCGTGGCTCAGTATCCGGTTCTCGGGGAAGCGGCCACCAAGCGACTGTTCGAAGGCATCGACGTCGTAGATCCCCTTGCCGATGAACGAGCCTTCGCCGAACAGATCCTGGTAAACATCGGAGACGCTGCGCGTATACGGATCGATGCCGGGCTCGCCGCCGTACAAACGCGCATAGCGCGAATGATTCGTGCCGGGCAGGCTGACGGCCACGGATGGTTGCAGGATGCCATAACCCAGTGTGACGCGTTGTTTGCCCGCGTCGTAGTACGGTCGGTTCAGCGGGTGTGCCATGGTGCCGACAAATTGCCGCGCGGAGTCGCGTGGCAGTTGCGTATCGGTATCGAGCGTGATCACGTATTTCACGTTCGTCAGGGCGGCGACGTCGCCGACGATGAGTGAGAAGCGCTCGTCGGCGTCGCCGCGCAGCAGGGCGTTCAAATCCGCCAGCTTGCCGCGCTTGCGCTCGTAGCCCATCCAGATGCGCTGCAGAGGGTTCCAGCGACGCGGGCGATGCAAGAGCAGGAACGTGCCGCTGCTTGTGGCGCTGTATTTTTCATTCAGTGCATCGATACGCGCCGCCGCCATTCGCAGCAATGGCGCGTCATCGGGCAGAGTTGCCGTGTCCGCATCGCTAAAATCAGTCAACAGGCCGAAGAACAGATTGTCGTCGCGGTTGGCCAGAAAACGCACTTCCAGCGCCTCGATGAGTTCCTCGATATTCTGCTCGCTGGTCAGCATCGTGGGGACGACCACCAGCGTGCGCGACTGCGGTGGAATCCCCAGCGAAAAGTCCATGCGCGGCAGCGTCCGAGGCGAGATCCACAAGGTTGCCAGCCAGTTCACCAGCGTCACCGCCAGTTGACTGCTGGCTAGGAGCGCGAGTATTCCAATTACCGCGAGTAGCCAAACAGGTGCTCCGTTGTCATAGACCTGCAACAAGAGGCTCCCGGTCGCTGTCGCCGTAATCAGCATGATCCCGCCCAGATAGTGTAGCAATGGAACCCGGCCGAGAACCCTGGCAACGGTCTCAACAGTGGAATCCCGCGCGTTTATAGCGTGTTCGAGTTGCAGCGATCCCTTGTCGATTAGATAGTAGCCGACATGCGCTGAACGATCTTCGTCGCCGTTGCGGGCTGCCGCTTGGCGCGCTAGTTGAATAGCTCTTTCCGCAATCTCGCGTTCCGGACAGCGGTTATGCTCGGCCATCTTTTCGATGACGTGACGATAGCTGTCGCGGGAAGCGAAATCCATCTTGCCATAACTGCCGCCGGGATCTGCGCGCAGTGTCTCCTCGACAACGCTCAGTGCCTCGACGAAATCGCGCCAGTCCATGGCGCCCAGGAAGCGCAAGCTGCCGATGCTGTTGCTGATAGAGACTTGGTCGGCAGCCTGTGCTTGGTTACCCGCCTGTACCAAATGCTCGATGGTCAGATCCGATTCCGCAAGTCGCTGCTCAATCCAGGTCAGCGGTAATGCCAAAGCGGCGCTCTGCCCTTGCAGACGGCGGGCAAATTCCGAAACGAAGGGTGTGGTCATCGGCGGGTTTGAGCGCGCCATGTCGGCGATAACCAGAATCAGGCTCTTGGGATCCTCGGTGGCGACCTCGGTCATCCGCTCGGCCCATGTGGCGGCCAAATCGCGGTCGATTCTGCCTGCGGCGATCCGGGTGGCCACGCGGCGCAGATTCTCGATCAGCGCCAGGCGCAGCATGATGGGGATGGCCCACAACTCGCCCAGCTTGAGTGCGGTGACCGTCTGATAGGCCGCTACAAATCGGCTGAGACCTTCCGGGTCCACTCGACCATCGCCGTGCGCGATGGTCTCCAGTGCCAGATCATAGACGCGTGGCAGTCCGCTCGATGGACCCTGCGCCAAGCGCGGCAATTCCCGGCTATAATCTTCCGGCAAGTGGCGCTTGGCGGTGCGGATCTGTTCTTCGATCAGATAGAAGTTATCGAGCAGCCATTCACTGGCCGGCGTAATGCGGTGATTCGCCGCGACCGCCGCCGTGAGCAGATTGCTGACATCGATCAGTATCGCTTCGTTCGCCGCCAGGCGCGTCAGCAGTTTATCCCGCGCGCGTTGTGGAATCAGTGTGTGCGATGCCGCCAAGACCTTGCCATGCACCTCCATCTGGTCGGCGCTGAACAACTCCGAGCGCAACAGCGGCTCCACGGTATGTATTCCCGGCATGTAGGTGCCGCGCAGCCGCGTGATCAGGTTGAGCAAAGGTTTGAGCGTAGTCGTGTTGCTAAGCCTCAAGGCGCATTTCCTCGTGGTGCCGGCGTGATGGTGGTGTCGCTTCGATGGCAAACAGCTTGTCGGTGTGTCGGTTGGCGCGTGGTGTGTGAGGTCGGTTTCATGCGGCGCTGCCACTTCCAGGGATTCCTCAGTCCGCTGAAGCGGCAGTCGCATAACGGCGCGGCCCAACGTATGTTACGCCGTTTTGTCCGGGGCCGGGTTCGGTCGATGCTTGCCCGGCGGTTTGTAGGGCTCGGTCAATTGACGGTGTATTTCAGGGTTGTGGCGCCAAGCAATTCAGCGAAGGCTCCCGCCGTGACCGGGGGGCTGAAATAAAACCCCTGTCCTTCCAGGCAATTCTCGGCCTGCAGGAAGGCGAGTTGTGCGCGCGTTTCGATACCTTCGGCGCTGACCCGGAGCTTGAGACTATTGCCCATGCCGATCACGGCGCTGACGATGGCGACGTCGTCGGGATCGTCAGCAATGTCGCGCACGAATGACTGGTCGATTTTCAGGGTATCGATAGGAAACTGGCGCAGATAACTTAGGCTGGAATAACCCGTTCCGAAGTCATCGATAGCCAACCGCACGCCCAGAACCTTGAGTGCGTTCAGTACCGCCAGCGTCGATTCCATATCTTGTACGAGGACGCTTTCGGTCAGTTCAATCTCGAGATAATTCGGGTTAAGGCCGCTGTCGCTCAGGATGATGCGGATGTCGGCGAGAAAGTCCTCTCGCCGAAATTCAACGGCGGAGATATTGACGGCGACAGGAGTGGGCCGTAGGCCGTCATTCTGCCATGCACGGGCTTGCAGGCACGCTTCTCGCAGCATCCACTGACCTATCGGCACAATGAGCCCGGAATCTTCGGCGATTGTCACGAACTGCTTGGGGGGTAGGAGGCCGCGCACCGGATGTTGCCAGCGGATCAGCGCCTCGGCGCCGGTAATCACGCCAGTTTCCAAATTGACTTTCGGTTGGTAATGCAAGACAAATTCCTGTCTAGCCACGGCGTCGCGCAGGTTGCTTTCCAGTATTTGTCGTTCGACGGCGCGGTCGTTCATTTCTTGTTTGAAGAACTGGTAATTGTTGCGGCCGCGTTCCTTGGCATGGTACATCGCGGTGTCGGCATTCCTGACCAGTGTTTCAGCGTCCTCGCCGTCATCTGGAAAGACACTGATGCCAATACTTAAGGTGATATTAACATTATGCTCATCTATGCAGTGATTTTCCGCTTGCACAGCGAGGATCTTGGCCGCGCTGTACCCCAATGTCTTGGAGTGCTCGACATCGGAGAGCACCACGACGAACTCATCTCCACCTTGGCGGCTGACGGTGTCCGACTCGCGTACGCAGTTCGTCAAGCGTCGCGCAACCGACTGCAGCAGTTTATCGCCGATCAGATGCCCCAGCGAGTCGTTGATATATTTGAAACGGTCCACATCCAGGAACAGCACCGCCAGGCGCTTGCGGAACCGGCGAGCCAGGGAAATCGCCTGGGTAAGGCGGTCGTTCAGCAGCAGGCGGTTGGGCAGCTCGGTGAGAAAGTCGTGCTGCGCCAAGTGAGACATTTTGAGCACCATCGACCGGGCTTCGCTGACGTCGTGGAAAACAATCACCGCACCGTTCACGTTGCCCCCACGGTCGCGGATGGGGGCGGCGGAATCCTCGATGGAGGCTTCATGCCCATCGCGCCTGATCAGAATGCTGTCCATGGTCAGGTCGACTGACCTGTTCTCCTTCAAGGCCAATAACATGGGGTTGCGCAGTGTTTCGCGCGTCACGCCGTCGATGATCCGGAACACGGCGGTGAACGGGTTGCCCTTGGCCTCGGCCAGCGACCAGCCCGTCATGCGTTCCGCAACCGCATTCATGTAGGTAACATTCCCGTCGTTATTGGTGCTGATAACGGCATCACCAATAGAATTGAGCGTTACCTCGGCGCGTTCCTTTTCAAGGAATAGCGCTTCTTCCGCAATCTTTCGCGCCAGGACGTTACGGATTGTGCGCGGCAGGGAGTAACTATCGATGTAGCCTGTCAAAAGATAATCCTGGGCACCGTGTTGAATGGCCAGCTTTGCAATTTCTTCGTGGTCGGGTTCACTCAGAATCAGAATCGGGATCAGCCTGTCGATCGCGTACAACCTCTCGAAGGTCTCGATGCCTTGACTGTCGGACAGGAAGGTGTTGAGTAAGATCGCTTTGATCCCTCCCTGGCGCAGCCGTTCCAGACCATCCGATAAATTCGCAACCCACTCAACAAAAAACGGCCCGTCCCTGGTGTCGGAGAGCGCCGCGCGTATATGCGTGGCTTTGTAAATATCGCTCTCGATGAGAAGTATACATGTGGCTTCACAGCCTGATTTCATATTGAACCTCCGTTGTAAATACAAGCATGTTCCCAGGCCGGTTCCATGATATGAACAATTGTCAGGCTGTACTGGGTGAGCGGAACCGCACGGATAAGACAGCAGCGTTCCCGGTAATGATTAATGATTATGGTACGCCAAAATACAGCGGGTTTATGTGCGCTACCGTACAATGATAACCGTAAGGCCGGCACAGTTCGAGTCGGGGTGTGGCCAATGTTTTTGGTTGCGCGTCATGGAACACGGGATTCACTGCGCTCAATCCGTCAGAAATTATCCCTATGTATCCCGGCGCACGGAATCGCACGGGGTTTCAGCCTATTTTTTTCAATGGTTGCAGGTGTTCATGGCGCAGGATGTCCGACAGTTGTCATGCGGCGGAACGTAAGGGTGTAGTATGCACTCGCGGTTGCCCAGTGCGACTGCCATGCCCTGTGCGCTGCTGTACCGCTGCATTCTGTTTGGAACTTATTCGGACGTTCGGTGCGCACTTTAAGATCGCCCTTCAGGGCGACGAAGCGGGCTAAAGTCCGCCCAACGGGTATTGCAGGAAAGTGCCGGCAATAATGAAGCACTCCACTAGTAGTAGCCGGGAGAAGGCATTATCGGCTCGGTCGGACGCCGGTTCGCCGCGTATAGCGCCCTCCGATATCGGGATTGCAGCGACAACCGCCTTCCTGATGCCGTCTGGGGCTTTAACGTCAACACTTACAAGGGGGTTTCGGTGTCTCTCGGAAAATGCGTTACTCATACCAATCGACTGATTACCGCGCTGCCGCGCAAGGACAAGCAACAATTTCTTGCGGGCTGCGAGCCGGTCGAACTTGTGTTCGACGATATTCTCTGTGAACCGGGCGATCGTATTCGTCACGTCTACTTTCCCACTGACAGCTACATTTCGCTGATAAGCCCTATCAATGGCCGAGCCAGTCTGGAGGTGGCGCTGGTTGGTAATGAAGGTATGCACGGCATCGCCATTACGCTCGGCGTCGACGTTGCGCCGTTGCATGCCTTGGTGCAAGGCGGGGGTGGGGCCTTGCGGATGAGTGCGGCGCCGTTTCGCCGCCAACTCAACCAGAGTCCAGCGCTGCGACGAGGGCTGTGTCGCTACGTCTATGTATTGATGCGGCAGCTCGCGCAGACGGCAGCATGCACACGCTTTCACCTGGTGGAGGCGCGCCTCGCTCGTTGGCTGTTGATGACGCAAGACCGCGCCTACAGCGACGAGCTGCACGTTACCCACGAATTTCTTGCCTATATGTTGGGCGTGCGTCGGGTCGGCATCACCAAAGCCGCGGGTTCCTTGCAAGCGCTCAAGCTGATCAACTATAGCCGTGGCATAATCACGGTTCTCGATCGCGGCGGACTGGAAGCCGCTTCTTGCGGGTGTTATAGAGCGGATAAGGCGGCGTACGACCACATCATGAACTAGGGATGCGCGGAGTGATTTGCTTGTTCCCGTGCAAGTGGAGGAGCGGGTCGGAAAGGTAGCGTATCGATGCGGGCGCTCTCGACAGCCGCTCCCGGCGTTGCCTCATCGCCGCGGCCAGGCGGGCGTGGCCCTTCCGACGGGATGGAGTCCACATTGCGTGTGATGAAGTGACCGTGTTTTCTCAAAGACAAGCTTGCTCGACAACCATGAAAAAAACTAAATACCTCCTGCCGCAGAATCAGTCGCTCTGGGAGAAATTGGGTCCGGGACTCATTACCGGCGCGGCCGACGACGATCCCAGCGGCATCGCCACCTATTCGCAGGCCGGCGCCGCCTTCGGCTTTGGGATGCTGTGGACGACCTTGTTGACCTTCCCGCTGATGGTGGGCATTCAAATCGTCAGTGCGCGCATCGGCCGGGTCACGGGCGACGGACTCGCCGCCAATATCCGCAAACATTACTCCCCCTGGCTGCTGCGCACCGTGGTCGGGCTGTTGCTGGTCGCCAATACGATCAACATAGCGGCTGATATCGGCGCGATGGGCGCGGCACTCAAATTGCTCATCGGCGGCCCGGCGCACGACTACGCGATAGGCTTCGGACTGCTGTCCCTGGTGTTGCAAATGTTCGTGCCTTTCCCGCGCTACGCGCCCTTTCTGAAGGCGTTGACCCTGACCTTGTTCGCCTATGTGGCAACGGTATTTATCGTCAAGGTGCCCTGGGGCGAGGTGCTGCGCGAGACGCTCATCCCGCCCCTGTCGTTTAAGGTCGAATATGTCGTCTCTGTCGTCGCCGTGTTCGGTACCACTATCAGCCCCTACCTGTTTTTCTGGCAGGCCTCGCAGGAGGTGGAAGAGCAGCGGTCGGCGCCGGGTGCGGAGCCACTGAAAATAGCGCCGAAACAGGCGCGGGGTAATTTGCAACGCATCAAGCTGGATACCTATATCGGTATGGGTTTTTCCAACCTGGTGGCATTCTTCATCATGCTGACAGCGGCTGCGACACTGCACCGGCACGGCATCACCGACATCCAGACCTCGGAACAGGCGGCGCAAGCGTTGCGCCCTTTGGCCGGCGAGTTCGCCTTCGTGCTGTTTGCCTCTGGCATCGTCGGCACCGGACTGCTGGCTGTACCGGTGCTTGCCGGATCGGCCGCTTACGCCATGGCGGAAGCCTTCGATTGGAAGATCGGACTGGGACTCCAACTGCTGAAAGCGCGCGGTTTCTATATTATTCTGAGTGTCGCGACACTGTTGGGCGTGGCGCTCAATTTCACGCCGATACCGCCCATCAAGGCGTTGTTCTGGAGTGCGGTCATCAATGGTGTCATCGCGGTCCCCATCATGGTGGTGATCATGCTCATGTCGACGCGAGTCGACGTCATGGGACGGTTCACCGTCAAACGCCAACTGAAAGTCTTAGGCTGGCTGGCGACTGCCGTAATGGCGATTGCGGTGATCGTAATGTTGGCGACATGGCACTGATGACTCATGCCATAGCGTTCTAATCCGAGTGAAATCAATGGACAATCAGGCGCGGCTGACTGTCGCCCGCGCTCTGTTCCCTATCGCACATAGCCGACAGCTCAAATATGGTACGCTGTCCGCGTACAATCCACGCCCTGCCGAATCGTTGTTCATCCGGCAACCCTGTTTGAACCTGTCAAGGTTTCAATGTCCGTCGCGCACAGACCCGATCAGAATTATCTGCTTGCCGCCCTCCCGGCGGTGGAATTCGAGCGTCTGGCCGCACACCTGGAACTGGTTGCCATGCCGGTCGGCAATGTACTCTGCGAATCCGGCGGCAAGCTGCAGCACGTCTATTTTCCCACCACCGCCATCGTCTCGCTGCAGTACGTCATGGAAAACGGCGCGTCGGCCGAAATCGCCGGCGTCGGCAATGAAGGCGTACTCGGTATCTCGCTGTTCATGGGCGGTGAAACCACCCCCAGTCGGGCGCTGGTGCAGACGGGAGGCCACGGTTACCGGTTGAAGGCGGCGTTGCTGGGGCAGGAATTCAATCGTGCCGGGAAAGCGCAGCAGTTATTGCTGCGTTACACCCAGGCGTTGCTGACGCAAATATCCATAACCGCAGCCTGCAATCGTCATCATTCGGTGGAGCAGCAATTGTCGCGCTGGCTGCTGTCGACGCTCGACCGCCTGCCGAGCAATGAACTGACCATGACCCAGGAATTGATCGCCAGCATGCTCGGTGTGCGCCGCGAAGGCGTCACCGAGGCCGCCGGCAAGCTGCAACTGTCCGGGATCATCAGTTATCGCCGCGGCCACATCACGGTGCTTGATCGATCCGGCTTGAACGCTCACGCTTGTGAGTGTTACGACGTGGTCAGAAAAGAATTCGAGCGGTTGCTGTGCGATCGGAGCAACCGTCATGAGATTGCCAATGTCACCTGATAATCCCTCAAGGCGTGAAAGTCGGCGTGGGGGGGGGGGGCGCCCGGCGGGGGCGGCGCCGCGGACGGGAAGAAGGCGCCACACAACGAACGGAAACACAAAAAACAGAGGGGGGGGGGGGAAGAAGAAA
>VFSW01004839.1_pt1 | contig 20036 bp, 23 predicted proteins | sample 5358111 | NCBI WGS metagenome assembly VFSW01 (sample SAMN11554181, study PRJNA540505) | mine drainage metagenome | isolation source: sediment from site ElyBrook_90M | place: USA: Ely Copper Mine, Vershire, VT | collected 2017 | reverse complement strand
ATATCCGTTGGCGCGCCTTAATCTAGGCCGCGCCTACGCTCTGCAAGGCGACAACGCCAAGGCGCGAACGGCCTATCCGGATTTCTTCGCTGCGTGGAAAGACGCGGATCCGGACATCCCGATTCTCAAAACCGCGAAGGCTGAGTACGAAAAGCTGAAATAAAACATCGACCACGAAGACACGAAGTATCCCCAAGGATTCATGCGTAGGTTTTCCTTTGTGCCACTTCGTCCGTGTGCTGCTATTGCCGATTCATACGCCACGCTCAGATTTAGAATCGAACCATCCTCCCACTTCGTCTGATATGTTTTAGATTCGCCCTCCCCCCACTGCCATGTCTAGTATGTCCAGCACTCAGCGCCCCAGCCCGTGGATGGTGATTCTTGCCTTCGGACTCGTGTATCTGTTCTGGGGATCGACATACCTGGCCATTGATATCGCCGTGCAGACGATTCCTCCGGCGCTGATGTGCGCGGTGCGCTTCTCCATCGCAGGAGTAGTAATGCTGGCGGTCTGCGCGTTGACCCGACACAAGGTTCTGTACTCACCTCGCCAGATCGCGCTGGCGGCGGTGGTCGGCGTGCTGTTGCTCATGGGCGGCAACTTGACGCTTTCGTATGCGGAACTGACGGTGTCTTCCGGCCTGGCCGCGCTGATTATTGCCATCACGCCTCTGTGGTTTCTGGTGCTCGATTCGCTGCTGCTCGGCGACCATCACATTTCCGGGCGTGGCAAAGCGGGGCTGGCACTGGGGATCGTCGGGCTGTTTGTCCTTTTCTATCCGGAGCTCACTTCGAGAACAGCGCTGGGCCACCGCGAGCTATGGGCGTCCATAAGCCTGGTCGGGGGATCATTCTCATGGGCATTGGGATCAGTGCTGTCGAAGCGCTGGCAGTCGGGCATGGACGTGTTCAGCGCCACCGGCTGGCAAGTGCTCGCCGCAGGCGTGGCGAACTTTCTCTTCGCGTTGGTGGCGGGAGATTTTTCGCACGCCGTCTGGACCCCGCGCGGCGTCGGCGCCGTGATGTATCTGGTGGTGTGCGGCTCGTGGATCGGATACACGGCCTACATCTGGCTGCTGGAGCACGTGCCCACTTCGAAAGTGTCGACTTATGCTTACGTGAATCCGGTGGTGGCCGTGTTCCTGGGATGGCTGATTCTGCATGAGCACGTCGACCGCTTCATTCTGCTGGGTAGCGCAATCGTCGTGCTTTCCGTGGTGCTCGTAACCAGCGCAAAGGTCAAAGAGAAGACGGTAGCCGAGGAACTGCCGGCAGTCGAAGCAGCCGGAGACTAAGAACAGACGTCAGACCGCGGACCTCAGACCTCAGCTTCAAGTCCAACTCCGACGCCACCTCCCGACTCATGTAGAGACAGCCGCCTCGGCTGTCCAAGCCTGGGCGAAGCCCGGCGCCCCGAGCCTGAGGGTCTGAAGTCCGAGGTCATAGGTCTAATGTTCGAGGTCCGACGCCCGGAGTCCGTTTTCCCCCCTACTTCGACGCTTCCTCCTCCTCATCCGCGTCGTTGACCAAATCCACAGTGTGCCCCCGAATGGCGAAGGTCTGCTTCGCGTCGCTGGAAGGTTCGAAGCTGACCCGCACCGGAGCTCTCTGCCAGGTTGGCGGCGGGCAAGCAGAGTCGGAGGTGGCGCCGTCGTTTGCCGGGATCGCCTTTCCAGTGCCATCGGCCTTCGGGCCATCGTTTTTTGCAGGCACCTCGGATAAGAGCTTCTTCAGAACGGCCTTACGGCGGTTGAGCTGAACCACCACAGCCGAAATCTTCTTGCCGTCCTCCGAAAGGCCGCAGTACGCGACATAATCCCGGTACCAACTGGCAGCGGAATAAGTGCTGTCAAACTCCGCTAGACTGATCGCGGAAATGTGCGCGGTCGACCGATCCACCAGCATCCAGCCTCCGCGCTGCCATTGCCAGCGCGGCGCGCCGGCGTCCTCCGGCAGGCTGTCATTCAGGCGGAACGCCCGCTGCACCACGAACAGCCGCTCGGTCACTTCGTGCGTGGAGCCGAGTGTGTATTCCTTGACGCGCCCGTCCACGATCAGGGGGCGTACTTTCAATGTTCGAGGCGGAGTCTCGTCGTTGGCGCTGGGGCACTTCACCAACATCCATTTGCCGAGTGTGATCACATGAATCCTCGAAACGGCGGCCACGGCGATACTTGAGAGGGCAACCAGTAGAAGAGCGGATTGGAAACAACGCAGCCTGCGACACATTTGTCGAGATTAGGCACAATGGCTGTCCCTGCGCAAGGAAACCCGTCACAATTTCGCAAACATCGTTCTAAATTGGAACCCGCATTGATGCGCAGGCACAAAGAAAGTCATAGTTACGGTCCAACCCACTCAGCGGGAAACATCGTAATTGAAGTAGAATAACGATATCGTTCGCATCATGAGCTTCTCTCCGCCCTCGCGTAGTCCTTTGCGGCAGGACCCCAAGACAACTTCGCAGCGGGAACTGGCTTCTTATCCAAATGTAGGGGATCAGGTGGGTGATCTACTGTTTCGACGGCGCGTGCCGCGCATTTTGGTGGTCGACGATCAGCCGGGCATTGCCGGACTGATGAGCCAGTTGCTGGGGATGCGCGGCTATGAAGTGGTGACGGCGGCCAACGCGGAAGAGGCCGAGGCCGAGATCCGCCGCCAACTCCCGGATCTGATTTTGTCGGACGTGATGATGCCCGGCAAGTCTGGGTACGAGTTGTGCCGCGAACTCAAGGACAACCCAACCACGCGGCTCATTCCCTTTGTCCTGATCACCGGGCTCAGCGACAGTGGCGACAAAGTCCGCGGCATTGAAGCGGGCGCCGACGACTTCCTGAACAAACCGGTGCTGGCTGAGGAACTGATTGCCCGCGTTAAGTCGCTGTTACGGCTGAAAGATTTTACCGACGAACTGGAAACCGCCGATTCCGTCCTCTGCACTCTGGGTCTGATCGTAGAAGGCCGCGATCCCTACACCGAGGGTCATTGCGAGAGAATGGCGGTGCACGCCGCCGATCTGGGCCGTCAATTAGGCCTGGACGAGGATTCGCTGGTCGCGCTGAAACGCGGCGGATACTTGCACGACTTGGGCAAGATCGCGGTCCCCGACGACATCCTGAAAAAGGGCAGCGACCTCACACCCGCGGAATGGGACGTCATGAAGCTGCATCCCATCACCGGCGAAAATATATGCAAGCCGCTGAAATCACTGCGGCTGGTGCTGCCCATCATCCGCCATCATCACGAGCATTCTGACGGCTCGGGCTATCCCGATGGCTTGCGCGCCGCGGAGATCCCGCTCCTGCCGCGGGTTCTGCAGGTGGTGGATGTTTACGACGCTTTGCGCACCGCGCGGCCCTACAAACCCGCCCTGTCGCACGATCAGGCAGCGCAAACCATGCAGGAAGAGGCGCGCCGTGGCCTCTGGGACGCCGATCTGGTGGCCGAATACTTCTCCATGCTGGAACGCCAGCGCAATGCCGCGTAAAACGGATCGCGCTTATCACAAAGCCAGTCTTCGGCACGGTCCCGGTGTAGAAGATACTCATGTGGGGACAGCCGCCCTCGGCTGTCCGGCTAGCGAAGCTCGACCGGTTTCTCCGTCCTGGGCCCGCTCAGACTGAGCCGCTATGCAACTTCCTCAAGGCTGTTTCTCCAGCGCGTGTCAACGTACAATGGCGGCGTCGCTCATCTCACTCGCAGCCAGGATCAGAAATCGCGAATTATCCGGGCTGCAACTGGGAACCAGAAACTGGAAACTGATTTTGGACCCCACTTACAGCATCGTCGTTCCTGCCTATAACGAAAGCGCCCGCCTGGGTGGGTCCCTGGAAAAAATACTGAGTTACCTCGCGGAGCAGGGCTGGTCTGCCGAAGTCGAAGTCATTGTCGTCAACGATGGATCCAGTGACGATACCGCCGAAATCGTGCTCCGTCTCGCAAAGAACAATCCCGCATTGCGGTTGGTCGAGAACCCCGGCAACCGCGGCAAAGGTTACAGCGTACGCAACGGCATGTTGCAGGCGCGTGGCCGCGTGCTCATTTTCAGCGACGCGGACCTGTCGTCGCCGATCGAGGAACTTCCCAAACTCCTCAAAGCCCTCAATGACGGCGCCGAGATCGCCATCGGATCGCGCTGGCTGCAGGCCGAACTGCAGACGCAACGGCAACCGCTCCATCGTCAACTCTTCGGACGCGTTTTCAACCTGCTGCTGCGGATCACCCTGGGCTTACGGTTCAAGGATACTCAATGCGGTTTCAAGGCCTTTCAGCAGCGCGCCGCACAGAGGATTTTCCCTTTGCAGCGAATCGAACGCTGGGGATTCGACCCTGAGATTCTTTTCCTCGCCCGCAAGTTCGGCCTCAGCGTCCAGGAAGTGCCCGTAGCCTGGGCCCACGTCGGAGGGACGCGGATTCATCCTCTGCCCGATGGGTCCCGCATGTTCTGGGAAATGCTGCGCATCCGCTGGTACGACCTGACGGGAAAATACGATGGCCCCGCGCCGGCCACAGCGAAACCCGCGAAGACTCTGCCGGGGAAACCCGTATAAGTCTCCAACTCCCTCTGGTCTGTCACTCTGAGCGAAGCGAAGAACCTATGCAACCGGGCGCCATCCGTGGCCTTCAGGGGTCGCCACTGCTGTGGCTTTGATTTCGCGTTTTACTCCGGATGTCGCCGGCCAAAACTTCACGCAGATTTTTCCTTGTTCATCGAACTCGCCGCAGCTTTCACCGCCGCCACGACTCGCCGTCCCATCTCGGCCGTGGAAATTGCAGTCTGAGTCTTGCCTGCCAGATCGGCGGTGCGCCAGCCTTCCGTTAACACCGAACCCACCGCGCTTTCGATGCAAGCTGCTTCGCGTTCCAGTTGGAAGCTATGACGCAGCAACATCGCCACCGAAAGTATGGCTCCCAACGGATTGGCGATCCCCTTCCCGGCAATGTCCGGAGCCGATCCATGCACCGGTTCGTACAGCCCGACCGCGCCGCCGATGCTGGCCGACGCTAACAAGCCCAGCGAGCCCACCACACCCCCGGCCTGATCAGAAAGAATGTCGCCAAACACATTCTCCGTGATGATCACATCGAAATCCCTGGGACGCTGCACCAACAGCATCGCCGCGGAGTCCACATACTGGTGCGCCAGCTTTACTTCCGGATAGCCCTGCGCAATGCGCGTGACCACTTCCCGCCACAGCCGCGAGCACTCCAGGACATTCGCCTTATCCACCGACAAAACCTTGCGCCGGCGCTTCATCGCCAGATCGAAGGCCACGCGCGCGATACGCTCGATTTCCGTCTCGCCGTAGCGCATGGTGTTGATCGCCACTCTGGACCCGGCCACGCCTTCGATGGATCTCGGTTGACCGAAATAGAGGCCGCCCAACAACTCGCGCACAATCAGAATGTCGGTTCCCCGCACGACCTCGGCCCGCAGCGGCGAGCAGTCTTCGAGCGCCGGGAACAACACAGCAGGACGCAAATTGGCAAACGCCCCCAACTCCCGGCGCAGACGCAACAGCCCGGCCTCAGGACGCAGATGATTGGGATAGTGATCGAATCCCGGGCTTCCCACCGCCCCCATCAGCACCGCAGAGGAAGACAAGCAAGCCTGGATGGTGTCCGCGGGCAGAGGGTCATTCGCGGCAGTCAGCGCCGCGGCGCCGATCAGTTTGTGCTGGAGTTCGAGCCGATGGCCAAACCCATCTGCCACAGCCTGCAGCACGAGCACGGCCTGTTTAGTGACTTCCGGACCAATCCCGTCGCCGGGAAGAATGGTGAGATTGAGAATCATGCGGCAAGTAGTGTAGCGCGGAAATCCTGCGGACTACTACACACCCCAGAGGTAGTCTTCCTGCTCAGGGTGATGCTCCTGAGCCACCGGCACAGACATGCCGAAGGCGTTGGTAGGCGCACTGATCGGGAATGGTTTGGGCGCCTCTTGCGCCGGAGCGCTCGCCGCCGCCGCGGCCGCTCCCTGAATCGGCTCGATCAGCGGAGTCGCCGATCCAGCCGGCTTGTGCGTATCGCGGATCAACTCGAGCAGATGATGATCTTCCACGTGCTTGATCTTGTCGGCAAGTCGCACGAAGCGGCGGTAGATGTCGTCGAGCGCGCGGCGGTCGAATTGATAGCCCAGTTGTTCGCAGCGCATGTTGAGCGCGTGGCGTCCGGAGTGCTTCCCGAGCACCAGCCTGGAGTCGGGTACGCCCACCGATTTCGGAGTCATGATCTCGTAGGTCAGCGGGTTCTTCAGAATGCCGTCCTGATGGATGCCGGCTTCGTGCGCAAAGGCATTGCGTCCCGTTATGGCCTTATTCGGCTGCACCGGAACGCCCGTGATCTCGCTCAGCAGTTGGCTCGCGGGAAACAGTTGCTCGCTGACCACACCAGTTTCGAACGGATACCGGTCGGGACGGACTCGCATCGCCATCACGATTTCTTCGAGCGACGCGTTGCCCGCGCGCTCGCCGATGCCGTTGATGGTGCACTCGACCTGGCGCGCTCCGGCAACGATCGCAGCCAGCGCGTTGGCAACCGCCAAGCCCAGGTCATTGTGGCAGTGCGCGGAGATGGTCACATTCTCCAAGCCATTAACGCGGGCGCGAATCGTGGAAATCAGGTCGCCGAACTCCGACGGCATGGTGTAACCCACCGTGTCCGGGATATTCAGCGTGGTGGCGCCGGCATCAACCACGGCCTGCAACACGCGACAAAGGAACTCGGGGTCGGTGCGAGTCGCATCCTCCGGAGAAAACTCGACGTCGCCGCACAGCGACCTCGCAAATGCGACCGCTTCCCGCGCTTGCGCCAGGCACTCGTCGCGCGTGATGCGCAGCTTGTACTGCAGGTGAATGTCGGAAGTCGCCAGAAACACGTGAATGCGCGGACGCGCGGCATCCTGCAGCGCTTCCCAGGCCCGCTCAATATCCGGCCTGCAGGCTCGTGCCAGTCCGGCGATAATCGGCCGGCGGATCACGTCGGAAACGGCCTTCACCGCCTCAAAATCGCCGTCCGAAGCAATGGGGAACCCCGCCTCAATCACGTCCACCCCCAGCCGGTCGAGCTGATGCGCCAGACGCAGCTTTTCCTGGTGGTTCATGCTGCAGCCGGGCGATTGTTCGCCGTCGCGCAGGGTAGTATCAAACACAGTGATGCGGGCTCGGTCGGTCATGGCCTCTCTCAGAAACGAATAGTTTATGGTACGTCGCGCACCGACAGAAGAAAAACTTATAATTATTTACATGGCATTAGCAATGATTATATAATAAGTAATTCTAATAGGTTCTGCACTATCTATAAAGGGTCGAGAACGTGGAACTCTCTCAACTGGAAGTATTCCTCACGGTGGCGCGCGAGCACCGGTTTTCACGCGCCGCGGAAAAACTTTTTCGTACCCAGTCGGCGGTCAGCCAGACCATCCGCAAACTGGAAGTCGAACTGGGCGAAGCATTGTTTGACCGTTCCTCGCGCGAGGGGGTTCTGACCGACGCCGGCAAAGTCCTCGTCGAGTACGCGGAGAAGTTGCTGAACCTGCGAACCGAGGCAGCCGAATCGCTGGTCGAATTGCGTGAGTTGCAGAAAGGCAAGCTGGTCATTGCCGCGAACGCGTTCACCGCGCTCTCCCTGCTTCCGGTGCTGGCCGAGTTCCGCCGCCTGCATCCCATGATCAAGATCACGGTTCAGCGCGCGCTGGGAAGCCACATCCCCGATGATGTCTTGCGCTACCGCGCCGAGTTTGGCGTTCTTTCCTACGAACCGCAGGAGACCAGCCTACACTCCGTCGTCGTCTACCTGGACGAGTTGGTTTTTGTGGTTCCTCCCAAGCATCCTCTTGCTACCGCGAAAGAAGTCAGTATCCGGCAACTGGGCGCGGAATCTTTTGTGGCGCACATCGTTTCGTCGCCCTACCGCGACAAGGTTCTCCAGCGGTTCAAGACGCACAAAACCCCGCTTCATATGGATCTGGAACTCCCGACTTTACAGGCCATTAAGCAGTTTGTGGCGCTGGGGAACGGAGTGGCGCTGATTCCGGAAATCAGCGTTGAGACTGAACTGGCGCGGGGAGAACTGGTGCGCATCCCGGTCCGCGAACTGCAGTTGAAACGGAAGCTGCGCTTGATCTACCGCAAGGATGCCAACCTTTCCCACGCTGCGCGGGCGCTCCTCAAAGTAGTCGAAGCAGTAGCGAGGGAACGCAAAGGTCGCTACCGTTTCCAGCGCGAAAGTTAGTGGCAAGGCCAACCGCGTTTGCGACAAAATAAAAATGAGGAAGCAGACGGCTGCTTCCTCACACGAATCGGTTGAAAGTTTCGCCCGGTTAGATTCAGCAGTCGGCACAAACTCCATCTTCGTGAAACGCTTCCAGTGCGTTCTCCACAGAAGGATGAATCTCCAGCACGGAGTCAAGGTTGGTGAGATCGAGCAACCTGCGCACCAGGGTATTCGGACCAGCAACTTTGAGGTCCGCATTTTCCCTCTGTGCCCAGGTGTGCAGCAGCGCGAGTTCGCCGATGCCGGCGCTATCCATCGAACTGACGCCGCTGAGATCAAGAACAAGTTTCCGCGCGTGAGGCATGACTTCCCCTACAAGACGCGAGAGTGCGGCAACTTCATCGCGATAAACGATGCGGCCCTGGCAGTGAACAATGATAACGTCACCCTGATAGCGGGTTTCCAGAATGAGCTTCAACGTCGACTCCTTACGGATTGCGAAAGCAGCCCGATTTTGCGGCTGTGCGGCTTGCCAATTGGCGTCCATAGATTGCATCCTAGAAGATTAGACGACCTTCAAGGGGTTTTGGCACCATTAAAACTCGATGAATTCCTTGGCCGAAGGACAGGAACGGGAACTTCCCAGTCGGACATATTTTGTCAACCGGGACATCTTCGCCGTCCGGTACACTGCATCTAAAGGATTTTTCGTTTATTAGATAAAACTTTTTTGCCGGCGCCGGTCGCCGGGGAGGATTGTTTCGTGTCGAAAATTGCAGCCACGGTGCTGGCGCTGCTGGGTTGGGCGCTATTCGCGACTCCGCTGTCCGCGCAGTTAATCCCGCATGGAAACGCGTATGTCGGCGGGTCCTTCGGCCGTTCGGAAATTGTGATTCCCGTTAATCTGTACCACCTTAAAGGTTTTGAAGCTTCCGGCGAAATCATGCCGTTTGCGCGCCTTCGCTACCTGGGATTCGTTCTCGACGGCAGCGGCCTCTACGGACATGGCATCAAACAATACGGATTCGTAGGCGGCCCGCGCCTTTTCGTCACTTACGGAAAATGGCGTCCCTTTGTTCACGGTATGGCCGGGCTGCAGATGATTCAGTCGGGGGGAAACACCTACAACCCCCTGGCAGTCGACGTCGGTGGTGGAGTCGACTACAAGCTGTTCTTCAAGAAATTCGCCTGGCGGGTTCAGGGCGACTACGTCCGCACGCGCTATTTGAGCGCCCAGCAGAGTGACTACCGCGCCTCAACCGGACTGGTGTGGCGGTTTTGAGGCAGCAGCTTAGCGGTAGCAATCAGCACTCAGCATGCAGCATTCAGCATTCAGGCGGGCAAGAGTTTTGCTGCTATCGGCAGAACCGGAACGGCCAAATGCTAAGTGCCGGTTGCTAACTGCACACTTGCACGGGCTGAATGCCGAGTGCTTGAATGCTGTTTGCACTTTCAGCACATCCGCTTTCCCTCGCGCCCGCATCTAACAACTTTCCGAAACGCCTGGTGTTATTCGAGTCTAGCGGGAGGGAAATGTCTGCATGCGCAACCTAGCGATTGCCGCCTTTACTCTGATTCTGTTCGCGGGTCTGGCCAGCGCACAGGTGCCGTCGGGAAATATTTTTGTCGGCTACTCTTTTTACAGCGCGAGCCCTTCTACACTCGATCTCGCAAGCGTCGGCCGTCCCAACATGAACGGATGGGAAGCTTCCCTCGAAGGCAAGGTGCTGCCGTGGGTGGGTATCGTCGCGGACCTCAGCGGCCACTATGGCTCGGGAAGTTCTGTCTTTCTTTCGCCCGAGGGGCCGGACACCGTGAACGTCACGGGCCATGAAACGGACGTGATGTTTGGTCCGCGGTTGTCCTTTCCCGTTGGGAGATTCCGCCCGTTCGGCGAAGCTTTGGTTGGCGTGGGGCATGTGAGCACGGCGGGGCAGGGTTTCTCCACCAGTAATACCTCCTTCGCAACTGCGTTCGGCGGTGGCCTGGACTACAAGATCATCCGTATCCTCGCCCTTCGCGCCGAGGCCGACTACGTGCGAACTCGTTTCTTCAGCACAACGCAGGATAATTTCCGCCTGTCCACAGGCATCGTTTTTCGCTTTTGAAGGCGGCCCGTCCGCGGGCCTTCTTTAGAATGTTCGTTAAACAAAAACAGGACCCGGCTTGCCGCCGCCGGATCCTGTTTCTTGTGGCCACGGAGAAAAATCGTTCTGTTCGCGAAAATAGGACCTACACCTGCCAGTACTTGTGATCGCGCAGAAAATAATTCTGGTTCCAGTAGTTCATGGCTGTTTTCAGGAACAGCCATCCCACGCGCAGGTGCCCCATTTTCTGGAAGCGGCGATTGGTAGTGTAGACGCCGCCGCGTACGATGCCGAACCGGCTGCGTTCCACTTGTTGGCTGAGCAAATAGTCCTCCGCAAATAACACCTGCTCATGAAATCCGCCAAGCTCCCAGAATTTCTTCCGTTCGAACAACATGAACATCCCCGTAGCGAAGGGATGATGCAGGCGCGACAGATATTGGGAGAAATCAACGCCCGCATAAAACAAGTGGTCAATCCAGCTGCCTCCGCGACAAAGAATGTTGGTCGTCACGCAGTGAAGCCGCCTGTCCTGTGCCAGTTCCACGGCGCGCCGCACTACCGAGGCTTGCGCCAGTTCAATATCGGCATCCAGGAACAGGACGTAATCGCTCTCCGCATGGGCCGCGCCCAGGTTGCGTCCCACAGAAGGCATCCCGCCGCGAATCACACTCACGTTCAGGCGATCGCGAAAGCCAAGCACAATCTCGGGAGTGCCGTCCGTCGAATTGGCGTCAGCGACCAACACCCTCGTACTCGGCATCTTCGAGTAGTCCTGATTCGTCAGCGAGGTCAACAGGCGAGGAATCAGCTTCGCCTCGTTCTTCGCCGGAATCACGATCGTCAGCTCGTTCGGCGGATTGGCGCTCGGAGTAGTCATGCTCGGAGTAGTCACGCTCAGCGTAGTCATGGATGCGTACCCCCTCTTCATCAATGGTCAGGTAGGTGAGCCGGGAATCGACCCACCCACCGGAGTTGTAGTAGTGGATGCCGTCCTTCTCTACGTGGATGGCCTCGTGCGTGTGCCCGCAGAAAATTCGGTCCGCGCCGTGGTGCCTCGCATAAGCCAGCGCCCCGCCCGCCACTTTCGGCGACATGCGCAGCCAGCGCGTATTCAGCCGGTCAATCAGCCGTGCCACTGGCTTGCTCTTGAAGTCGAGTTTCTGCAGCAACAGATACAGCGACGTCCCCAACTGGCTGAACCGGAGCCGGTTCACCTGAAAGCCGTCAAATTGATGCCCGTGGATGGCGACGTGCCGCAGACCGCGATACTCCCACGTGTAGTGCTGGTAAACCCGCACGCCCACCAGGTGCGACATGATGTTGGTAAGGCCGTGGTCGTGGTTGCCCTCGACCCAGACAATTTCGACGTTGCGTTTAGGGTTCGAGAGCTTGCGGATATAGCCGAGAAACTTCCAATGCTCTTTCGTCAGGCGGGCAAAGTTGAGATCAGCGAAGATATCGCCGAGCAGAATCAGCCGTTGGAAGCGATTCTCCTTGAGCACGCGCGTCGCTTCGCGGGCATGGCTGGTCTCTGCACCCAGGTGCAGGTCCGAAAGGATCAGCGTGTTGCAGACATGCAGATCCATGCTTCGGTTGTATCAAAGCAATGTTACGGGGTGATGAAATGTGTATCAATTTTGGTGCACACGTAACTGCGGAAGTAACTCCCATTGAGTCAAATTTGAGTTCGGGAAGGGCACGGCCTTCAGCCGTGCCATGAAGGCCCACACAGGAGGCGGGACTTTTAGCCCCTGGGGTACGCTTGTGTCCGATCACCGAGGAGTCGAGGGTTGACGGCTCCCTGCCTGACGGGCAGCCCGCTTGCGGAGGGAGAAGAGTAGAGTAGTTTACTTCGGCGCGGGCGGGACGTATTCCTTCGGCAAAGTGGATCCTTCCCCAAAGAAAAACTGCTCCAACTGCTTGACGATCACTTCCTGATCCTCGCGCCGCGCCGGATTCAGGCGGTATTCGTTCATCAGCATTTTGCAGTGCTCCGCCCACATCTGCCAGGCCTGTTGTGAAACGTTGTCATAAACCTTGCGCCCCAAATCGTTATCGAACGGAGGCTCATCCAACCCGGGCAGTTCCTTCTTCAACTTCACGCAGAAAACAGTGTGCGCCATAACCTTCCTTCAGGAAATCAGATGGGATCAGGAATAAAGAACGCGAAGCTTTATCTTACCTTGAACCTGTGGAGCGCCGTGGAAGAGCGCCCCTTCTAGGGCCGCGAAAGCCGTTTTCAACGAGTGGAGGGGTTCAGCCCCGGTGGTCGCAATTCCGCTAAGGCTTAGCGGACCCCTGAAGAAAGCCCGCCAGGATTCTCTGGGTCTCTGCATCTTTCGCCACAACCGAACCGTCCGAGCCCGCCGATGCAGTCGCCAGTTTGCCCTTAACTCCAATGTAGACTGCATCATAGGGAGTGTCGCCCAGGTTCTCTACGCGATGCTTGAAGGGCGCATACCAGCGCGATTCGCCCGCTTTGGCGTAAACCTCGCGCGTCTTTCCGTTTTCGTCGGTGAAGCGAAGATGCGCATCCGTCAGGCTCACCACCACGCCGCCCGGATGATCGTGCAGAGCCGACTTTTCGTGCGGTCCATAGTGCACCGATACGACCTGCACCCGTTCATTTTCGAAGTCCAGCTTGTAATGCTTGGGCTCAACTTTGGTGGGATCCTGCGCCCACGCAGAACCAACCGCTAGGCACACCACTACACTCGCCAAGAACAGCTTGGACAACATGAATCGCCTCCCGACCAGGGTTTGGGTTGAGCGTAAGAGCTACGCTACTACCCGCTTCAGCACAGTGTCAACGCAACAAACCCGTCCGTACCAAAGTGATGAATCACCCTGGCTGGGCTCGTATAAGGGGTTGTGAGGCTACGGCGCGAACTACTGCCGCAGCCCCATCCAAGTCTCCGACACTACCAGCGAGTTCCCGGGATTCTGCGGATCGTATTTCACCGACGTCGGCAAACCCAGCCGACAGGAGTGGAGATTCACCCAATGTCGCAGGTAAGTCACATCCTGCGAACATTCATAGGAAACGCCAGCTACGTCGTATTTGTAGATCAGCATGGTGGCCGGCCGAGGGCTGCTCTCCACGCCAAGCTCCTGAACGTCAATCACGGTACCGTCGGTGATGCGGCCTACGCCGTTGAGCCACGTCCGGCGCTCGCGTTCAATGTCGTCTGGCGTCTTCGACTTCCGCCGCAACAGAACATACGCTCCCGACATCAGCGCGACTCCCGCCGCGGCCAGCCCATAAATTCGCAGTGAATCCATACGTGAGGTAGGAAAACTCCGCCGCAAGCAGCGGCTGATTGCGAATCCAGAATAAGCGGAAATCAAGGTGCGCGGAAGTGGTTCTGAAGTTACCGAGGTGTCATGCTTGTGGAAATCGATTCTCCGAACAGATTCTTGTGTGGGAACAGGCTTCTGTGGCGACGGGCACTCTTGCCCGCCTGCCCTGAGCGGAGCCGAAGGGTCGATCGCCCGCCAGGGCGATTCTTTCCCGCGGACCTCAGTTGAACCCGAACCGCAGCTTCACTTCTGCCCGCACACATATTTGCTGGCCATTTCTCCGAAGCCGCCCTCGGGGCCCTTGCCGAACTGGTCGTCGCGCGTGGCCTTCTTGCTGACCACAAACTTCCCGCTGTGATCGCGTGAGTAGAACCATTCCGCGGTCGGAACCACGCCGCCGCTCCCGCAGTTGAACCGCACCCGGGCCCGCATCTCGACGAACGGCCCGCCCTGAGGAAGCTCGGCCGGTTCCTTGTATTCCACGCGCACCCAGGCAGTGCGCAGATTGTTCCGCACCCGCAGCGAACTGACCGACACTCTGTCTCCCGCGCCAGTCTCCCCGATCGGATGCCAGTCTCCCGCGGCAAACGCCACCACGCTGACTAGCACCACCGGCGCCAGCACCACCGCAATCAGGATGAATACTGCCTTCTTCAATTCGCAGAGCCCCAAAGTTCGAAAGGAACGGTTCGAGTAACGGTTTCGACCCAACGGTTCGACTAACGGTAGGTTCGAATCAACCCCAGGCCAAAATGACGCGATCACTCTGGAGCAAAAACCCGATTCTGTCAACTTTCGTATAGACCAAATGCACAGGCCTGATCCCCCTCCGCCCATGGTATTGTGATCTGGCAAGACTGGAAAGTAACCTTGGCGCTCCCCGCGGATCCTATGGAAACACTTCATTCCACAACAGTTACCTCTCTTGTGGGGCCGCTCTTTCTGGCCAAATCGAGCCAGGGACTGGTGGCTCTGGAATTCGACGCCCGCACTCCCGGCCAGCAGTCAATCCGGCCCAATCCCCGCGATCTTCGCCGCGAGGCGCTGCCGCAGGCGAAGAGTCCCAAGTTCGCCTTCGAGGAGTTTCCTGACCTCCTGCGCCCCTATCTAGACCAGCTGGAGGAGTACTTCTCCGGCCAGCGCCGTGAGTTCACCTTCCCACTCGATCTCCGCGGCACGGATTTCCAACTGGCCTGCTGGCATGCGCTGCTGGCTATCCCCTACGGCGAGACTCGCACCTACGCCGACATCGCCCGCGCCGTCGGTAAGCCCAACGCCTTTCGAGCCGTGGGCATGGCCAACAATCGCAATCCGGTGGCAATCGTTGTTCCCTGCCATCGGGTGATCGCGTCTGACGGCACGCTCTGCGGATATGGCGGAGGTCTCGAGGTGAAGCGTAAGCTGCTCGAGCTGGAAGGCGCGCTGTCGGGGACGCTGGCGGCTTAGACAGGACTATCCCGTGACACTTTCCCCGAAGCAAGAGCTTTTCTGTTGGCTCACCGGCAGTTCGTTAGCGATAGCCTTCCTTCTGCTGTCACACACCTTCTATGTGACAACCGCGACATATTTTTACGGGTTGGCCCTGCTTTCCGTAGTCGGGTTTCTGTTCTGGTTCAAGTTCAGGAAGAAGCTCATCCCCGACCCAAAGTGGTTGAAAATCATAGCTAACCTTGCGCTGGTCTTTCTTAGCCTCATGTGCCTGCTTTATATTCTTGGGGTTGCCACGTGGTATGAGTGACTCCAGCTAACGGATTTCCTCCAGTCTCAAAACTTTGAGCGTCCACCCCAAATCGTCCGCTCTCGGCAAGGCCAGCCTCTTCTACCTCGTCTTCGTGATGTTCTCCTACACCACGGGCGGGCCTTTCGGGCTCGAAGACATGGTAAGCACCTCGGGGCCGGGGCTCACGCTGATCTACATGCTGGTGCTGCCGTTCTTCTGGTGCATTCCCGTGTCGTTGGTCTCGGCCGAACTCACCACCGCTATGCCCGTCGAGGGCGGATTCTATCGCTGGACCCGCGCCGCGTTCGGCGACTTCTGGGGATTCCTCGCCGGATGGTGGAACTGGTCCGCGTCGTTTCTGCTGGGCGGAGCCTATGCCGTTCTCTTCACCGACTATCTCGTCTACTACTTTCCGTCGCTCACCGGATGCAAACATTACCTTGTCTCGCTGGCCCTGATCGCGGTCATCACCTGGATCAACGTGCGCGGCATCCAGATGGTGGGCCGTGTCGCTACCGCGCTGGAGATTTTTATTTTTATGCCGGTGATCACGATGGTCGTGATCGGCCTTGCCCACTGGCACCACAATCCGTTTGTGCCCTTTGTGCCGCCGCACCAGCCGCCGTTTAAAGTGTTCGGCGTAGGACTGGCGCTGGGCCTATGGCTGTACTCCGGATACGAACAGCTCTCCACCGTCGCCGAAGAAGTGGACAACCCGCAGCGCAGCTATCCGCGTGCGCTGTCGCTGGTCGTGCCGCTCTCGATCGCGACGTATTTTCTGACTACGCTGGCGGGCCTGGCCGCGGGCGGCGACTGGCAGAAGTGGCATACCGGATACTTTTCAGATGTAGCCCAGCACATCGGCGCGATGTTGGGACACGGATGGCTCGGAACGTCATGGCTGGGAACATGGATGACGCTGGCGGCCATGGTCGCGAACGTGGCACTGCTCAACAGCACGGTCCTCACCACCACCCGCATGCCTTTCGCCATGGCCGAGGACGGATACCTTCCCGCCGTCCTCACCCGCAAGCATTCGCGCTACGGAACGCCGTGGCTGGCGATTGTAATCTCGGCAGTCATCTATGGCGCGCTCGCCCAGCACAAGCTGACGCAACTGATCTCGATCTACATCTGGCTTCGCTCGGCCACCACGGTGTTGACGGTGCTCTCGGCATGGAAGCTGCGCCGCACCCGTCCCGAAATGCCGCGCGCGTTCGTGATCCCCGGCGGGCGCCTGGGATTGTTCTACGTAGTGGCCGCGCCCGTGGTCATGGCGATAGTGGCGCTGTTAGGCAGCGACCGCTTCGGCATGATCGGCGGCGCGATCGCGATTGCGCTGGGGCCCGCGGTGTATGGAGTTATTGCTTTCCGCAGGCGCTAGATATACAATAATTAATGTATATCCTTACGCGAAACACAGGAGAATCTATGCAAGTCTCGAAGTGGGGAAACAGCCTCGCGATCCGTCTTCCCGCCGCGGTCGTCAAAGCGCTTGAACTGAAGGAAGGCGACGATATCGAGATTCGGGTCGCGGGCAAACGAGCCTTCGACGTGAGCCGCGATCAAAGCCGCGAACGCGCTCTCGAGAACTTGCGCAAGCTCCGGCGTCCCTTCCCTCCTGGCTTCGTCTTCGACCGCGACGACATCTATGACCGGTAGGGCGTTCTTCGATACTAATGTTTTGATTTACAGCCTGGGTGCGCAGGATCCTCGCGGACGCCGCGCCGAGCAGTTGCTGTTGGAGGGTGGGGTCGTCAGTGTGCAGGTTCTGAACGAGTTCTCCGATGTCGCCCGCCGCAAGATTCGTATGTCCTGGGCCGACGTAAGGCAAGCCCTCCGGGTAATTCAGTTCTTCTGCCCCGATCCGGTGCCGATCACAATGGACACTCACGAACGCGCTTTGATCATTGCGGAAGCGCACGACATTCGAATCTACGATGCGCTGATTCTCGCCTCCGCGTTGGGGACCAACTGCGCCACCTTGTACACGGAGGATTTGCAAGACGGGCAGGTCATCGACGGTCGGCTGACGATTCGAAACCCGTTCCTCTAAATCGCTTTCCAATCCTCAAGTTTCTTGCCGACGTTTTTTAGTTTCTTAAAACCTTTCTGAACGTTCAGGGGATTCGCTCGGGTATCCTTTCGATAGATGTGGCGAAAGAGACCCTCCAACTCAGCGACTTCGGCCTCCGTGATGTTGTCCCACACTTCGAAGAGCGAGAAGTGCGTCCACTTGTCTTTTTTCCGTTTGGATCTGCGGTGAGCGTTGAGGCGGCTGTGCGCCCCCGATTTCGTTCCCCCCGCCATGCCGATGTAAACGACATCATATCTGTCCTCGTCCTTCATCCTGTGATAGTTGAAGAGGACGTACATTCCGCGAGTGTTATGGGGTATGCGTCGGATTTCGTTGACATCGCAAAACTCAACGCACCGCTTGATTAACTTCAGTTCACTGACGGGCATCGTCTTTGACCTCCAGTCGTTTTCTGCCTCCGTGGTAGGTTCAGCTCACCCAATCCAGAATCTTGTACCATGCCCCTGCGAACGGCAGAAACCACGGCCTCCCGTTGTACAGCCCCAGCGGAGCGCCTGGAAACGGGATTCCCACGAACGGATTCTCGGGCTTATCGTCTGCCGTCGCTTGTGCGGAGATCAGCTCTGCCATCTTCTGGCCCTGATACGTGGCCATGGCGACGCCGTGTCCGGCGTAACCGACGGCGTAATACATACCATCCATCTCGCCGGCGTGGGGCATGATGTCGAAGGCGAAATCGAGCGTGCCTCCCCAGACGTATTCCACTTTGGCGTCGCTCAGCTGGGGATAGACGTCGATCATGCCCCGGCGCAAAATCTCGGCGCTGCGCCGCACCGTCTGATCGTTCTCTGGGAAAAACGCGGCGCGCCCGCCGAACAGCATGCGGCGGTCGGGCGTGAGCCGGTAGTAGTAGAGATAGTTCTTCGAGTCGTAGATCATGCGGTTGCGCGGGCTGAGTTCGAGCGCAAGTTTCTCCGGCAAGATTTCTGTCGTGATGATGAACGATCCGATGGGAATGATTTTTTTCTGCAGCGCCCAAGTCGCTCGCCCCGTGTAGCCGCCACTCGCGACGAAGACTTCACGCGCCCACAGCGCCCCTCGCGAAGTCGTGATTTTCCATCCGGCTTCGCTTTGCCGCGGCTCGCGTTGCAGGCTCTCGACGCGGGCGTGCTCGAAAATTTCAGCGCCGGCCTTCATGGCCGCGCGTGCCAGCCCGGCGACATAGCTCGCGGGATTCAATCCCGCGCTGACTTCATCCACCATTCCGCCGTAATAAATATTCGTTCCGATTTCCGCGCTCAACTCGTTCCGCTGCACCACACGCAACTGGTGGTTGAATTCCCGCGCGATCACTTCTGCCTGCCGCGCATAGTCGTCGAAATGCTTCTGCTTGCAGGCGACCTCAAGATGCCCGCTGCGTGAGAAGTCGCACTCGATGCCCTCTTCCCGCACAATCTGTTCGACGCAAGCAATCGTCGCCAGCGATGCGGCATACATGCGCTGCGTCAGTTCGCGGCCATACATCGAGATAAACTGGTTCACGCCCAGCTTCATCCCGGTCAGCACCATGCCGCCATTGCGCGAACTGGCGCCCCAGCCGATGGTCTCGCTTTCCAGCACGGCAACCTTGGCCCCGCGCTTGGCCAGCGTGCGCGCTGCCGAAAGCCCGGTGAAACCTGCCCCGATCACGGCAACATCCACGCGCTCCGGTAACCCACGGGATGCCTCGGTATGCGGCATCTCGACGGTCGTCAACCAGTAGTTACGTTCTTGCAATCCCATGTTTGCGCCTATGCACCACACCTTCCGCCCGTCCTGCCGCACCCGCAGTATGCATCGGGCCCCGAAGCGACCGAGCATTCTAGCGCACCGCGCGCGAGTCGGAGGTCCAAAGTCCGATCTCTGCAGTCTGAAGTACATGTACTTCCAGTTCTGCGGCCGGTCATAGTAATCCACCACAGTAATCTTGCCCATAGTTACTGCCACTCTTAGTCTGGAACAGTATGCCGCTTCGTTGCCTCCTATTCTCCCCGGATGAGGAAACACTCCGGACGATCGGCCAGGTCCTGACCGAGCTCGAGATCGAAGGAGAATCCTGTTTCAAGGCCGCGGAGGCCATCGAAAAAGTTACTGCCCGGCCATTCCAGATTGTCATTATTGACTGGAGCTGCCAGCCGGAAGCCGGGTTCCTGCTCAACACCGCCCGCGAGCGCCGGCCTCCCGATCGCCCTTTGACTCTGGCGATTGTGAGTGATGACGCAAGCGTGCCCACGGCTTTGCAGGCGGGCGCCAACTCGGTTCTGCGTAAGCCCCTTCTGCTCAACCAGGTGAGGGACACGCTGGCCACGGCCCGCGATCTGCTGCGCTCCAAGCTGGAGGCGCCCGGACAAGCTTCTGCTGCTGCCGCGGCGGCCAGTTCGACCGCGTCCGCGATGCTGCCCATGGAAGTGCAAAGCACTCTGCGCGCTGGCGAATTCCTGCAGCCTTCGGGATCGATCCCCGGCGCCCAGTTCGACACTGAGTCGTCGGACGTGCAGAAATCAATGGACCGGGCCGCCGCTTCGGAGATCGATCCGCTCCAGGACTTGGAGCCCATGGCCGCCGGGCCCGTCTCGCGCGCACCCTCCCAGGCGACACACCCGCCGCGAGCGCCCAAACAGCCCCCACCCGC